>Ga0209723_1000695_pt1 | contig 60194 bp, 48 predicted proteins | sample BiotimSIPDNA_2_FD_185750 | JGI IMG/M metagenome (GOLD analysis project Ga0209723, IMG submission 185750) | Anaerobic biogas reactor microbial communites from Washington, USA - Biogas_R2 time_0 SIP DNA (SPAdes) (version 2) | ecosystem: Engineered > Bioreactor > Anaerobic > Unclassified | place... | reverse complement strand
ATGTAGATTTTATGCCCCTATCGGTCGATTACCGTGAGAAATTCTCGGCAGCAGGCCGTTTCCCCGGCGGTTTTCTCAAACGTGAAAGCCGTCCTTCCGATGAAGAAATCCTGATCGCCCGCCTGGTCGACCGCGCTCTTCGTCCTCTTTTCCCCAGCGATTATCACGCCGAAACCGTGATGATGATATCGCTGATCTCAACCGATAAAGAAACCACTGCTGATTCACTGGCAGGGTTGGCTGCTTCTGCTGCTATCGCCGTTTCTGATGTGCCTTTCGAATGCCCTATATCTGAAGTTCGTGTTGCCCGTATCGATGGACAGTTGGTGATCAACCCAACTATTTCAGCACTCGCGAATGCCGACCTCGATATTATGGTGGGTGCTTCGTACGACAATATCATGATGGTGGAAGGCGAAATGAACGAAGTTACTGAAGCCGAAATGCTTGAAGCCATTAAATTCGCTCACACTGAAATTAAGAAACACTGCAAAATACAGGAAGAACTGGCTGCCGCTGTAGGCAAAGCAAAACGTACTTACTGCCACGAAACAAATGATGAAGCCGTTCGCGAAATGGTCAAAAAAGACCTTTACCAGAAATGCTACGATCATGCAAATTTGCAACAGGCCGACAAACATCTCCGTTCCGATGGCTTCAAAGCCATTCTCGACGAGTACCTCGAAGCCTATCAGGCTGCTAATGCAGAGAACACTGAAATTGATTTGGCTAAAAATGTCAAGTTGATCAAAAAATATTACCACGATGTGGAAAAAGAAGCCATGCGCCGCATGATCCTCGACGAAGGACACCGTCTCGATGGCCGTTCAACCACTGAAATCCGTCCAATCTGGGGCGAAGTTGATTATTTGCCAGGATCGCACGGTTCAGCAATTTTCACCCGTGGTGAAACCCAATCGCTTACTTCGTGTACATTGGGTACCAAATTGGATGAAAAAATCATTGACGGGGTTACAGTACAAGGAACCGAAAAATTCCTGCTGCACTACAACTTTCCATCGTTCAGCACCGGTGAAGCTAAAGTTCCCCGCGGACTTAGCCGTCGTGAAATTGGTCACGGAAACCTTGCCCACCGTGCATTGAAACGTATGTTCCCTGATGATTTCCCATATATCACCCGTTTGGTATCTGACATTCTCGAATCGAACGGATCGTCGTCGATGGCTACCGTTTGTGCTGGGACCATGGCTTTGATGGACACAGGGGTAAAAATCAAGAAGCCGGTTTCGGGTATTGCTATGGGACTTATTACCGATGAAAACGGAAAATTTGCTATTCTCTCCGACATTCTCGGCGACGAAGACCACCTTGGCGATATGGACTTTAAAGTAACCGGAACCAGAGATGGTATTACGGCTACTCAAATGGATATTAAAGTAGATGGCCTTTCATACGAAGTTATGGCTCAGGCTCTTGAACAAGCACGTCAGGGACGTATGCACATTCTTGGTAAAATCCTTGAAGTGATTCCTGAACCACGTGCCGAATATAAACCAAATGTACCACGCCTCGAAACCATCATTATTCCAAAAGAATTCATTGGCGCTGTAATTGGTCCTGGTGGAAAAGTAATCCAGAAGATCCAGGAAGAAACCGGAACTGTTATCGTGATCGAAGAAGTTGGAGATACTGGTGTTGTTCAGATATCGGCTACAGGTAAAGAATCAATCGATGCAGCAATGGCGCGTGTGAAAGCCATTGTGGCTGTCCCTGAAGTGGGCGAAATTTATCATGGTACCGTGAAATCGATCGTGGCTTTTGGTGCCTTCATCGAAATCCTTCCAGGTAAAGACGGCTTGCTCCACATCTCTGAAGTAGATTGGGCTCGTCACGAAACCATGGATGGCCTAATGAAAGAAGGCGACAAGATTGATGTACAATTGATCGGCGTTGAAGATAAAACCGGCAAACTGAAACTTTCGAGAAGGGTTCTCCTTCCAAAACCAGAAGGGTATGTAGAGCCGGAAAGAAAACCGCGCAGCGAAGGCGGCGATCGTGGTGATCGTGGCAGCCGTGATGGCGGTGGATACCGTGGCGACCGTGGCGGAAGAAATGATCGTGGTGGAGATCGCGGGGGAGACCGTGGCGGACGCGACCGTGATCGTGGTGACCGTCGTAATAGCCGGTAATTGTCAGAATAAGAGCTAATATATAGCTTGCAATATAGAGAGATCATGAAGTGCTTTTCATGATCTCTTTTTTTTCTGGTAATGATATTTTCTAACAATAGTCAGGGCTACGTTTACTTTTCCTTTCACGGATTGAAATTATGCCGCCCTATTTGCTTTCAAATGCAATTTATATGTTAATTTTATCGGTGGTCTCTTTTTTAAAATTAACATATTATGCGAATTACCTTAACTCTATCAGTAATTTTACTTATAACCGGTTGTACGAATCAAGTTATGAAGTACCCCGAAACAAAGAAAATAGCCGTAACCGACACATTCTACGGAGTGCCGGTTGATGACCCATACCGCTGGCTCGAAGACGACAATTCGGCAGAAACTGCTGAATGGGTAAAACAACAAAACGAGGTGACTTTTGCTTATTTAAGCAAGCTCCCTTATCGTGATAAAATTAATAAACGCCTTACCGAGTTGTGGGATTATCCCAAAGTGGGAGCTCCTTTTTCCATTTCAAAGCAATGGTTTGTGTTTAAAAACAATGGGTTGCAGAATCAGAGTGTTCTTTATACCTTCGATAGTATTGGTGCCGAACCGGTTCTGTTGCTCGACCCGAATACCTTGAGCGACGACGGAACGGTAGCTTTTTCAGGTATGGATGTTTCGCCCGACGGAAAATTATTGGTTTATATGATTGCCCGTTCTGGCTCCGACTGGAATGAAATTTTTGTGATGGACATTGCTTCGCGAAAATTGCTCAGTGATCATATTCAATGGGTTAAGTTCTCGGGCTTAGCTTGTTATGCCGATGGTTTTTTCTATAGTGCTTATGATAAGCCCGAAAAAGGGCAGGAGCTCTCGAATCGGAATGCCGGGCAAAAAATCTTTTTTCACCGCTACGGGCAAACACAGGAAACCGACGAGCTCGTGTTTTCAAACCCCGATTTGCCACAACGCATGTTCTCTGCTTCGCTCAATGAGGGCAGGAACTTTTTACTGATTAGTGAATCAGAATCAACCAGTGGTAATGGACTATATATCAAAGATCTGTCTAAGCCGGGTTCGAAAATTACCCAACTGGCTCAGGGCTTCGAATTCGACTATATTCCCGTGGATATGATCGACGGGAAGTTGTACCTTGTCACCAACGATGGGGCACCACAGTACCGTTTAGTGGCTATCGACCCGGGTAAACCTCAAAAAGAAAACTGGAAAGTAATTATTCCCGAAAGTAAAAATACTCTTGAAAGTTGTTCGTACTGCGGGGGCAAGCTTTTTGCCCATTACATGGAAGATGCCAAAAGCAAACTGGCTGTTTTTCTCCCCGATGGCTCGCCCCTTAACCCTGTCGAGTTACCCGGGATCTGCAGCCTGGGCAGTTTTAGCGGTACTTCTGACGGGACTACAGCATTTTATTCATATAGCTCTTTCAACACTCCGGGCTCGGTGTATAAGTACAATACAGAAACCGGTAAGTCGGAGTTGTTTTTTGCCCCCCAAGTGAAATTCAACCCCGATGATATTGTGGTGAAACAAGAATTCTACACCAGTAAAGACGGAACCAAAATCCCGATATTTATCGTGCACCGGAAGGATATAAAGCCAGACGGAACTAACCCGGCTATGCTTTATGGTTATGGCGGGTTTAATATTAGTATGTCCCCTTCATTTTCAGTATCTACTATCTTTTATGTCGAAAATGGCGGAGTTTATGCCGTGGCTAATCTTCGCGGAGGGGGTGAGTATGGTGAAAGCTGGCATCAGGGCGGCACCTTGTTAAACAAGCAAAATGTGTTCGACGATTTTATTGCCGGTGCTGAATACCTTATCGGGAGCGGGTATACTAACCGCGATAAACTGAGCATCAGGGGTGGTTCAAATGGAGGCTTGCTCGTGGGGGCAGTTACCAATCAACGTCCCGATTTGTTCAAGGTGGCACTTCCTGCCGTAGGTGTACTCGATATGCTTCGTTACCAGAAATTTACCATAGGGTACGCTTGGGCTACCGATTATGGGACTGCTGATGACAGCGAAGAAATGTTCCGGTATTTGTTAGCCTATTCACCCTATCATAGTGTCGAAAAGAAAGATTATCCGGCTATTTTGGCGACTACGGCCGACCACGACGACCGGGTGGTTCCTGCCCACACCTTCAAATATATTTCGCGTATTCAGGAGTTGAATACCGGGAAGTTGCCCACGTTGGTACGCATCGATGTGAAAGCCGGTCACGGCAGTGGAAAGCCTACGGCGAAGGTGATTGAAGAATATACCGATATATATTCATTTGTGTTTTACCACACGGGTATTACGTTGAAATAAAGAGGCAGGGCAATGAATTTTTTGGTGATAGAAGGAAACATTGGCGCCGGAAAAACTACCCTTGCGCAAATGATCAGCAGCGATTATAACGCCCAATTGGTAACCGAAAGTTTTGCGGGCAATCCTTTTTTGCCCAAGTTTTACGCGAACCCTTCGACCTACGCTTTCACGCTCGAAATGTCGTTCCTTGCCGAACGGTATTCGCAGTTGATGAACGAACTGCAAAACCGCGACTTGTTCAAAGATTTTGCAGTAGCCGATTATTACTTTATGAAATCGTTGATTTTTGCCAGCGTAACCCTTTCTGACGACGAATTCACCTTGTACCGCAAGTTCTTTAACCTGATTTATGCCCGGCTTCCAAGGCCCGATTTATACGTTTATCTGCATAAAGATACCGATGTTTTGCAAAAAATGATAAAAAAAAGAGGGCGTGATTACGAAAGCAATATTGCCGACGAATATCTCGATAACATAACAAAAGCTTATTTTAACTACTTTAAGCAACAAAGTGAATTCCCTGTTGTTATTATAGATACAACGAATATCGATTTTGTAAAAAATGACAAGGATTACCTGAAAATTTGTGATACAATTTTTCAAAATAGTTACAGCTCAGGCATTACACGGGTTATATTATGATAAAATTTTTGTATCAAGGCTTTTTGATATGAAAAACATTCTTATTTTTGTAGTAATTAGTGAAATATAGTTGAAAAATAACAATAATGTGTCCATCATGAAAAAAATTAACTTTAAAGCTCTAGTCTCTTTTGCTCTTGTAATTGTGCTCTTTAGCAGTTGTGCAAGCATCAAAAAGATGAAAAAAAATGCTGACCTCATTAAATGGAACGTCACTCCTGAAGTACTCGAAACTCATGCCGGTCAGGTAAAAGTTGCTGTCGACGGTCAAATTCCCGCAAAATATTTTGCCAAGAAAGCTACCGTAGTAGTTACTCCTGTTATGAAATTCGAAGGTGGAGAAGTTGCTTACCCCGAAATTAAACTTCAGGGAGAAAAGGTAAAAGCTAACAATGCTGTAATTACTTACAAACCAGGCGGAAATTTCTCTATCAAAGGGGCAATTCCTTACGAACAGGCAATGAAAATGTCGGAACTCCAAGTGCGTATCGTAGCATCGAAAGGCGCTGCATCGCTCGATTTCGATCCTATTAAGATTGCTGATGGCGTTATTGCTACCTCAGAATTGGTTAATAAAGTTGGTGAGCCAATCATTGGTATCCAACGTGAAAAGAACACAACAGGAAAATATGATCCTGCAATTGACCCATTCCAGAGAATCGTTCCTGATGAATTTATGGCCGACATCCATTACCTCATCAACAAAGCTGATGTAAGAAAAGAAGAAGCTGCAAGCAAAGACTTCTCCGATTTCAAAGCGTATGCTGCCGATGCAGTTAAAAATGACAGAAAAGAGTTGAAAAACCTCGAAATTTCGGCGTATGCATCACCAGATGGGGAACAAGAATTGAACGATAAACTTTCGCAGAAACGTGAAGGAAGCGCTTCAGAACTTCTGAAAAAAGAGTTGAAACAGCAAGAAGTTGAAGCTAACATCAAAACAAAATACACTGCTGAAGACTGGGACGGTTTCCGCAAATTACTCGAAGCATCTTCTGTTAAAGATAAAGAATTGATCCTTCGCGTACTTTCTATGTACAGCGATCCTGAAGTTCGTGAGAAAGAAATCAAAAACCTTTCTGAAGCTTTCACCGCTGTTGCTGAACAAATTTTGCCACAGTTGCGTCGTGCTAAATTCTCGGCCAATATTGACCTTATTGGAAAAACCGATGCTGAATTGTTGGAATTTGCCGATAACAGCCCTGAAAAACTCAATCAGGCCGAACTGCTCGAAGCTGCACGTTTGACCGACGACAATGCAAAGAAAGTTAAATTCTATACTTCGTTCACCCGTCAGTTCCCAGAAGACTGGAGAGGATTCAACAACCTCGGAATGGCTCAGGTTTGGACAGGCGATCTTGATGCTGCTGCCAATAATTTCAGCAAGGCTGACAAACTTAGCCAGGGCAACCCAATCATTCAGAACAACCTTGGTGTTGCTGCCCTTTATAAAGGCGAAACCAGCAAGGCTATTGAATATTTCTCAGCTGCATCGGGTGCAGGCAAAGAAGTTGACTATAATATGGGTATTGTTAGCATTACACGTGCAGAATACGACAAAGCAGTGAAATACTTTGGCGATAGCAACAAACCAAATGCTGCCCTTGCAAAAATACTTGCCGGCGACAATAACGGTGCATTGAAAACCCTTGAAGCTTGCGACAAAAACTGCCCAATGGCTTCATATCTTAAAGCTGTTGTAGGTGCTCGCACTGCAAAAGAAAACCTCTTGCTCGAAAGCCTCGAAGCTGCATGCAAATTGGATCCTAAAATGAAACAAGCTGCAAAAACCGACCTCGAATTTGCAAAATACTTCCAAAATCCGAAGTTCAAATCATTGGTTGACTAATGTTGATAAAACATAATTTCAAAAGGGTGTCTGAAAAGGCACCCTTTTTTGTTACATCTACCCGATGACATTTAATGAGCTGATTTGGTTTATTGTTTGAACGAGCAATATGTCAATGACCTTGTGGCGTAAGCCCACGGTTGGCAATGCATGAGTAGGACAGTCCCGAATGGGTTGTATTTGGAGAACCACCGACTAACGCCCGTGGTTATTTAGATAATACCGCTTCACAGCATTATCTCTTGCTTACTAGAGAGTGTTTTTCTGTGTTTTTATACAAAGTCGTAGTCAGAGATTAATTCTCTACTTATCTTAGTAGTACTTTCAAGTGCAACAGTGGTTTTACAATACTATGTAAAATGGAATTTAGATGCCAATCTAAAAACATTTACATGCACATTAAAAGTAATTTAGATCCTCACCAAAAATAATTTACATGCCTATCTGAAATAATTTAGATGCCAATCTATGAGTATTAATATGCGCATCTAAAAACATTTATTTGAGCAAGTAAGATATTTATTATACTTATATCTCATTTGTTTTGTACTCAACAGTTGAATGATTGTAACTAGCATAACTTAACTCTTCTATTTGCTTTTTTTCCATTGTGTATACTACAATTTATATTTATGTACTGTTTTGGTTAACCTTGTGTGCAGGCGTATTTATACCAGAACGTAATAACCTGACGTTAGATGAGTAATGCTATTGTCGGCAGTAATGCAAACAGAAGTTGTTATTCATAAAGTTATCATTTTAAAAGTCCCGCACAAAACCAGCACATTTACAAGCCCTGTGCAAATAACCCGGCAACAGCAAATAATCATGATAATCGAAGTTAAACCTATTGCAATGAGACTGTCGAATTGAGCTTTTTTTTGCCCTCGCACCCGCGCTTTTTTATTATTTTGCAGAACATTTGAAATTGTCATGTTAAACCGAAATCTACATCATGTTTGAACAAACATTCAAAAACATCGACGACATACTCCACAAGGACGCTGGTTGCGGGAGCGAGTTAGATTACGTGGAGCAAACCTCTTGGATTTTATTCCTTAAATACCTCTCCGACTTAGAAAAAGACAAGCAAACCGCGGCTTTGCTCACGGGTAAAACCTATACAACGCTTCTCGACAATAGCTACCAATGGAGTGTTTGGGCTGCTCCTAAACTCGACAATGGCAACATCGACCACAACGCAATGACTGGCGACGACTTGGTTGACTTTGTGAACGAAAAGTTGTTCCCTTACCTTAAAAAATTCAAAACCACAGCCGAACACCCCGACACCATTGAATACAAAATTGGTGAGATTTTTAGCGAGCTGAAAAACCGCATCCAAAGCGGTTACAATCTGCGCGAGGTAATTAACCTCATCGACCAGCTCCGTTTCCGCACCCATGCCGAGAAGCACGAAATGAGCCATCTCTACGAATCGAAAATCCAGAACATGGGCAACGCCGGGCGCAACGGTGGAGAATATTACACCCCTCGCCCACTGATTCGCACCATTGTAAAAGTAGTTGACCCAAAAATTGGCGACACCATATACGACGGGGCAGTGGGCAGTGCCGGTTTCCTATGCGAAGCCTTCGAATATTTGAAATCGCGCGGTAGGGGCGACCTTAATGGTCGCCCGGATAATGGTCGCCCAAATCTATCCACAAAAGACACCGAAATTCTTCAAAAGAAAACCTTCTTTGGAAAGGAGAAAAAATCATTGGCCTACATCATTGGCATTATGAACATGATATTTCATGGAATTGATGCGCCCAACATCATCCATACAAATACCCTGGCCGAGAACCTGAGCGACATACAGGAGAAAGACCGTTACACCGTTGTGTTGGCCAATCCGCCCTTTGGTGGAAAAGAACGTGCCGAAGTGCAACAAAACTTCCCCATTAAAACAGGCGAAACCGCCAGCCTTTTCCTGCAACACTTCATTAAAATTCTAAAAGCAGGTGGTAAGGCTGGCGTGGTAATTAAAAACACCTTTTTGAGCAATACCGACAATGCCACCGTTGCCATTCGCAAAGAGTTATTGACCGCCTGCAACCTGCACACCGTGTTAGATTTGCCCGGTGGTGTGTTCTCAGGCGCAGGGGTTAAAACGGTCGTTCTCTTTTTCGAAAAAGGCGCACCCACACAAAAGGTGTGGTACTACCAACTTAACCTCGACCGCAATTTGGGCAAAACCAATTCGCTTAATGAAGCTGATTTAGCAGATTTCATAGAACTCCAAAAAACCAAAGCCGACAGCCCTAATTCTTGGTCAGTTGATGTCAGTGAATGGCTGATACCTTCCTCAGCATCCCTCAAGTCCCCCGAAAACCAAACCTACGACCTTTCGGTAAAAAACCCCAACAAAAAAGAAGAGGTTACCCTACGCACACCACAAGCCATTTTAGAAGAAATGAAAGCCTTGGATAAAGAAAGTGCTTTGATAATGGATAATATACAATTGATAATTGACAATGAGTAAAACTATTAAAGAACATAATTATCCATTGTCAACTGTCAATTCTCAATTGCCAAAGGGTTGGGAAATAAAGAAATTGGGTGAAGTTTGTGAAAACTTAGATAGTAAACGAATACCTATTACACAAAACAAAAGAAAAAAGGGAGATATTCCATATTATGGAGCATCTGGAATTGTTGACTATGTTTCAGATTTTATTTTTAATGAAGATTTGTTGTGCGTTTCAGAAGATGGAGCAAACTTATTAGCAAGAACATATCCAATAGCATTTCCAATTTCAGGGAAAACTTGGGTGAATAATCACGCACACGTTTTAAAATTTCCGAATCTTGTAACCCAAAAAATTGTTGAAATTTATTTAAACTCAATCCGCGTAGATGATTATGTAAGTGGAATGGCACAGCCTAAGTTAAATCAGGCAATGCTTAATAAAATCAAAATTCCCCTTCCCCCACTCCCCGAACAACAGCGCATTGTTTCCATTTTAGATGAAGCCTTTGCCGCCATAGCCCAAGCAAAAGCCAATGCCGAACAAAACCTCAAAAACGCCAAAGAACTTTTTGAAAGCTATTTGCAAGGGGTATTTGAAAACGGGAATTGGGAAACGAAAACGATACAAGAGATTACTAAGATTGTGAATGGTTATGCATTTGCAAGTAAGGACTTTAAACCAACCAATACGATTAAATCAGTAAAAATTACAAATGTTGGTGTAAAAGAATTTGTAGAAGAAGCAGACAACTATCTGCCCGAAAAATTCAAAGAAACCTTAAAGGATTTTCAAGTAAGAGAAGGAAATATTGTAATAGCATTGACAAGGACAATTATTTCAGCAGGATTAAAAGTTGCAGTTGTTCCTAAAAGCTATGATGGTGCATTAGTTAATCAACGAGTTGCTGCCTTAGTGTCCAATGAAAAATTAGTTAATCAAAATTTCTTGTATTACTACTTAACAACGAGTGTTGTAGCAAAATATGTTTTAGCCCACGTAAACACTTTGATGCAGCCAAATCTTTCAATCAATGATTTAAAAAATATGCATGTTCCTTGTCCAAGTCTAATAGAACAACAATCCATCGTCCGCCAATTAGATGCCCTACGTGCTGAAACCCAAAAACTGGAAGCTATTTATCGGCAAAAACTTTTAAATTTGGAAGAATTGAAAAAGAGCCTATTGCAAAAGGCGTTTAACGGAGAATTGTCGTCGGGGCAACCCTACGTGGTTGCCCTCAAAGGGGTGCCCCAACGAATCGCCCCGACGAATTGAAAAAATAAAATAAATAGAATGGCATACGATCCCAACATACACCATCGACGGTCAATCCGAATGAAAGGATACGATTATTCACAGGCGGGATTGTATTTTATCACCATTTGCGTTCAAAACCGTGATTGTTTGTTTGGCGAAATTGTTGATGATCAAATGATGTTAAACGATTCCGGGGAAATGGTTAAACGTTGGTATTACGAATTGGAAAACAAATATCCCGATAAACGATGTCACGAAATGGTTGTAATGCCCAATCATTTTCATTGTATTATTGAAAATATTGGGGACGCCCACGTAGGGGCGCCCCTACGTGGGCGTCCCATCACGGACGAACGTGGGCGTCCCATCACGGACGAACGTGGGCGTCCCATCACGGACGAACGTGGGCGTCCCATCACGGACGAACGTGGGCGTCCCATCACGGACGAACGTGGGCGTCCCATTACGGACGAACGTGGGCGTCCCATCACGGACGAACGTGGGTGTCCCATCACGGACGAACGTGGGCGTCCCATTACGGACGAACATGATCATTTTATTTCGGACGAATGTTTGCGTCCCATAACAGACGACGACGATCAAAATAACAATGTTTCAAAATACGGAATGCACAACCAAAAATACGGTGCAACCATTGGTGATGCAATGGATTGGTTTAAAACCATGACAACAAATGAATATATCCGAAACGTTAAAACCAACGACTGGCCGCGGTTTAACCAAAAATTGTGGCAACGCAATTATTGGGAACACATTATTCGCGATGAAAAATCGTACGATACCATTTCGGAATACATCATCAATAATCCACAAAATTGGGAAACCGATAAATTAAAATAAACCAAATGAACGAGTCCGAAACCAGAGCTGAACTAATCGACCCCAAACTAAAAGCAAATGGATGGGGTGTTACCGAAGGATCAAAAATTCTTCGCGAGCGCAATGTGTGCAAAATCACCGAAGGCCGCATTCAAACAGGCGGCAGGCGAAGCAAACCACTTATTGCCGATTATATTCTGGTTTATAAAGGCATTAAACTGGCAGTGGTCGAGGCTAAAGCGGTCGATGTTTCGGTTTCGGAAGGCGTGGCACAGGCAAAACTCTACGCGGAAAAATTGTGTTTGGCCTACACCTATTCCACAAACGGCAAAGAGATTTATCAGGTAAATAGGCAAACGGGAGAAGAGGGCTTGGTCACCAACTTCCTTTCGCCCGATGAACTTTGGAATGCAACCTACCCCAAAGCAAATGAGCCGCTTGCTGAGCTTGTCGAACTGTGGCGCGAAAAGTTTGCCGAAATACCTTTTGAAGACAAAGGCGGCCAATGGCAATTACGCTACTATCAGGAATTGGCCGTAAAGAATACCCTCGAAGCCATTGCACAAAACAAACAACGCATCCTGCTCACCCTGGCAACGGGAACGGGAAAAACAGCCATTGCCTTTCAAATAGCTTGGAAGCTGTTTCAAACACGTTGGAATTTGAACCGCAATGGTAATCGTCGTCCAAGGATTCTTTTTTTAGCCGACCGTAATATTTTAGCCGACCAAGCCTACAACTCTTTTTCTGCTTTTCCCGAAGATGCTCTTGTTCGAATAAAACCAGATGAAATTAGAAATAGAGGAAGGGTACCCACCAATGGAAGTATTTTCTTCACCATCTTTCAAACCTTTATGACCAATGCACAGGAAGTTGAAGAACCTGCAACTGCATATAACAAGGCTGCCGAACCTGCGGTAAAATACCAAACAAAACAATGTAACTTCGGTCAGTACCCGCCCGATTATTTCGATTTCATCATCATCGATGAGTGCCATCGTGGCGGGGCAAACGATGAAAGCAATTGGCGGGCCATTCTCGAATATTTTTCCCCTGCTGTTCAGTTGGGGCTAACTGCCACCCCAAAAAGGAACGACAACGTGGATACCTACAAATATTTTGGCGAACCTGTTTACATTTATTCACTTAAAGAAGGAATAAACGATGGTTTCCTAACCCCTTTCAAAGTTAAACGCATCCAAACCACCCTCGACGACTACATTTACACCAGCGACGACCAAATAATTGAAGGCGAAATTGAAGAAGGTCATTTATACACAGAACCTGATTTTAACCGCATTATTGAAATCAAAGAACGTGAAGCCAATCGGGTGAAAATTTTCATGGACGAAGTGAATCAAAATGAAAAGGCAATCATCTTTTGTGCCACCCAAGACCATGCCGCTGCCGTTCGCGATTTGGTAAACCAGTATAAAATGAGCACGAATCCAAATTATTGTGTGCGTGTAACCGCCAACGATGGTGAAATTGGTGAACAATTCCTTCGTGAATTTCAAGACAACGAGAAAACAATACCAACCATACTCACCACATCGCAAAAGCTGTCAACGGGTGTCGATGCCCGCAATATTCGTAATATATGTTTAATGCGCCCTGTCAATTCCATGATAGAGTTTAAACAGATTGTTGGCCGTGGCACACGCTTGTTCGATGGCAAAGAGTTCTTCACCATTTACGATTTTGTGAATGCCTACCATCACTTTGCCGATCCTGAATGGGATGGCGAACCAATGGCGGAAGACCCTTGCCCACGCTGTGGCCAAATTCCTTGCGTGTGCATAAAACAACCGCCAAGACCATGTGCCGTTTGTGGACAAAGGCCATGTATTTGCGAAATCGTTGTACATCCGTGTCCCGAGTGCGGAAAAGCACCGTGCGAATGCAATCGAATAAGAAAAGTAAAGGTGAAATTGCGCGATGGAAAAGAACGTGAAATTCAACACATGATCGCCACCTCCTTTTGGAGTGCCGACGGTAAACCCATTTCGGTTGAAGAATTCTTAAACAATCTTTTTGGCGAATTGCCCAAATTATTTCAAAATGAAGAAGAATTACGCACAATTTGGGGCAATCCGTTAACCCGTAAAACCCTGCTTGAAAAACTCGATGAAGCAGGTTTCGGAAAAGATGATTTGGAAAACCTCCAAAAATTGATCGATGCTGAAAAAAGCGATCTGTTTGATGTATTGGAATATGTGTTTAACAGCGATACCAAACCCATGTCAAGGGTTCAACGGGTATCGGCAACACAAGCCACCATTTTTGCGCTGCTCAATGCCAAGCAAAAAGAATTCATCGAATTTGTGCTGAGCAAATATGTTGAATCAGGTTTTGAAGAACTTGATCAAGAAAAACTGCCCATCCTGTTAACCAACAAATACCAGTCGCTCGAAGATGCAATGGCTGTTCTTGGAGGTGCACAGGATATAAGTAAATTGTTTATCGAGTTCCAGAAGTATTTGTATGAAAAAAGGATTGCCTGAGAAACCTGCCCAGCGACTGCGCAATTTTATCGCCTAGTCAATTAATTGATATTTATCATTTAATGTATGTTACGCACACAGTAGGGCCGAGAGAAGATAAAAGAAAGAGGGATAGTGATATATGCTACACCAACTGTTAGTGCACATTATTAAAAGATACATAATGGGAAAGAAAAATTTATTAATAATTGGAGTGTTAAGTTTAACCCTGACATTATCTTACGGTCAGAATTCGATAAAACAAAACGATAAGAAAATTTGTATTACGGTAGACGATTTACCCGCAGTAACATATGGCTCAACCAATAAAAACATAAAAAGTGAGATAACAACTAAACTTACCGAAACATTTGAGAAATATAAAGTTCCTGCTATCGGTTTTGTCGTAACCGGAAAGCTTTACGATGGAGAATCAGTAGATTCAACAAACCTGAAACTAATTGAAATGTGGTTGGACCGTGGATTTGATTTAGGCAATCATACTTACTCTCACTTTGATTATAATAGTGTTAGCGACACCGCTTATTTTAATGATATTATCAAAAGTCAAACAGTTTTAAAATCATTGTTGCAAAAGCATAATAAGGTATTAAAATATTTCAGGCATCCCTATCTTCATTCGGGTTATGATTCAATCAGGAGTAAATCACTAAATGATTTTTTGTCGAAAAACAATTATATCGCAGCACCTGTAACTATAGACAATGATGATTACATTTTTGCAGAAGCTTATGCAATTGCGGATAAAGAAAATAACAGCTCATTAAAGAGGGAAATAGGAGTGGAGTATATCAATTACATGGAACAAAAACTACACTATTTTGAGGAAAAATCAATAGAAGTATTCAACAGAAATATTACACAAAGTTTGTTGATTCATTCCAGTCTTTTAAATGCAGACTACTTTGATGAATTAGCAGACATGTATAGAAAAAATGGTTATTCTTTTGTTTCTCAGGACGAAGTATTTAATGATCCAGCATATTCGACTCATGTAACCACATATAATAAACAAGGATTTTCATGGATATTCCGTTGGGGATTAAGTAAAGGAATGAATCAGGAAATTATGGACAATGACATTTTGGTTCCTCAAAAGATTTCTGAAATTTTAAAGAAATAATTAACGCCCACACATGAGGACTCTGTTTTCTATGAAATGATTAACAACTCAGGTTAATAGACCAATGCTCAGCTCACGCGAGTAAAGTTGACTATTCAGACCAAAAGGGTTGGTGGATGGACAGCTTTCATCCTCTTCAATAATGCCCGTCATTGCTTATTTGCCGAGCGGAAGAGAAGCTGCATCATAGTATGGTTGACTTTAACGAAACAACGTGGGCAGAAAATATCAATCGGTATAAAGCCTTGTCGGAATTTAAAAATGAATCAGGTAAAACAGATCGTTTCAAATTCGCTATTTTTGCGACATAAACAAGGTGTTATGCGAAAAGCTATAGACAAAGCAAATTGTACCGAAATTGGGTATGTAAAGAAGACCCATGGCGTGAAGGGCGAAGTACAAATTGTCTTTCAGGAAGGGCTTGATGAGCTTATTGAAGGGCTCGACTATCTCTTTTTTGACGTGGAAGGGCTCTTGGTGCCTTTTTTTATCGATTCCATTTTTTCTATTGGTCCAAATTCTGCCATTTTGCAATTCGAAACACTACGTTCAAAAGAGAAGGCTGCAGCCTTTGCAGGATGCAAATTGTTTATTGAAACCGAGGCATTTGATGACTCCGACGTTGAGTTTTCTCCACAACTACTGAAAGGCTTTGTCCTTATTGACCAGCACCGAAAAGAACGGGGGACTATTACTGCAGTTGATGACTATGGGGGCAACATGGTTTTTACGGTGGGCAAAGGGAGGAACGAGCTCCTTGTGCCTTTTCACGACGACCTGTTGCTAGAATTCGATCCCCGGAAGAAGAAAATTGTAATGCAGTGCCCCGAAGGTCTGTAGTGCCTTATAGAAGAGATTTTAAGTTTGTTTTTCTGCTAAAACTTGTAATTCCATGTTACGGATGGAATTATAGGCAAAAGTGCAGCTCCTTTTATCTTGTTGTTTTCGATGTAATAGAAGCTTATGTTTTTCTTATTGTACACATTGTAAATGCTAAATATCCAAGAGCTTTTTTCTTTAGCACTATTGTCGAGGTGAAACGAGATATCGAGATGATGTACAGCCGGAAGTCTTACATTGTTTGGGTGTGGAATGAAAAAGTTGTAATTGTTGACCGATTTGCTGTAGTTATGAAGTTCACCGGGTATGATTGCTGGTATTGTATAGTTTGAAAACGAAATCAAATGACCACTCATATAACTGAATAATATTGATATGCGCTTTGTGAATTTTGAATTTTTATTGTTTTCAAACTCTTTAGTAAGCTGAAAAGAAATATTGTGTGGCCTATCGTACATGTAGGGATAAAAGCCGATGTTTTCAAGGTTGTTGTATTTTCTGAATGAGCGAGAGAAGGTGTAACTCAATTGGCCTGAATAACTGTTTATTTTATGTTTTGCGAATAACTCGATACCATAAGAAACCCCATTCCCAACCATAATGTTTTGATTCCAGAAGTTCTCATCAATCGGATAGTTCTCTTTTCCTGGTTGATAATCAATAACATTATCCATGATGTTATAGTAAATTTCGCCCGATATTTCTGCTCCTGAATGGCTCATATAATACAATCCAAGTGACGATAAATTAGCGGTTGACGACTCGAGAGAGGCATTTGACAATACCCACATGGTTGTTGGTAAACTCAACGATGGATTGGTTAACTGATGAAGGTGCTGAACCATTGATGTGTAGCCCGCTTTTAGCGAGAGCGTATGAGAAAGCGAATATCGCGCTGAGATTCTAGGGGCAAAGTGAGATTCAAATTTGTCATTCTTTTTCAATATTGACTGGCGTAACCCAATATTGAGACTGAAACGATCGGTTATGGAATATTCGTCATTGACGTAAAAGTCGAATACCGGGGCTTTTGAATAGGAATTTAAGCGGGTTGTACTACTGTCGGTGTCTGTTCTTTCCGGAAGAAAAAAGAGGTACGATATCTTTGTCCCAAACTTTATTTTATGGGTATTCTTAAGGAAAAGATCGAAATCGTAACAAAAACTTGCATCGGCTAGTGATGAGTGTGTGTCAATAAAGATTGTGTCTTTGTTATTTTTCAAATCGTACTGCTGGTTGTATTTATATCTGCTGAAGTAAACTGTCAAATTTGAAAATAATTTAGGGGAGAAAATGTGGTTCCATCGGGCTGAAAATGTGTTATTTCCCCATTTAAAAAGGTATTTAGTTGATTCGCTCCCAAAAGAATATTCATTGCCTTCTGTGGTATAATTGAACGTATCGTTTCCTGTATAAAAACTCACAAAAAACCTATCGTTAGACGAAACTTCATAATTAACTTTCCCGTTCAAATCAAAAAATGAATAGGAAACCTTCATGGTGCTGTTAGTAAGGTAGTAATAAAGCTTCAATGGCAACCCTGGCCAAGTGACCCTTCCCGAAAGCATGTACGATCCTTTTCCTTTCACAATTGGCCCTTCTATGGTGTATTTGCCCGATAAGGTACTTAGTGAAGCTTTGCCCGAATGCTCAAATAAGTTTCCTTCTTTCATCCTGACATCTAGCACAGAGGATAAACGGCCTCCGTATTGTGCCGGAATAGGGCCTTTAATAAGAGTTGCTTCTTTTATGGCATCGTTGTTAAATACCGAGAAATAACCAAACAGATGATTAACATTATACACTGGAACCTCATCGAGCAAAATTTGAGTCTGGTCAGGGCTTCCTCCACGGACTGATATTCCCGCAGAACCGTCGCTGCCTGCGTTAACTCCGGGGAGCGATTGTATGGCTTTTAAAACATCTGTTTCACCCAACAAGGCTGGTAGCTGCTCAATTTCTCGCGAAGTGAGCCTGTTTTCTCCCATACTTGTACTAATCAGAAAGCGCTCGCGGTTCGATTCTGTAACTGTTATTTCTTTTATTTCATTGTGGGTTGGTAGTTGAATGTTTACAACGCTGTCGGATGCCAGGTCTATAATTATGGTTTTTGAGGAGTACCCAACAAAACTATATGTAAGTTCCTGTTTCCCGGATGGAATATTCAAGCTGTAAAACCCGTAAGCATTTGTGCTTGTCCCTTTTTGATTAGCGGGGTTGTATACTGTAGCACCTACAAGGGTTTCCCCAGTACCCGCATCAGTAATTTTTCCTGAAATGGTTATTTGGCTATAGGTTGATTCCAGGATCAAAACAAATAACACAATAAGAAAATTTCTCAGCTTACTCATAGCGAAAGCATTTTGAGACAGCGGTGTACGAACCTAATATCCCCAGTCCATTATGTACATTTGAATATATAAAAGAAGGGATGTAATTGATTGGAGGAGCATTGCTTGAAATCCGCTCTCCTCCTTGCTCATATATCAACTTCGACTTTAAGTAATTACTGTAATGTTCGTCGAAATTAAACACTATAATACTGTCTTGTTTTATTGAACCATTATGTGCCGGTTTAAATTCAACGGTAATGGTTTCTCCCGAAAAAGAATAATCCGGGAAATGCATAAACGAATTATACTCAAAAAAATATTTTCCATATCCTGCGGGGTCGTATGTTTCGTTAAACATATCTACATATTCAGAGTTGGTGTATAGGGCATAACAAAGATTACGCGAGCTGACCGAATCAGGTGTTAGATAGTGTTGTAAATCAGCAATCCAATAATAATTTCTAGCGCTCGGATTATCTGCTATAGTCAACAAGAAATTTTGGGTGTTATCAAATGAGCCGGTTGTATTCTCAGATGTTAAAACTGCACCAAACGTTATTTCCGGTGTAATAGTTTCTGCCCAAATCTCCTCATCTTCAAGGGTTATTATAATTACTTTGTAACGGGTAAGTTCGGAGGCTACTTCATCGGCTCGGTATACCCCGTTTCCCAGATACGAAAAAGGTACTGTTTTCTCACTTCCGACAAGCAATGTGACCTCTGCATTTTCTACAATTTCGAATTCAGAGGTGTCGGTACCAGTTGCCGATCGGAAGAGAGAAACAGTAATTGAATCGCCAGGAACTATAAGCCCATTAAGCACAACGCTATTGTTTCGTGGTAACTTGGGGTTTACATCGACTATGCAAGCATGGAAAAATAAGATTACCATGATGCCTAATGATATTTTTTTTGTCAGTTGTTCCACAAGGTATAGCTTAATGAAAGATTTATGCTTCGGCTTGAAAATTGAGGCACTAGTGAGGGGTTCATCTTTGTAAAACTATTCTCTTCAACTTGAATTTTGCGATTATTTAATGATCCTTCGAAAAACAATTTAATCCTGAATTTATGTATAATTGATTCAATGCCAAACACAGAATATGTTTCGAGCGGGTTTTTTAGTGTGTTACCTATTGAATACCTTGCCGCAACACCCCCTAATATCGAATTGTTTTTAAACAAGTTTAAACGCAATTCAATGGGCAACGTTACGGAAAAAATACTCCTCTTTTCAATTATCCTGTTATTGAACATATCGATGTCCTGCCCATTTTCAAAATCATAGAATTGGGACGTTATATTGGCATTTGTGTCACGATAATTATAGTTTAGCTTCTCAAAACCCACAAGTAGTTCTGAATGAACCGATATCTTTTTAAAAAGGTTATAATTCACAAAAAATCCGGAAGAAATTATTTTTGAATTGTCGACACTATGGTTATAGAGTATTTGTTCGTCGCCAACAGGGGTGTTTATGCTGTATCCGGGGCTAAGAACCGGACCGGCATTAAACGATTGTCCATAAACGAATTGTTGACTAGTCAAAATCAAAAAAATTAAAGCAATTTTCCATGAAATAAGAATATTTTTTTTTGTCATAATATCGGTTTAAAAGTCTAAGTCGTTTACTACACACCATTGGGATTGATTTACTTTCATCGAATACCATTCATATACAACTTGTGTAACAGTTGGGTGATTATAATTTGATGGCGAAGCATATAGTTCATATGGGTATAAATAATAACTATGATCCCATTTTTGTAGATAATTAGTAACATATTCAGGGGAGGGGTTGTGGTAGTCAACTAGTGGATGTTTTGTTGAAGAATTTGTGGTAATATTGTTACCTCCAATTATAACATCCCACATCTTTCTGTAAACATAATCATTGTATCTCCACCAAATCCCTAATGTTTTTTTGTGTAAAGATATTTTCATGCAATAAGAATCAAACGTTACAGCCCCTTCCCAGACATAATACTCATTAAAGAAGTTCGCTGTAGATCGATAATTATCACCAGCAACAGTATTGTATGCAACTAAATCCCATTCTAATAGTGGAGTCATTATGCCACTTTTGAATGAATTGTTAATATTTATTGGATAATTAATTTGTAAGGAACGAACATTCATTTTATTGTAATCAGCCGTCGACTTTACTTGTTTTAATTTTTCAATATTATTTTCTTCCGTGTAAACCATATCCTTATCTAGGAACTTATAAATTATGTTTTCAATTTTAATAATCCCATCTTTATTGAGTATCGATGACCATTTGGGGTCAAATATTGGATAACAGACGCTGCTATCGTTATGATTGAAATAGCCATTTTGTTTCAACTCTTCTACTATAAGCGAGACCGAATCTGAGTTTGTTAGGGATAACGCAAGATTGTTTATTCCGTCAAAATATTCTCTCATTGATAAAATATTCAAAGATTTAGTCCAATCTTTTAGTCTATCAATGTTATAATTTTGCAGAATAGAAGCAAGTGAATTGGCATCTTCAAAGCTTTTTAATACCAAGTAATCGTTTTCAGATTCAACTTCAACTTCTTCAATATTTGTTTTGTGAGAGAGTAAAATATTTTTTGATTCCATATCCTTTTCACATGATGCGAAAAGAATAATTAAGCTAACAAAAACTAGTATTTGCTTCATATTTCTTATTTTTGCAGCTGGGAGTTCGTAGCTCCTAGCTTTGTTATAATTAAGTATAAAAGGTGTCGCGTGTTTCGTTTGTTCGTACCGTGATGCCTTTTTTGTTTTAAATAATAACTCAATAGAAAAACCACGTTCCTCAGGTTGCGTTAATAGCCAAAGTTTAACAGGCACATTCAAGCACGGTACGAAAAACTCAGGTAGGACAATGGTGTTTGTATGCGTATATTAATTCTTTATTGTTGAGCAGTAGAAAAGACTGTTGACTTTTCAAGAGGTTTGTATTCATGCTATTGGATAGTTTAGCCTTACATATAATTATCAAATGTTACAAATATATATCAAATAAATGCCCCCCCCAAATTATATTGTTAATAAGGTTGTTTTTTTTGATAGACAACTTAACAATATTGACGAAAGGTAATAACCTGAGTTCGATTTTATTTTTAAAGTTCAGATTGGCATAAAACGCTGTTTTACAAAGCAAATTTTTGAGTATTAGCGGGCTAAATCGAGGAAATTTAATGCAGGCAAACAGTGTTTTATGCAAAGCTCATTGTCCGCCACTTGTAAACAGCAATCTTCTGCTTTAAAATCACTTAAAATAACCCGTTATTCCTGCGTGATTTTGCATTGAATCTTACTGTTTACAAGCGGCCTGTACTCAAAAATAAAGTCGAACTCAGGTTAATACTTATTCCACAACCCCCGCAGCGCAAATTCATCAATGATAACTGGGAAAATAAAGGAGATATAAAATTCTTTGCGATGTTGCAACCCTTACTTTTTTTTTCTGTCACTATTGCTGTATGATGATTTGAAGAAATCATTAAAACAGTTTTAGCCATGAAGACACAAGCATTATTAACTTTTTTCATTCTCTTATTTGCCATAAACAGCAAGGCCGAAGAGGTTGGCGAGTCCCGGGATTTGCACCCTTTTCGCGAGGTTTCGCTTCGCTTATCGGCCAACCTGTTTATCGAGCAGGGCGACGAGTACCGCATCGAGATGAGTGGCCGTCAGGAAACCCTCGACCGCATGATTGTTGAAGTGGTCGATCATAAGCTCATCATCCGTTTTAGTTACGAAGATATGTTGCTCGGTAATTTCGATGCAGGAAAAATAACACTTAAGGTTACTACGCCTACAATTGAAATGCTCAGCATTGCCGGGTCTGGTAATATTATCGCAGAGAAGCCCGTTCAGTCGCGGGTTCTTGAGCTTTTTATTGCCGGTAGTGGCGATATTAAAATTGCAAACCTCTCCTGCGAACGTGTCGAAACTGAGATTACCGGCTCGGGCGATGTGGTATTGTCGGGCCAACCGGTTAAGGAAGTTCGGGTACTTATTGCGGGTTCTGGAAATTTTATTGGCAGTCAGTTGAAAACCGAATTTGCGAAGGTGAGGATTGCCGGCTCAGGTAATTGTGATATTTATGCCGATAACTTCATCGATGCCCGCATTGTGGGGTCGGGCGATATCAGGTACAAAGGCGAAGCACTTGTCGAATCGGGCATCTCGGGCTCAGGAAAAATACAAAAGATTAATTAACTACTTATATTACAAGCCATGAAAACATTAATTAAAATTTCAACTATTATTTTGCTTATTTTAAGCATGAACGCATGCCTGTACTTTCCAGCATGCATATCGGGCAGCGGCCCGGTCATTACTCGTGAATTCGACCTTCGTAATTTTGATGAAATAAGCAGCGAAACGGTTATCGACATCGAGGTTGTACAGGGCGACCAGTACAAAGTTGTTGCTGAGGGGCACGAGAACATTATGAGTTTCCTCGACTTAAAAGTGGTAAACAACCGCCTCTATATCGATTTGACTCACGGAAGTTTTAGCCATTTCGAGATGAAGATATTTATTACCGTTCCTACTCTTAAGGAAATTGAAGTAGAGAGTACCGGGAATATCCGCATCGATGGATTTTCTAACCTAGAATCGCTTAAGGTGAAGAGCAACAGCACTGGCAACATTGTTGGTGACGGGGAATTCGTTATCGATGGCGACCTCGAAATTATCAGCCATTCAACAGGCAACATCAGGCTCGAAGCTATTTGCCACGATATTGATGTACGCTCTTCGTCGACCGGAAATGTTTCAATTGAAGGAAGTTGCTCGTATCAAAACGTTTCGCTCAGCGGGACTGGTAATTACAATGCATTCGACTTATACAGCGAAGAGTGCGAAGTTGATATAAACGGTACAGGCGATGCAAGGGTCTTTGCCGATAAGCAACTTGATGTTACTATTCGCAGCGTAGGTAATGTATATTACAAAGGACGCCCCGATGTTAATATTAAAGATTATAGTGTTGGTGATTTAATATCTGTAAATTAACCCTATATTTCCCCACAAAAGAAAGAGACAGCTGTAAGGTTGTCTCTTTCTTTTATATTGATATAATGACTTGATAATAAAATTATTGAATTCTTTTTTTTATGTTTACCTTGGGTGAAGTTGAATGACCGGAATGATCATTTCTTCCATCGAAATTCCCCCGTGTTGAAACGAATTCTTGTAAAAGTTGGCAAAGTAATTCAGGTTGTTGGGGTAAACAAAGAAATCCTGGTTCATGGCAAAAATATACGACGAAGAGAGGTTGGGCGAAGGCAAGCGTGCATCTTCAGGTTTTCTGATTTCGAATACCTCTTTTGGATTGTAGTTTAAATTACGGCCAAGTTTATAACGCAAATTCGAGTTGGTCGATTTTTCCCCGATTACTTTCACCGCATTATTTACTTTTATGGTGCCGTGGTCGGTGGTGACAATCACTTCAATATTATTGTTGCTAAGTTCTTTGAGTAGTTCTTTCAGCCCCGAGTGCTGAAACCAGTTTGCCGAGAGAGCCCTGTACGCTGCTTCGTTACCGGCCAGCTCTTTAATCATGTTCATCTCTGTGCGGGCATGCGAAATCATATCAATTGAGTTGATTACCATTACCGACAAGTCTGAATGTATGATTTGGCTGATGCTTTCATTGCTTTTAAGGCCTTGCTTCGCGGTGGTCATTTTTTCGAAATAGAGTTTCTCTTTCCGCCCGTTTCTGATGAGTTGCTTTGTCAGCAACTCCTCTTCGAAGTTGTTTTTGCCTCCTTCTTCGTTATCGTCGTCGTCCCAGCAATTAGGATGTATTTTTTTGATGTCGGCGGGCATTAACCCTGCAAAGATACTGTTGCGGGCATACATGGTGGCCGTAGGTAAAATGCTGAAATACATGTCGTCGCTGGCAATGCTGTAATTTTCACACATGAGAGGGCTAATGGCACGCCATTGGTCATAGCGCAAATTGTCGATCAGCAAAACAAACACCTTCATCTTTTTGTCGAGGAGGGGAAATATCTTTTTTCTGAAGAGGTCGGGCGATAAAATTGGCCGTTCTTCTTTTTCTGTTTTTAACCAATCGAGATAATTTTTCTTAACAAAGCGGTTGAATGCCTGATTGGCTTCATTTTTTTGGAACAGAATGACATCGTCCATGGCTTTGTCGTCAGAGTTGCTTAGTTCCATCTCCCAAAACACCAGTTTTCGGTACACTTCTTTCCAATCTGAAATCGAAAACGAGTCGTTAATTTGCATGCCCAGTTTCGAAAATTCCATTTGGTAGGCCGAGGTTGTTTTTTTGGTTACCAACTCTTTATTTTCAACATTTTTCTTTATCGACAGAAGTATCTGGTTGGGTTTCACTGGCTTTATAAGATAATCGGCCATGCGCGAGCCAATGGCTTCGTCCATAATCGATTCTTCTTCGCTCTTGGTGATCATCACCACTGGAATAATATTGTTGATTTCTTTTATGCGGGTTAGTGTTTCAAGTCCGCTGAACCCCGGCATATTTTCATCGAGGAAAATTATATCGTATGCGTTGTTTTTTACCAGATCGATTGCGTCCGATCCGTTGGTTGCAGTAGCTACATCGTACCCTTTTTTTTCAAGAAAGATGATGTATGGTTTGAGCAGGTCCATCTCATCGTCGACCCATAAAATCTTAATGCTTTTCGTTTGCATGTCTATTGCAGTTTATATTTCCGGTTCTTATCTTAAATAGTAACAACCGGCAGGCCCTTTTATTGTTCGACCGAGCTTGGCTTTACATCTTTTAACTAATAATACTTTTCGTAGAATTGCTGATAGGCTCCCAATTCTTTGCTTGCTTTAAGTTTCGCGAGGTTACTGTTGCTAATGATATAGGCCTTGTAGTTTGCATTTTTTAACGACATCTGAACCCGTTGATCGGTTTTTGTATCTTCTATATAGGTTTGGGCTTTTTCTTTGCTTGTGAAGCCCGAAATGATGGTTGCGGCCATTATATCGTCGAATGGTTCTGTTTTCACCGATAGCCCATCGTTGCGGTATTTCATAGTGTTAAACCGAACAAGGTACGAAACAAGAAGGTTTTGGTTCGGACTTTTCGCAGGCAGCAGGTATATCAGACTGTGGCTTTCCTGGGCATTAAAAGTAAACGGGCTCGTTTCTTCCGGTTCAGGTTGTGGAGTAGATGGCTGTATCTGCCCACTTTCGTTGTTCAGGCTGTCTGAAGATGTTTCCTGCAACGGAACATCGGGCGAAACCGGGCTAGCCACAACTGCTGGTTGAGTTGTGGTGTCGGCTGAAATTATTTCTTGTTGTTCAGTAATTTTTTCCGGTTCAGCAGCTGCCGGGGATGCGCTTTCCGGCTCTGCTACAGTGGGTTGAACGTTGCTAACGGGTTTTTCTTCTGCTTTTGCTGGTTCGGCATTATTTTTCACAACCGGGGCCTGGGGAGCCTTACGGATATAGTTTATCTGGTAGAACTTCTTCCACTCTTCGATATCGCCTGTACTTACAAGTTTTTTAAGGTTTTCTTCGCTGCCAGCATACAGCTCGTAGCTTGTTTTTAGGGTACTGAAGAGGTCTTTCTTATCCCTGATTTGCTTTAGATATTGATTTGCTTCGTAGGCATTGGCAAACGAAGAGACAGTTAGCAAGGAATGGTCAGGCATTTTTGATGGGATTACCCGGAGCCTTTTCTCGCGGTGGTTGGCCGAGTTGTATTTGATCAGGTCGCGCATTAAAAATCCTGTACCGGCATTTTTGTCATCAATCATGATAATAACGCTATGGGACAAACTGTGGTCGGCACTAAAAAGTTGTTCTTTTTTTACCGGGGTGTAATTCGCATCGGCAGTTTCAATTACAACATATTCGCCTTGTTCTTTCAGTTGGCTATTTGGATCTTCTTTCAGACGGGCCATAAGGGCTTCGGGCGACTCAAGCTCTTTGTCGGAGAATTTTCCGGTGGCAAGAGTGCTGTAATTTTTGGCAAAATAGGCCACATATTCGTCATAGGTGCGGTCGTTGAGCATTTGCCGATAGTTGCTGTTCGATACAATAAAGTTCAGGTATGGTTTTCCCGCAAGGGTTTTAAACACATCGGGCTTTCTGATGATCGACATAAAATAGACCATGGCACTTTCTTTATTGTCGAAATTGCGCACAATAACAAGGGATGTTTCCTGGTTTAGGTTTTCTGTCTCAATCTCGAAATCGAGCGAGGTATAATGGTCGAGGTTGTAATTGGCAAGGTCAAATTTTAACCGGTTTATATCAACTTGGTTTTGACTTGGATATGCAATAATAAAGTAATGGAGCAATTCATTGTCGGTATCCCATTTTTCAACGTTCAATTCTCCTTCAGCTACGGTTTTGGCCAGCAGTTCGTTGTTTTTAATTACGTCGTTCAGGTAGCCCGAAGAAACAAGTTGATCGTAGTTGGTAAATTTCTCTTCTTTGATGTATGAAAGAATTTTTTCGGCCAGTTTAACTGGTTGGGCACTGGGGTAGCGGTTTATGTATGCTCGTAACGAGTCGCCCAATCCATTTTTATTCATGATATTGGTTTCGGCAATAGCACGAATAAACTGTGCTTTGCTCAGCAAATCGGCATCGGGTTTCATACTGATTGCTTTGCGGCTGTATTGAGCTGCGTTGGCATAGTCGTTATTCTTAAAAGCAGAGAATGCTAGCATATAAAGGCGGTTAATGCTGTCTTTCCGGGCTGCTTCTTCTATCAGAAAATTGGGGTTCTGCAGATATTTTGCATAGTTCGACTCTGGAAAACTACTGATGATTAAATCTTTGTAGTATTGTGCGCTGTCAGGGCGTTCCATGGTTTTATACAGGTCCCAAAGGTTGAACCACGATGTCAATTGGTAAATATTGTCGGGGTAGCGTTTGTTCAAATCGGTGAAATTGTAGATCGAGTTGCTGAAATCGCTGAATTCATTTTTCAGGATCGAACCGGCATCGAAGCGGGCATCCCTGATTTTTGTGTGCGACGCACTCATCATTGAATCGGTGAGCGGAATATCTTGCAAATAGTATTCAGTGGTAAGCGGATCGTCAGCCCTTGCAGCTTCTTCTCCGGCAATTTCTTCGGCCAATTCGCCATCTGCAGCTTCATCTCCGTCTTCAGAGAAGCTTGCATTTTTGTTTTTCCGGCGCCAGTTGTCTTCGTTTTGGCGTTTCCCCCAAAGCCGCTCAAATTCTTTTTTCCCGTACGAAACGGTTGATGTGTTGTAAAAATAGAAGCTCGAGCCTGCGGTGTTTAGCCTCATACGGTTTGAGTTGGCCCTGTAATAGGCTGTTGGGTCGTTGTCTACCATCAGCTCTTGCTGCTGTTTTTCTTTTTCGTTACTTATCCAAAGGGCAATCTTTTTATCGAGTTCAGCTTTTGGCAAACCGGCCAATTTTTGCAAGCTGTCCTGAGTTTCTACTGTTTTTAGGTTTTCGACCAGTTTATCGAGTGTGTTGTATTTTTCCGAAATCAGTTCATAATTTGGGTAACTCTCGTCAATTATAGTCATTGCGCTGTCGTAGTATGCTCCGGAGGGAATGTATTGTTTCCGGTCGAAATAAATATCACCAAGTGTCAGGCTGCTAAGTGCTTTTTGGTGAATATTGTTACGCGACACAGCTGCCGACTTCTTGTAAAGTTCTATAGCGTCGTCAATCTTTCCCTCGTTGAAACTGATGTTTCCCAGCGCGTAATAGATTTGGTCGAGATATGGCTGGTTCCATTTCTTTTTGCGCATTTTGTTCAGGTCTTTACGCAGTTGCGCAATATTGCCTTCGCCCGAGAGTACTTGGGCACTTCTGATGCGCGCATTGAAAAGCATCTGATATTCGGGGCTGCGGCGTATAACCTGCCGGTATGCAGCCAGTGCCTGGTCGCGTTTGCCGGTTTCCTGGTAGAGCTGCCCCAAAATGAAGGTATATCTCGATTTACGTTTGTTGCCTTTTATCTTTTTTATCCCAATGTCAAGGCTATGGATGGCTTCATCGTAATGCTGTTGCTTCATGTGCATGTCGGCACTCACAATAGCCAGTTCCCCTTCGAGTTTCTTTGGAAATTCTTTGTCGCTTTCGAGCATTTGCACCAGTTGAGCTGCTTCTGAAAACCGCCCGTCTTCGCTAAGGCTCCTGATAAGCCATAAATAAGCTTCGAAACGCACGGGGTCGTTTTTATATTTTCTGATGATCAGCTGGAAGGTGCTGGTCGCCATAATGTATTCTTTTTTATATAAATAGGCACGCCCCATCATAAGGTAGGCATCGTCGACCCAGCGGTTGTATTCCGATTTTATTTCGGACTTTTTATACCGGCCCGATTTGCTTTTTTTCTTAGGTGGTTTGGTTATTGAGTGCAGCTTAATGAGTTTTGTGCCTTTCTCAATGGCTGTGGTCATATCCGACGAAACAAGGGCTTCTGTTTTCGGGAGGCTCTCTTTATAAACGGGAAGGATTTTTGTATAATCTTCTTCTACCTGGGTTTCAATCTTTAACAGACCCGCTTTCATTGCTTCGTTTCCGTTGAAATAAACATTGTAGTGCGCAGTCAGGTTGTGGTAGTTGCGGTTAACAAATGTGTTTTTTTCTACCGAACACGAAAACAGTACGGTAAACGTAAACAAAGCAACAAGGTATTTATATAATGAAATCTTTTTCAAAAGTTATAAGTCAAATTTTTGTACCGAAAACTAAAACTCTAAAAACATAAATATATTGTACATGTTAGCCCAGGGCTTTTCTAAAAATTATGCAATTATACGAAACTTTCAGAAGATTATCTCTGATTGGCTTCAGTTAACCCTGCAACATAATTGAATAGCTTGATCAGATCGGCTTCATTTTTCTTTTTTAATTTTTCTTGCTGAATGAATTTTTTGATGGGTTCTTTTTCCCCGGGGAGCAAGGAAATAAAATCGGTGGTTTTTTCCACGTTGAAAAGCTCTTTCTGGTCGGGAGTGAAATAAATTACGGGGTCTATTTTCCTGTATGCAGGATATTTTTTAATACTGCCATTTTTGTTCCACTTTACGGGCATAAACTCAACCTGATGTTTTTTTACCAGCATGGCATTCTTTTGGCTGGCCAATAGTTCGTACACCATTGTTTTTTCAGGGTAATTCAGGTATACAAAGGTTTTCTCGCCCAGGGTTACTTTGGGCTTTAACGCCGGGTTGAGGTAAACGATGGTATTGTCTTGCTGTACTTCAATCATTTCGATGTAGATATTATACCGCATGTCGGCGATATAGCTGGTATTCCCAACGGTGAATGATCCTTTGGTAAATTCAGGATTGAAATAAGGTGTGCCTTCGGTGTCGATGCTGTCGAGCTCCGACAAGGTTGCCGGAATTTTTTTTTCAATGAAAATGCGTTCACTTAACAGGTTTTGCGAAAATAGCAGGTTGAAAGCCATTAGGGCTAGCAGCGTGGTAAATGCTTTTCTCATGTTTCGTGTAATCTATTGATTTTATTGTAATTTATTCTTTTTCTCGAGTATTGTGTCCATCATCTTCTTCATTCCTTTTATCAGGGACTTTTGGATGAATGGGTATTCGGCAATTTCTTTGTTGGTGTAAATGACCATTAGCGAGACGTTTTTATTATTGCTGCGGAGCATTTCATATAAAGGATGTTTTCCAGTCCTGAAAGCTTCCCGCATACGCCGGCGGATTAGGTTCCGGTCTACAGCTTTCTTGAAATTCTTCCTTGGAACCGAAAAAACCACTTTTGCAGGGTACCGTTGCTCGTTGCTTTCTGTAACCAGGAAAACAAAACGGAATGGAAAGCAAAAAACCATTTGTCCATCGGTAAAAAGTTTATCGATTACAATTCGGTTACACAACCGTTCTTCTTTTCTAAACGTATTTTGTTCGTTTTCCATGTATATTTTTCAGTCAGCTAAAATACAAAAAAACCGCCGTAACGAATTGCGGCGGTTTCAATATTGAATTGAGTTTTGTATTACTCGCTTAATGCGTAACGTAAGAAACTGGTTACCGTCAGATCCTTGTCGTTCGAGGCAAGGTATTGTCTGATGGTAACTTTAGCGTCTTTTACAAACGACTGGTTGAGCAGTGTGCTTTCGTTGAAGAATTTGGTAAGAGCACCCTGTGCAATCTTGTCGAGCATTGCTTCAGGTTTTCCTTCCTGACGGAATTTTTCTTTAGCAATTTCGAGTTCTTTTTCAACCACTTCAGCAGGCACATCGTCTTTGTCGACAGCAATTGGGCTCATAGCAGCAGCTTGCATGGCAACATCTTTGGCAATTTGTGCATCAACGTTTGCTTTGTTGAACCCAATAGCAGTAGCTAATTTGTTTCCCGGGTGGATATATGCCACAACCGATTCGGCTTCGATTTTTGAATAATAGGATAATTGGATCTTTTCACCAATAACACCTGTTTGTTCAATTACGTGGTCAGCAAGAGTACGGCCATCCATAGTCAATGCAAGGGCTTCTTCAAGATTAGAAGCATTGCTGGCAATAGCCACATCAAGCATTTTTTCAGTTAGGTCGATAAAACCTTGATTTTTGGCAACAAAGTCGGTTTCGCAGTTTAATACGATGATACCGGCTTTTTTACCTGCAACTTTAGCAAGCACGCATCCTTCGGAAGCTTCGCGGTCGGCACGTTTGTTGGCAATTGCTTTTCCTTTTTCACGGATAATTTCAATTGCACGATCGAAATCGCCATTGGCATCGGCCAAGGCTGATTTACAGTCCATCATACCGGCACCAGTTAATTTACGCAGTTTCATTACATCTGCAGCAGATATCTCAGCCATAACTTTTTCTTTTTTTGAAATGAAAATTCAATTAATTACTCTTCGTCTTCTTCGATTGCATCGGCAACATCTGAATCGTCGTCATCTTCGTCTTCGTCGATATCTTCATCTTCGTCGATATCTTCGTCGATTTTTGCCGGGCTTTTCTTTGATTTCGATTTTTGGTCTTTTTTGTCGGTTGTTTCTTTTTCGCGTTCCGATTTGCGTTCGCTTAATCCTTCAGCAATCGAATCGCACATTTCACCAACAATCAGTTTAATCGATTCTGAAGCATCGTCGTTTGCTGGTATTACAAAGTCGATTCCTTTGGGATCTGAATTTGTATCAACCATCGCAAATACTGGGATGCCAAGACGTTGTGCTTCGCGTACAGCGATTTTTTCTTTCATTACGTCTACTACGAAAAGAGCAGCTGGAAGGCGGGTAAGGTCAACAATTGAACCGAGCACTTTTTCAAGTTTAGCTCGTTGGCGAGAAATTTGTAATTTTTCGCGTTTCGAAAGGTTGTCCCAACTGCCGTCTTTTGTCATCTTGTCGATCGACGTCATTTTTTTCACGGCCTTACGGATGGTGGGGAAGTTGGTTAACATACCTCCCGGCCAACGTTCGGTTACGTAGGGCATATTTACGTTACCAACCAGGTCGCCAACAATTTGTTTGGCTTGTTTCTTGGTGGCTACGAACAGGATTTTACGTCCTGATTTAGCAATTTGTTTCAATGCGGCTGCCGATTCGTCCATTTTAACGGCAGTTTTGTGAAGGTCAAGAATGTGAATCCCATTTTTTTCCATGAAAATGTAAGGAGCCATATGTGGGTTCCACTTTCTTTTGAGGTGTCCGAAATGACAACCGGCCTTCAATAAATCTTCAAATTGAGCTTTTGGCATACTGTTGATTGTTTACATTCTGTAATATCAATCCACGGGTAGTCCCGAAATGCTTTTAAGCATTGGGTCAGGAGTCTCGTGAATTTAGATACTAAACAAAATTTGGTTATACAAATAGTAAAAAATATTAACGTTTCGAGAACTGGAAGCGCTTGCGTGCTTTTGGTTGTCCCGGCTTTTTACGTTCAACTTCACGTGGGTCGCGGGTCATGAATCCAGCTTTTTTCAATTCTGATTTGCTTTCAGCATCGATTTTAACCAAAGCTCTCGAGATGGCTAAGCGAAGTGCTTCGGCTTGACCATTGAATCCACCTCCGTCGAGGTTTACTTTGATGTCGTATTGCTGGGCAACATTTAATAGATTTAACGGTTGAAGCACAACGTATTGAAGTGTTTCTTGCGGAAAGTATTCCTTGAATTCACGATCGTTGATTGTGATGGTTCCTTTGCCTTCTTTTACGTAAACACGGGCAACGGCGGCTTTCCTTCTTCCTAGTGCGTTTATTACTTCCATTATCTAATGCTGTTTAAATCAATAACTCTGGGTTTCTGTGCTTCGTGGTCGTGGTTTTCGCCTATTACTACCCTAAGGTTTCTGAATAGTTCGCGGCCCAGCCTGTTCTTTGGTAACATGCCTCTAACGGCTTTTTCAACCAAGCGTTCAGGATATTTCTTCAAAATATCTTCAGCCGACTGAAATGTTTGACCTCCAGGATACCCTGAATGGCGAACGTATTCTTTATCGGTGAGTTTTTTACCAGTAAGGATTACTTTCTCGGCATTGATGACGATTACGTTGTCGCCACAATCTACATGAGGGGTATAACTAGGTTTGTTTTTACCTCTGAGTATTTTTGCCACCTTGCTTGCCAAACGGCCTAAAACCTGACCTTCGGCATCAACTACAACCCACTCTTTTGTAACAGTGGCGCTGTTGGCTGAAACTGTTTTATAACTTATTGTTTCCACTTGAATTACAAGTATTAAAATTATTACCAATTAATTATTCTGACTTGCCTTTCGTGATGTGTCGCCTGTAATTTGTTGCGCTAGGACTGTATTTACGTCTTAATTACTGACAGTAAAATCAACAAATTACCACATAGCAATGTCGCCTGATAATCGGGACTGCAAAAATATTTTCTTTTTTTTGAATTCCAACAGGTTTGCTGAAATTTATTTGTCGTTTTGCTGAATTTGATTTTGACTTAAACTCTGTACCTTGTTTTTCTATCTTTACTATTGCAGGTGTTTGTTAATCAATTTTTTCGCCATAGGCTAAATCGCCTGCATCGCCAAGTCCGGGAACTATGTAAGCATGGTCGTTCAACTCAGGGTCGATTGCCCCAACCCAAAGGGTACAGTTATCAGCCGGAAGGTGATTCTGTACGTAGGTAACTCCGGTTTGGCTTGCAATAATTGCGCATAGGTGAACATGCCTGGGTTTTCCTTTCTGTAGCAAGGCCTGATAGCTTATCTCGAGCGATGAACCTGTTGCAAGCATTGGATCAGAGAGAATTACCACTTTGTCGTCGAGTGATGGCGAGGCTATGTATTCAAATTCAATCACGAAATCTTTTTGGTCGATATATTTACGGTAGGCCGAAATGAATGCATTCCCGCTCTTGTCAAAATAATTGAGAAGTCCTTGATGAAGCGGTAAGCCAGCCCGCAAAATGGTGGCAAGTATCGGAAACCCAGTTGGAATGTTTACCCGGGCAACCCCTAATGGCGTTGTAACTTCGCGCTCTGTATAGTCGATTCGCTTGCTTATTTCATACGCAAAAATTTCGCCCACCCGTTCAATGTTTTTTCTGAAACGAAGGGGGTCGCATTGAATATTTACATCGCGAATTTCTGCAATGAATTGATTGAAAATTGAATTTTGTGCCCCGAGATTAATTAGTTCCATACTGTTTATCAATTTTTTTGCATTTGTATATTATTTCTTCCGAGTCTTCACCCAACTGATAATAGGTACGTGCGGCGTTTCCCAACTGGTCAGCATAGTCGATGGCTTCTACTTCAAATCCTGCCTTTGCCAGATGCTTTGCCACATTGTTGCCATATACTCTCTTGACTCCGCGTACGTAATATCTTCCAAGTCGCTCTTTGTCTTCGCTTGTTGCGGGCTTTTCGTAGGTGCGGTCCATGTGTCGGTTCACTATGGTCATAATCAACAGATACCCTCCATTGCGGAGCAAATTGCGCAACTTCGCCAGGGCGTATTGCTCATCCTCGGTTTTCTCCAGCAAATGTGCAAAAATTATTACATCGTATTTTCTTTCTTTTATTTTTTCGTTGAAGATTTTGTCTGCTTGAAAAGTGCTTTCGAATGAAATGATGTCGACTTGCAGATCCGTATTAAATATTTTATCTGCGATAAACGTGTTATGTTCGAAAAAGAGGTAGTGTTTTTTAGTTTTCGAAGCGGTTACTTCATTTTGAAGGTATAGCCATAAAATCCTGTCTGCTGCTTTTGAACCACAAATCGGGCACTTACCATTTAGCTGACTCATGTTTGCGGCTTTAATAAAACGGCGAAAGGTATGCTGGCAAATGTTGCAGCGCACTTTGTTCCCGTGCAACGCAGCCGCATTTATCGCACTAAAGGTGTTCTTTATGAGCCTCTTTGCCAGTGGTTTTCTTCTGTCGAAAACAATATCCGTTTCTTTGACGGTTTTCAAATCGTAATATTGTTTGTTGTTCTGATCCTGAAATATTTATGGTATAAAAATACAGGATAATTCTACTCGTCGCAGAATTTTTCGGAAGAAGTTTTTAAGTGAAAATAGCATCGCCGTCGCCCATTTGCATTGTGAAGTGCTCAATGCTTGCGGTTTCTGATAATGCTTTAGCTATTGCCGTGTATTTTGGCAGACGAGTCCTGAAAATGAATTTTTTCTTTGTTAAAAAATAGTTTGCCAAATCCGGGTCGAATGTAGTTGCCGAACACAAGCTTTTATCTTTTAAAAGCTTGTTGTAGAAGTAGTCGCCTATTTGAGGGATATACTCTTTCTCGGTATAAATGCAGGGTAATTTTAGTTCTTTGTCGCGAAGGGTATAAGCAGCCAGTGCAACGGTTCTGTTCTCATAACTGAAACGCAACCATTGCATTTCAAAGCGTTTGGTCCGGTAGGAAAAAGGATAATTGGCGGGCGTGTTGCCTGTTCCTTTTTGAACGGTTTCTATCCAGTTAAACTTTTTTATCCACTTATAATCTTCTGAATATCTTTTTGCGGGTTGCAATGTGTTGTGCTTTTCAATAAACGCGTTGTCGTTTTCTTCAGGAAAATCAATTGCTTCAATGTGTATTGCTTTGGTAACAGGATTTGAAGCGAAAATCAATGGCACGAAAATATTGGCAATTGTATCAGTAATGCGTAGCAGCCATATAATCTTCTTTGTCCAGGACTTTTTTCGGGGAAGAATATCGGCAAGACAAAAACGGATGTAGCCACGTAATCCTGTTATTGTTTGATGGTTGCAGAATTTCAATTTTTCAATCAGGCTACTGGTGTGCGGGGTGAGTTCCGAAAACAGTACTTTCTTGTTCCAATCGGTTAAAAACGAGAGGAATAGTTTTAGCGAAGTTTCAGCTGAACAGCCGGGTTTCACCCACCAGCAAGAATTCCAGGCACAATGTTCGTTTCTGATATTATCGGGTAGGGCACCAATAAACCCTTCGAGCTGGCCATCATCGCCAAACGATAGGGTGAGTACTACGTCATCGGGGTTCGCTTTCGGGTTATTCGCCTGACTAATTGCACGCAAAGGGGTAATCGGGAGTATACCGTATTTTAGGTATTCACCGCTTTCAACGAATGTTGTTAGCTCTGATATGGTGACCTTCCTAAGTGTCAATTAGTCGTTTTTTAGCTGTTTCGAAACTGAAGTGCAAATGTCTCCAATCGTTTTTATTTCCAGAACTTCCATAAAGTCGATACTTATAGCAAATTCTTTTTCAACTTCTGAAATAATCATTACATGTCGTAGCGAATCCCAACCTTCAACGTCCTTCGAACTTGATGACGCATTAAGTGTAAGATTCTTATTTTGAAGCACATCTTTGACTATTGATATTGTTTTTTCTAGTAGAATTTTTTCATCCATGCCATTAAAATTTTCCGAGTTTCCATAAGGTGCTGATTCCTCCCGCTTGGGTAAAACCGAACTTTGAATAGAGGGCTTTCCCGGCAGTTGTCGAATGCAAAATTATCTCTTTTGAGTTATTTCGGAAACTGTTCCCGATTAGTGTTTGGACTAATTTTGTTGCAAAACCTTTACCTCTATATTCTGGGTTGGTTGCTATAAAATACAGTCCGGTAATGCTATTGTTGCTATAAGCCATACCTGCAGCAACTACATTGCCATTGTAGTATCCTGTAAGGAGGCAGAACTTTGGATTGTTGCAGAACCCTTCGAGAAGGGCTTCCGACATCGTTTTTGTTGGTAGTAATATTGGTTTAATTGTACTATACCAGTCTTTTACCTCTTCGTTTGAGCTGACTTTCTTTAGCGTATAGTTTTTGATTGGCTTTGCTATCTTACAATAGTTTTCAGGAGTTAAATACATTCCTTCCCAACGCATTATTTCGCGTAACTCATAGTTTTTCAGTGTGTTGATATCTGGAATATTATCTGTGGCCAATAATATTGTTGGAGGGTAAATATTTGCATCGATATTTGAAACCATTTTCTCAATATCGGTTAATTCTCTTTTTAATACTATCGCATTTGGCCAATGTTGCGGGGCATTGCTTACCCAACTAATGCCATTTTCGCCAGAAATAGTTGCACTGTCGTATTTTCCTGCATCGGAATGCAATTGAGCCAGATTATCGATGATTGTATCGTGCATACTATCCCAGTGATAAAAGTTTCTGCCGATCGGTTTTGCCACTGCTAAGTAGCGGAATGTTCGCGACAAAGATAATTTTATGCGGAATCATATATGGAGGAAGTTTTTTGCGGAGGTGGGCCGACAAATCCTCCGGGTTGCCTTCTTTTTTTTCGGCATAAAGAGTAATAGAATGAACAATCCCTTCTTTTTCGGTAGCTAATGCGATGCATTTTACTCCAGTAAAAATTCGTGCATGGTGTTCTATCTCGCTTAGTTCAACGCGGTGTCCATCAATTTGCACCTGAGAGTCGAGCCGTCCAATATACATCAGGTCGCTATCGTTGTCGCAAATAACCAGGTCACCGGTTCGATAAAAACGATGTTTCGAGCCATTTAGTTCTTTCTCGAAAAATGCGCGTTCATTATTTTCCTTGTTCTTCCAGTATCCTTTTGTAATCTGTGGACCAGCCACACATAATTCGCCTTTTGTTCCCGGTGCTATCATATTACCTTTCTCGTCGCACACAATTGCCAACATATTCTGGTAAGCTCTCCCTATAGAGGCGATGCCATTCCGGGTTTTGTTTTCACTTTCACGGTTCCAGCGGTAAAACGTACAATTAATGGTTGCTTCTGTTGGCCCATACACGTTATGGATTTCAGCATTTGGAACACATTTTTCCCACTGTTTGACCAATTCGGCAGGAAATGCTTCGGCACCAAAAAGGCAATATCTGAGCTTTGGGAGGCGTATTTTGTCAAAATATTTTTGCAAATAGAAGATTACTGAAGGTGTCAACTTTGCGAACGTAATATCTTGTTTTTGAAGGATCTTCATTATTGAAAGGAACCTAATCCCATCGTCAGGCAGGGTGTGTACCGATGCTCCTTTCATTAGTGGGAAGGTATAGCATTGTACCGAGGCGTCGAAGGTGAGTTCGAAAACCTCAATGCAACGATCGCTTGAATCAATGGTGTACCCGCAGTTGAAGAATGCGTTCAGGTAGGCATCGAGGTTTGCTCTCGAAATACGCACCCCTTTAGGCTTTCCTGTGCTTCCACTGGTGAAGAGCATATAAAGGTCAGTGTCGGCAGAAACATCTGTCAAATAAGCATCCCCAGTTGCCACTGCTAGCTTCTTGGGGTCGACGGTTCTTGTGTTGTTGAAGCTAAGAGGGTTTTCTCCAGAATCAAATACTGTCTTTATTCCTGTTTGGTCTATAATGTATTCATTCCTCTCTGTTGGGGTTTTCGGACTGATTGGCACCGAAGTTTTCCCCGAAAGCCATAATGCAAAAATTACCGCGAAGGTTTCTATCGAATTTCTCGCAACAATCGCAACATATTGTTCTTCGCCTAAGGTCTCCAAATAGTGTTGTATTGTGGCAACCCTTGCTTCCAACTCGGTGTAGGTGTAGCTTTTTTCGTCGATACAAAAAGCAATATTATTGCTGAAAACCTTGAAGTTGGTGCACAATTGTTTTAGAAAATATTCCATAACTTTTGATCTTGATAATTAGCGGGCGACGGTATTCTTCGCTACCAGCGATCGTACAAAATAATAGAAATATTCAAAATGCACTATTTTTTGCGCATCCCATTTTTGTTTTCTTTCCATCGGGATCCGTTGAAGGTTGAACGGAATCGTGTCGTATTTTAACCCGGCAGTTCCAAAGCACACGTCGACTAGTTTTTTGGATTTTACTTCTTCAAAAAGAGCCTTACTAATTCCGTCATCTGTGAAGGGAAATGAAAATGCCTTTATGTCAGGGTTTATGTTGGAAACCAGCCAGTTCATGCTCTCTTCTATCTGCCTAAATTGCTCACTGTACGGGAGAAGCCAGAATTCGGCATGGTCGATGCTGTGAGCCCCAATGGTAAATCCATCTGCTTGTAGTTCTTTTATTTGCGACAAACTCATATATGGTTGATGATCGCTTAGGTATTGGGCGAAAGAGATGTTGTTGCTTTTTGCCAGTTGATCTAATTCGGGCGTTTCATGGGCAAAAAACTTGCGGCCGCTCTTAATTAGTACCCCGCGCTCTTCAAGAATGGCTCTCTTGAAACGGTGGAATAGAGTCTTATTGTCAACAAACCCGGGACTGACAAAAAAAGTAGCAGGAATCCCTTTTTCTTTCAGAATGGGGGCAATAGTCGTGTAGCACTCTTCCAGCCCATCGTCGAACGAAAGGTGCATCATGTTTTTTTTTGGTTTATTCACGATGGTTTCTAAATCAACAGGCAAAAAATACTTCAACAGGTAGTCGAGTTCTTTCCTGAAATTTGTTGTTGAGCGGACTTCGTAGCTGTTAATGTGCTCGGGAACAGTATCGTTAACAACATGATAAAATGGCAGGAAGGGTGGGTGTTTTTGTCCCGATCGGAGCAGAGCCAAAGGGATAAACTGGCTCAAAGCGGCTATCAGTATCTTATTTTTTTCTGATGTCATCGTTTAAACAATTTTACAAACCAGGGCAACCTGTTGCTCTTAAGGTGAAGATAGGTTTCGGGTTTTGCTCCAAAGCATCCGAAAAAATAGGCAATCCCGGGGATGTTCGATCCTTCGAAGTCGAGAATTGCTGGTTCGTTGGCATGGTTGGCAATAAAAGTGTCTATTATAGAAAACATGGAGTTGTTCTTCTTTCCCTCTTCGGTCGAACAAGAACTGAGATAGATGTACCTGTTGCCACATTTTATGAAAAAAGCAGCGCCGGTCAGTTGATTGTTGGCAGAATATGCTCCGTAAATCGATCCAAATCCTTGGCTTAGCGAAACGCTGGTTAACTGTTTTAGCAACCTAAGCGATGGGTGTTTCTTATGATACCCTTTGGTTTCTGCTGTTATTTTCAGAAAGTCGGCTACTGAAATTGTGTTGAGGACCGTGTTTAGCTTTATCGCTTTTTTTAAATTGTTTTTACCTCCATTGCTGTAATTTTCAGCTAAGTCGGTGTAGTGTTTATTTAAGTTAAGCAGGTAATTTTTCCGCTCCTCAACTTCGAAAAATTCATTATGGTTCAGGTTGAACGAGTTGAGCGAAATATCGACTAAACGGAATTTTTTCCTGACTAATTCCAACATTGCAAAAGAGAGTTCAGATGGGGCTGGAGGGAAGATGCCGTGTTGCTGTGCAAATACTGGTTGGTAGGCGTACGTAATCCCCCACTTCGATGCAATGGCAAGCGGCATTACATACTCGTAATTTCCAACGACAATTCCTTGCCAATCAGGGGCAACAATATCGAGAAACCACGAAAGTGCATACACTCGCGAATTGACAGCTTTCATAACCGTCGAATCCCAGCGTTTATAATCGATGGAACTATTGTGCAGGAGTGAAATGTTCTCGTTCATTTACTTAATTCAGAGGCTAGTTTGGTCATGTCGTCATAAACTTGTTTCCAGCCTTTCCATTCTCCCTGGTCACACAGCGATTCGTTATGCCACAGGCTTACAAAAGTGCCACCAACTGTGGCAACTTCATTCATAAGCGTTGCAATTTTCTTAGTAGCTTCGTTTGGAGACAGGTTGCGGTAACGGAGCAATGTGCCATCCATTACCTGAAATGGAATTATGGTGAGCGATGTTGTTTCGTTTTCAGTCAAATCGAAGAAATGAAAGGGGGTACAAATACTTGCCCTGAATCCTGGCCTGCTGGCATATCCCAGACTATAGTCTGTGTCTATTCCGTTGTCGAGGAGCCGTCGGTATGTTTTGGGAAAGATGATTTTGAGGTAGTGCTGGCGGCTCGATGTTGTTTCTTTGTTGAGGATTTCATCCAGCTGTTTAATTTCTTTCGACAGTAATTTTTCATTTTTTTCTGAACTATACGATGGGTGGATGCCAACTTCGCTCCATTTCGAAAGTGAACGTATTAATCGTCTGAACGATTTGTTTTTATGCGATAAGCTGCGGTCGTGCTGACCTTTGTTGTTGATTAGGACGAAAATGACCGGTTGAAAATGATTTGCCTTAACCAAACTACTTATGTAATCGTATGTATCATAAGGGTCTTTGCCCGAGGCAAGGAGAACAGAGAATCTTTTTCCTATTGATTTAAATCTTCCCGAAAGTAAATCTTTAATCGATGAGGCCGTGTTGCGCAACAATCCTTTGTGCTTGAAAGCCCAAGCATTGTCAATGTCGAAAGTTGGGATGTAGCGGAATTTGCTTTTTGTAAAATTACATTCGTTGTACTGTTGTTCAATGATGTTGGCCATCGTCCAGGCCCAGCAATTGATCAATGGTTTTTCAAGGAAGTGGTGCTGGCTGGCCAGGCTGTTCCTCGAGAGAAACCTGTTATGCCTGTCTCGTTTTCCAGGCAGGTATTCTTCGTATCGGCTTACCAGATAAAAACTGGCGGCAAAAATGTCGAAAGGCAAAAATGATCCGTCTGTTTCAAAAAAAACGGGCATCGATCCCCATTCAAATACATTGCACGATTGTGGTTTAATATCTTTTTCGAAAAGTAAGGAATTGGGCTGTAGAATTAATCCTTCTATTTCGCTGTTTGAAGAATAATTGATTTTCACCCCGGTTTTAGTGGAAAATGCTTTCACATTTTGATAAAAATCAACTTGTTCGCCAAGAACCGACTCGAATATCAATCGGAAAATATAATCCATCCGATTGGTAAGTTCTGCAGAATAGATGTGGATCATAGCTTTCGATTAATGCGATAAAATTACAAAAAATTATGGTAACATCCCTTCATCGGCCATGCTCAAGTATTTTTTGCCGGCAACAATAATGTGGTCGAGCACTTTTATATCGAAGAGTTTTGCTGCATCGCATGCTTTTTTTGTGATATCCATGTCGTTTGAACTGGCCGTGAGGTTTCCGCTTGGGTGGTTATGAAAAAGGATGAGCGAACTGGCTAGTTTGTCAATGGCTTGTTTTAGTATTATCCGCACATCGAATACCGTTCCGCTTACTCCGCCCTGACTAACTCTAATTTTATCGATTATTTTATTGGAGCGGTCGAGAAAAAGCACCCAAAATTCCTCATGGACTAAATCCGAAAGTTCAAGTGAAACAGACTGAAAGGCATCCTGACTTGAATTTATTCTGCGCACCTCACCGGGTTCCGATAGTTGCCTTCTGCGTCCCAACTCTAACGCTGCCAGTATATTGATGGCTTTTGCTTCGCCAATCCCATTGAAGTTTTTCAGTTTTTCGACCGAGGTTTTTCCAAGCTGATCGAGATCGTTCTTGTATTCGGTAAGAATTCGGCGTGAGAGCTCTACTGCAGTTTCGTTCGTATTGCCCGAGCCTATTAAAATTGCTATTAGTTCGGCATTACTTAGTGCTCCAAAGCCATGTTTGAGCATTTTTTCACGGGGCCTGTCATCTACGGCCCACATTTTTATTGATAATCTTTCATATTCAGCCATACAGCCAAAATACCCGATGTTTTTCAAAAACGCAAGAATTTTTTTTAAGCATGGGGCAAACAAAAAAGCCTCAACCGAAAGGTGAGGCTTCGTATGATTGGTAAAATTTCTTCTACAACTTGTTTACGTGCAACGCAAGTTTCGATTTAAGGTTCGAAGCCTTATTGTCGTGTATAACATCTTTCTTTGCCAAACGGTCGATAAGTGATGCTACTTTTGGATACATTGCTTCTGCATCGGCTTTTGCTGTTGTGCCACGCAACTTTTTCACTGCATTACGCATTGTTTTGGCATAATACTTATTGAGTACTTTCTTGGCAGCAGTTTGCCGTATTCTCTTTTCTGACGATTTGTGATTTGCCATTTTTAGCTATATTTTTAAAAGTAGTCCGTAGGGGATTCGAACCCCTATGGCAAGAATGAAAATCTTGAATCCTAACCCTTAGATGAACGGACCATGTTCTATTTTTAAATCGGTGCGCAAAGGTAAAAAGCTTTTTATAAACTCCAAAAAAAAGATGATATTTTTTTGGATAATTTTCACCAGTACGTCTCCGAATTCGCGCTGCAAATAAAAGCGTTCTCTTCTAATTCTGCAAGTATCTTTTTGAAAAATTTGTTATAATATTTTACTTTCTAATTATCAGAGAGATATGAGCCAGATTCTTTCTTCTTTAAAAACTGAATGATTCATTTTTATCTTAGCTAATCTTTCAAAAGTTGCAATTTCATTGATATTCATTTATTATTATTGTTCCTCTTTGATCAAACGCAATGCAGAATGCTCATAAATGTTCCGGCATCACAAGTGCCTTGTTTATTCGTATTTTTGTTTTTCAACAAACATGTTCGTTTCATTACAATTCTTAAATTTGTCGTGATTCATAAAATATTATCGCGCATGAGGACAAATTTTCCTGTTGTTTTTCTGGTACTGTTCCTGTTTGTTTTGTTGGCTTGCGGGCCTTCTCAACGAGAAAAAGCAGTAGGTGTGGTTGCAAATGCTGAGGCCATGGCTGCCAGCGGCGACACCCTTAATGCAATTGATCTGTTGAAGACTGTTCCTGTACAGTACCCTAAAGCGAAGGTTCAAATTGAAGTTTCAAAAAAAATTGCAGACGAGCTTTACAGACAACTGATCGATAACAGAAAAGCCCAGCTAGTGGCGCTTGATAAAACTATTTTGCAACTTGAAGAAGGGTTCATCAAGGAAAAGACTGAATTCGACACATACGTTCAGTATATTCCTAAACGATTGAATTTTAGTCAGTCGTGGAATAAATCGTTTATTCAGGTGAACCTCGACGAACGTGGCGAAATTTTTCTGACCAGTCATTATATGGGAAAAGGTTGGCTTCGCCATACGGCCATTAAAGTGTATGATGAGGGGCTAGAATCGCAAACAGAGAAGGTTGCTCTCGATGACCCCAACAATCGGAAAAGTGATTTTTTGGAATACAAATGGGAAAAAGTATCCTATACCCAGGGCCGCTCCGATTCGCTAATCCAATTTATAGCCAAAAATTATCAGCGTAATTTAAAATGTGCTTATATGGGAAGCAACTATTATTATATAGTTCTCGAGGGGTTTAATAAAGAAGCGATTCGCGATGCGTATTATCTTTCAACTGCCATAAAGCAAAGGAAACAACTCCAGCTCGCGATTTCGGAGCTGGAGAAGAAACGATCACGCATTTAATTCTTTAGGTAGGCGCTATTCGCCTCCAAATTCCATCAAATAGGCTTTGATAAAGCCGTCCAAATCGCCATCCATTACGGCTTGAACGTTACTGCTCTCGAACCCGGTTCGTACATCTTTTACCAGTTTGTATGGCTGCATGGTATACGATCGGATTTGTGAACCCCATTCGATTTTCTTTTTGCCGGCTTCAATTTTCGAAACTTCTTCCTGTCTTTTGCGGAGTTCCAGCTCGTACAATTGTGATTTCAACAGGCGCATGGCATTTTCTTTATTCTGAAGTTGTGAGCGGCTTTCCGAGTTTTCGATCATGATGCCTGTGGGGGCGTGCCTAAGTCGAACGGCTGTTTCAACCTTATTCACATTTTGGCCCCCAGCGCCACTCGAACGCATGGTTTCCCAAGATATGTCGGCTGGGTTGATTTCGATCTCAATGGTGTCGTCGACCAGTGGCGCCACGTAGACCGAAGTGAACGAAGTTTGCCGTTTCCCTTGTGCGTTGAAGGGCGAGATGCGAACCAAGCGGTGAACTCCGTTTTCGCTTTTTAGATAGCCGTATGCATAATCACCTTCAATTTGAACGGTGCAATTTTTTATCCCTACATCTTCGCCGGCCTGATAGTCCATCACATGGAAAGAGTATCCATGCTGTTCAGCCCAGCGGTTATACATTCTGAAAAGCATCTCGGCCCAGTCGTTACTTTCTGTACCTCCGGCCCCTGCATTTATTCGTAATACAGCGCCCAGTTTATCTTCTTCTTTTTGAAGCATGTTGCGGGCTTCCAGCTTCTCAACCAGGTCGAGGGTTTGTGCAAAATGCTGTTCAACTTCAGCTTCATCGGCATCGCCACTCTGCTGGAATTCGAACAGGACTATAAGATCTTCAACAGATTGGTCCACTTCTTTATACGCATCAGTCCATTGTTTAATCCCCCTGATTACCTTCATCTGGGCTTCGGCTGTTTTTGAGTTTTCCCAAAAGGCAGGGTCTTGAGTTTTTAACTCCTCTTCTTGTAATCGTATTAATTTGCCATCAATGTCAAAGATACCCCCTCAGCGCATCCCGGCGCTCAACAAGATTTTTGATCTGGTCGCGTAAAATCATGATTTTTCCTTTTTATTTTTTGATTTGCAAAAATAACTAAAGTGTGCGAGAATCGCATTTTTTTATTGCGATCTCAATTGCTTCATATTCGAAACCGCGGCTTTGAGCGAAGCGCATCAGTTTGGCTTTGCGGTCGTAGGCATCGGCGAATTTGGTTTTGCTGGCTTTTTCAGTTAGCATCCGCTCAAGTTGTTCTATATAGTCTTTTTCGTCGATGCTGTTTAGAGCTTCTGCAATCAGTTCGGGTGGAAGTTGTTTGCCTTTCAGCATAAAGCCAATTTTCACTTTTCCCCATTGGTTGAACTTGAATTTGTCGCGAACATAGTAGCTAACATATCTGTTTTCGTCAATAAACCGCTCTCGAACAAGATAATCGATGATTTTCTGTTTGTCGGCAGGTTCTACGTCCCAATCGTATAATTTTTGCCTGATTTCCGAAATGCACTTTTCCGATTTGCTGCAAAGTGCCATAGCTTTCGATAAGGCTTGTCCGTAAGTTGTCATTATTTTGCTCATTAAATAATGTTTGAATTTTTCATAATGATTCGACAGTCATTGCAAACAACCGACAGCCCAATCCATTTTGACATTCATCGAACTGACAAGAATAAAGCTTGCCGCGTCGACCAATGGAACGCCAAAAGAACAAAAAATCAGATTAAATGAGATTCATGCCCAAATGAAATTCGTTTTGCTGAAATAAAGAAGCAAAATACCTAAAAAACGCTGAATTTAATAGGCAATTTTAAATATTTACATCTAAGTCATTCAAATACTGAATATATCAGACATGAAAAATTTCAAAAGAGATTGAAAGACATTAAAAAACCTGAAGTGCTGGCTTCAGGTTTTTTTGTATTATCGAATGTTTTCGATGTCGTATGGCGTTTCTTGGTATACGTAGTAGTTTAACCAATTTTGAAAGAAAAGGTTGGCATGCCCGCGCCAACGTACAACCGGAGGTTTACTCGGATCGTTCTTTTTGTAATAATGCTTAGGCATTTCGATGGGAGCACCTTTAGCCAGATCGCGTTTGTATTCACCATCGAGGGTATTGGGCGCATATTCCGAATGCCCGGTTACAAAAAAGCGACGGTTCGCCTTGTCTTTCACCATATAAACCCCGGCTTCTTCCGATTCTGCAATAACGTCTAAGTCTGGCACTTTCGCTACATCTTCTTTTCTGATTTCAGTGTGGCGCGAGTGCGGCACATGGAATTCGTCGTCGAAGCCCCTAAAAATAGGGAGCAACGGATCGGACGCTGTATGATGGAACACTCCAAACATTTTTTGATTGAGCGGGTGCTTAGGCACACCGTAGTAGTGATATAATGCCGCCATCGACGCCCAGCAAATGAAAAGCGACGATTGCACATTGGTGCGAGACCAATCGAGAATTTCGACCAATTCGTCCCAATAGGTTACATCTTCGTATTCAAGTTGTTCGACAGGGGCGCCGGTTACAATCAAGCCGTCGTACTTTTTGTGCTTTATTTGACTGAAATCGAAATAGAACGAACGCATATGCTTTTCCGATGTATTCTTAGGCGTATGACCGCCAACCATAACCAAATCGATTTCGAGCTGTAGTGGTGTGTTTGACAGCAACCTGATCAAATCGGTTTCGGTGGTAACCTTCACCGGCATCAGGTTTAACACGGCCAGTCGCAACGGACGAATATCCTGATGACTGGCACGCGTAGTGTCGATCACAAAGATGTTTTCTTGTTTCAACGCTTCAATGGCCGGCAGCGTATCGGGTATGTTTACTGGCATGATATTCTTTTTTAAACTTTGGAAGAGTTCTATGTTGATTCTATATAGACTCTTCCAAAGTTAGTTTTAAAATCAAATCTTCGCGAAAGCTTGTTCCAAGTCTTCTTTGATATCTTCGATGTGTTCAATTCCAACAGACAAGCGCAACTGATTGGGATACACTCCCGCCGTGAGTTGTTCTGCTTCGCTCAATTGCGAGTGGGTGGTTGTTGCAGGTTGAATAATCAACGTTTTGGCATCGCCAACATTGGCCAAGTGACTGATTAATTCCAAATTGCCCACAAATTTCTCAGCTACTTCTTTTTCTCCTTTAATACGGAAAGTGAGTACGCCTCCAAATCCGTTTTTCAGGTATTTCTTGGCCAGCTGATGGTATTTGCTGCTTTCGAGCCCCGCATAATTTACCGATTCAACCTTAGGATGATTCTCAAGCCATTTCGCCAATTCAAGAGCATTGTCGGCTGTGCGTTGTACCCGAAGCGACAATGTTTCGAGACCCTGAATCAACTGCCAGGAGTTGAATGGGCTGATGGCCGGGCCCCAGTCGCGAAGTCCTTCAACGCGCAAGCGAATTGCAAACGCGATGTTTCCAAAGGGACCTTCAGTTCCGAATACATCCCAGAAAACCAAACCGTGGTATCCTTCCGATGGTTCGGTAAATTGTGGGAACTTGCCGTTGCCCCAGTTATAATTTCCACCGTCGATCACAATGCCGCCCAAGCTGGTTCCGTGGCCGCCAATCCACTTAGTTGCCGATTCAACAACCACGTTGGCTCCGTGTTCTAGCGGACGGAATAAGTACCCTGCGGCCCCAAAAGTGTTGTCAACAATTAAAGGAATGTCGTATTTTTTGGCAACAGCCGATACTTTTTCCCAGTCGGGGATATTGAAATTAGGGTTGCCCAAGTTTTCAACATAAATGGCTTTGGTGTTGCTATCAATCAGTTTCTCAATTTCTTCAGCAGTATCATCTTTAGCAAAACGGGCTTCGACACCCAGGCGCTTGAACGAAACCTTGAACTGATTAAAGGTTCCGCCGTATAGGAACGGTGAGGTTACAAAGTTATCGCCCACTTGCAAGATGTTATTCAACGCTAAAAACTGAGCCGAGTGCCCCGATGCTGTTGCAACAGCAGCCACACCGCCTTCGAGAGCGGCAAGGCGTTGCTCGAACACATCGGTCGTGGGGTTCATGAGGCGGGTGTAAATATTCCCGAATTCTTTTAGTGCAAACAGGTTTGCGCCGTGTTCCGAGTTCTTGAACACGTACGAAGTGGTTTGATATAATGGTACTGCGCGTGAAAGCGTGGTTTGATCAATTGATTGTCCCGCATGTAGCTGGAGTGTTTCGTAACGGTAATTTTTCGACATGATATTTTTTTTTTGATTTGACAATTGAAAATTGACAATTGAAAATGAATGGATGCTATTTGACTGCACCAAATAATAATTGCCAAAATAACACTATTTTATTTGAAAAGTTTTGGAAAGCGCATGTACACAAACAGAAACAAAAAGCTATTTGCTCATGCGCACAAGCATTCGCATCATCATGCCCATAGTAGCCATGATTGTAATTGAAGTGATATTTTCGATGCGAATTTTCATTGTGTTTGTTTATCCTACTTCTGTAGTACTGCAAACATAAGTTCTTTTTCGCAAATATCTAAAGCGTGAATTAAAAGATTTTTTTATCTTAATATAAAATTAACAAAGAGTTTTTCAGCAAGAAGCTAAAGTGTTAAATATGAATAAAATATGATTAGTGTACAGGTTTATTTATTGTAAATGTAGGTTGATTTTTCTTGAGCCCCCAAAAAGCCATATCCATTGGTAATATAATTTTTAACAGGAAAAATGGTTTCGTAATCATACGAGCCGAAGGTGACTGAATGATCGTCGTGACTGATAATAAAATCAATCAGTACATCGGAAATGGTTGTCACTGTTACAATCGCCGAATCGAACCTGCTTAAAAAAGAATCGCAATATATTCTTTTGTACTGTATCCTCTATCATCGATGCTTCCTCCTGTTGACATTTCAAAACTTGGGTCATTTTTCCGGTATCCTTTCACAGATATTGAATGCCAGTTGTAATCAGGATTGTAGTCGAAAAACTCTACGTACAACAACCCTGTCCACTGTATTGTATCATAGGTGAAGTACATCGTATCGATGGTTACTTTTTGTAACAGTTGTTGAGCATTCGAAACTGCTTTCCCTAATTCATTGTCTTCCACTACAATGTTGTAATCTGCATTATCACTGAGTATTATGCTGTCGTTTAGCTTGTACATGCACGAATCGGTTTCGTAAAATGGGGCATAGGGCATATTGTTTTTATATAGCCACACTTTTGGCGATTGCAGGTAATTGCTTGCTTTCATATTATCTAAGGGTAGCGATTTGAAAATATAAGCTCTTGTGTTGTCTTTGGAGAGATACCCTTGTATCGCAATTTTTTGTTTTAAGTTTAATTCGTCAAAGTCTACTTCAACAACTCGTTCACAAGCAGTTAGTAATATCGAAAGTGCTACGGTAAGAGCGTAGAATAACATTTTCATTGCTTAAAATTTTATTGAATAACTTATGGTTGGAACAATAGTAAATAGCGAAACCTGATAAAATTTTCCTTCGCGGAAGAATATGCTTATCGGGTTTTGACGGGCATAAATGTTGTATACATTAAATGAAAATTGTTGCATGTACCCGCGTTTGCTTATCTTTTGTTTTACCAATGCCACGTCTAACCGGTGATAATCGGGCATTCGGTAATTGTTTTTTTCAGAGAACGCATAATACGAGTAATAATCCCTATCTGAAGAGCCTGTATATAGGTAAACATATGATTCGGGAATTGAAAATGGCCGGCCAGTGGCGTAAGAGAAGTTTGCGTTTAGAAAATATTGTTTTCCTAAGATCAACGATCCTAGAATGGAAAGTTGGTGTCGCCGGTCGTAAACAAACGGGTATCGTAGCCCGTTGTTAATTTCTTCGAATTGGCGATAATTCCAAGAAAGCACATACCCGGCATCTAGAGTGAGCCGTTCTGTGGCGTATTTGGCCTGGAATTCAATGCCGTATGCTTCGCCTTTGCCGCCTTTAACGATGGTTTGATCGAGGTTGGGCAAAATGAAATCGGCACTTGTGGCTGGGTTGTATTCTGTTAAATTGTTCATTTTCTTGTAATAGGCTTCAATCGAAAATTCTGTTTTTATTGATGGTGCCGAAGTGAAGACACCCATCGAAACTTGTTGGGCTTCTTGTGGAGGAACATTTTTTGTCGAGGTAATCCAAGTCTCCTTTTCGTAGAAACTGTAGTTGATTATTATTACGTGATTAAATTGATTCATTGATGTATAGCTTGCTTTTAACGAAACATAATCGTTGAACTTGGCACGTAATGAAATTCTCGGTTCGGCTTTCAGGTAGCTTGTTCCTTCGTTTGTAAATACTACTCCCCGCAGGCCAATATTTGCATAGAAATTATTTCCGAAACAAATATCATCTTCGGCATAAAGTGCTGCTTCGTTGGCTGAAAATGGAGTGGAGAAACCAACGATAGTGTCTAACAAATACCCTGACTCTGTCTCCTTACTTTTGGTGCGCGAGTTTCCTGGCGTGAAATAGTACCTGCTTGCCTCAACTCCTGCTTTCAATGAGTGATTTTTTGAAGCATAATACTCAATTCTGCTTTGAAAGTTTATTTCCGAAATGGTGGTAAATGACTTGTATAAATCTTCTCTGCTTTTGCCTTCGTATAATGTTGACATGTTGTCTTCCAATGAATTTTTATATCTGGAAAAAATCAAGGAATTCATCCATAATGTTTTGGCATTTAAAGTAAGCCTGTCGGTAAGAGTTATACATGTGTTATGAATGTTATATGCCGAATTGCTTTTTTCGAAGCCGGTGGTATAAAACTGTTTATATTTACTTTTATTAAGGTCTTTTCCAGAAAAAATATTGATGAATGCTTTGTGCTTGTCTGAAATATGGTAGGTAAGCTTTGCATTAACATCGTAAAATGTGTACCCAAAATAATCGCCATTTTCATTGCGGGAATAATCGATTCTTGATTTTAGCGTGAAAAGGTCATAATAGGTTGTCCGTAACCCGGCTACGAACGAAAGTTTTTCGCCTATAGGCCCGTCGATTGTGGCGCTCGAACTTAACAAGCCAATGGAGACGCTCTTGGTCATTTTTTCACGGTTTCCGTCGCGGGTGGTTATGTCGATAACCGACGATGCCCGACCTCCGTAGCGCGATGGGAAGCCACTTTTATATACATCAACTTGTTTTATTATGTCGGTATTGAAAAGTGAAACAAACCCGCCCAGGTGATTGGTGTTATATAGCTTTGCCCCGTCGAGCAAGATCAAGTTCTGTCCCCGGTCGCCTCCGCGAACAAAAATGTCGGACCGGGCTTCACTGCCTAGCGATATGCCCGGGATTATAGTTATGGCTTTCATCAAATCAGGTATTCCCACAAATGTGGGCACTTTCATGATTTTTTCTATAGGTATCATTGTTTTTCCCATCAGTGTTTGTTCGTGAACTGGTACTTCGGCCGTAACTACCACCTCGCCAATTATGGTCTCTTTTTTAGGTAAAGAGAAATCGATGAGCGTGTCGCAGGTTAGGGTAAGTTGTTTTGTCACTTCTTCATAACCAATGTAGCTAATGCGTAGGTTTACAGTTCCTTCTGGAAGAGTTAGAGAATAAAAGCCCGATTGGTTTGTGGCATTTTTTTGCCACGACGAGGTTTCTGTCACATACGCCGAGAGTAGGGTTTCGCGAGTACTTTGATCATATATTGTGCCACTTATGGTATAGTTACGGGCTTCGCCTATCAAGGGCCATAGTAGTATGAAAATCAATATTATGCGGTACATCTATGTTGATGTTTTATTTTATAAAAGAACTTAAGAGTATTCCAACCTTGGCAGAGGCGTAATAGTATCTGAAATAGAAACCATATTCTTTATCCATGCCACTAGGTAAAATGTCATATCCTCCTTCTATGCCAAGTATATATCTGTTAGCCAGTAAAAAGTCGGCACCAAGCTCTCCTCTTAGTGCATATTTTTGATTTATGGGTATGTCTTGTTGCATAATAAAAACATTATTGATTCCAGCGAAAAGGCCTACCCATTTTTTTACTTCGTATTTTACTTTTAGTGGTATCGCAAGGTGCCATGTCCGGCCTTCATGCATGCGTTGTAAATCTGGAAAAAAAATGATGGCATCATCGTAATATTTTTTTGGGACATTCTGAATGAATCCAAAATTTTCAACAGAAATGCCTTGCTCGAATGAAATTGGTTTTGCTTTTAGTTTCTCAGAAACAAAAAGTTCAAATGAAAATTGCGGGGATTCTGTAAAGTAATTTGCATAGTTGTTGATCCTGAGTTTTTCAATTTTAGATAAATTGCTTACGCCTCCGCTAGCAGTAATACCATACATTATTTGGGCTGTGCTTGTTCTTGTTGTAAGTAAAGCGGCGATGATCACCGAAGTAAGAAAGATTTTCTTTTTCATACTTTTGTTTATTAAGTTTTGGAGTAGCTTTTTGCCGAAGCTCGCTCCTAAATATTTAACTGTAATTTGGCAGCATGTTCATTGGAGCATGTTGCCTTTTTAGTCAACATGCAATTTCTTTTTCCTAATACCTAAAGCTTATGAGATTATTTTCAATTGTTAAATTGAAAATTGATTCATTGAATAAATGTCTTAATGTAATTAGGGTTTAATTAGCTTTTTTTATGTCTCTACGTGGTTGTCATAGTTTTTTTTATTTCAAAAATAAAAATAAAAATAAAAATAAAAATAAAAAGTCTTCTAGTTATTGGGTAGTTGGTTAATATAAAGCAGTTATAATAGTTGTATTAAGTGTCGTTTTCTTATTTCATTTGAAGCATAAATAGTATTGAGTTTTATTGCTTGTCTGTAACTAAAAATGTCTGTTTGAATACCTTTTTTTCGCCTTTCGAATGCAGCAATTCGGCAACAAGAATATAAATACCCATAGGGAGTTGGCTGCCGTTTTCGTATTTCCCCTCGAAGATTATAACATCGTTTGTTGCAACAAGAGAGTTGTTCATCAGTCGGTTAACGCGCCTTCCATTTACATCGTATACAAATACATTGGCCATATAGCCGGATTTGTCAAGGTTGAACCGTATTTCCATCTGGTCGTTGAAACCATCGCCATTAGGAGAGATAGCATCGGGCGAAATGAACAGATTTGCCGAAACAGATTCAGGGTTTTCTTTTTGCGAATTTTTGTAGCCCGGAGTGGCATATCCCGAAACCGATGATGCCGAATACCAATTGTTTGGTTCATTGGTTTCAGCTTCGGTTGATAGCCGTTCGAGCGAAACCCCTTCTGCTGACGATATCCATTCGTTGTGCATCGATGCCGCATAGGCAAATTCATCGATTATCTCGAGCGAGTCATTCAGGAGAACTACATGTCCGGCATCGTCGGGATATGCCGGGAAGCTTTTCATAGTGATCAGTAATTCAGGATCTTGAACCCAGTAGTTTTCGCTGATATTGGCAGAATCTTTTGTTAAGACGAGATACGATTTTGCCGGAAATTCAACACTCTTTTCTGAAATTGCATAAATAGATTTCAGTCCCAGAGAATCGTTACGTGTGGCCAAGCGGAGCATTTTCAAATCGGTTGCCAAGTCGGAGCGGTTATACAGTTCAACAAAATCGGAACCTCCGCTTCGTGGGTTGAAAAGTATTTCGTTGATTACAATATCGTGCGGGGAGATTACCCTTCGGAGCAGGGTAATTTGTTCATCTTCAATAGTATTTCCACATTCGTCGTTAAGGTCGGTTATTGTTAATGTATACGGGGCATTGGCCTGCAACACTTGGTTGAACCAAAGGGTAATGCTGTTGTTGTCCTGATCAACTTGCATGCTGTCGACCGACAGGTTTCCGCTAACGGCAAAATGACTCTTGTCAAAACTTAGTGTGTCGAGGCTTTCAGAAAGCATAAGTGTGAGCGTTGATGCCGCAGTGAGTTCAAAATGGATGATTTCAGGGGCTGTGTCATCTTCGTTGGGCGAATTTACTGAGTTTGTTTTTCCCGGTGTTCCGCCAGAATGGTCGAGTGATGCCGTCCAGTTAAATTTGTCCCCGCAGAACCGGGTTGGATCAATTTTTTCAAGGCTCCAACCCCCGTTTTTCTTTTCTGCATTTCCATACCACTTGTCTGAGTAACTAAGTTGGTCAATAACGGTTCCTTCGGGCGAAACAAGAGCGATGGTTGTGCCTGTATTTAGGAGCGAAGGAAATTTTTCAAGGCCAAGAACGATGCCAAATTCCTTAAAGGATGAAGTATCGGTAGGGCTGCACAGGATGACCGATTCTCCTGGCCCGACGATCTTTGAGGGAAGGGAATAGTCTTGTTCTTTTATCCGTAATTTTAATCCTTTGGTGTCGATTTTTCTGTTGCTCAAATTCATAATTTCAAGGTATTCTGCTTCAGGGAGGCCTATAACAGGGCTTGGATCTGCCATTATTTCGGTGAAAGCCAGGTCGTGCTCTGCAAAAAGCATTGGCACATCGAACGTAATAGGTTCAACATCACCGCTTGCCCCTTCAAGGTCTTCAATGTTTTGTGCCGAAAGTGTTAATTGCAAGTCGTTTATGCCTCCTGTATGTAACAAGATGGTATCGGGACTAATGACTGTTATGTTATTTATTGCAAGTTGTTCTCCCTGATCATTATGAATCTGGAAATTTGCTGTTGATAATTGTTCGGTTTTGATGGCCTCGGTGAAACATACGCGGATTGTTTCGTTGTTTGTAGTTTCAGCAGAGACAATGGCTGGCGGGGTATTTTCCCTGAGGATCAGGATATCATCAACCCAAAGCTGTCCGGAGCGGGTTTGCGAGAAAGTAAAGTTGAACCCAATTTTCTTCACGTTTCGATAAAGAGATGAAACACCTGTTGCGGTGGCCGTTTCGCCTGTGTTTCTGTTGTTTGCTGTAATGGTCCATGATCCTGTATTGTTGCGGGTTATGTCAATGGTCCCGGTGGTGTTTTCGTTCCAGTCGAAGTCTGTTTCTGCCACAAGATTTGTAATTGCTCCGTTTTCAATAGTCCATAGCGATACGCGGTCGCTGCTTCCCGAGGCGTTAACGCCTGCTGCATACCCGTTTGCCTCTTCAGAATTGTTGTCTAATATCTGAAAAAAGAAATGATTCGACGAAGAGGGATCCCAGTTTCCGTTTTTAAAGGTTACCGACCATGAGTAGAATCCGTCGCCAAGGTTTACCGGGTTTATTTCCTGCCAAATGGTTGAAGGACTGCTTTCTGCTTGTACCGAGTGTTTTAATGATGAGTTGCCCGAAATTGGATTTTCTTTCGAGACTTCCCAATGCTGTGGGTTTTGCCATGGTTTTTCCTGAATGCCTTCAAAGTTGTCGATGAATACCACGTTGGCTGGCGAAAAAACCCGAAGAAAAGTGTCGTACGGTGCCACTTGTTCGTCGGAAAAACGGATGCTGAAAGGGATTTTTCCTTCGGCTAAAGGGGTGACTGTAAAGTGGTAAATTCCTTGGTCGAAAGTGGTTTTATTAAGACTTATATTTTCGCTTTCAATGTCAAGATTGAATTGTTTATTGGTGATAATTTGATTTTTGTGGTTAACAACTGATGCTGTGAAGCTGGTTTCTTCCCCGGAAAAAGAGGCAGATGGAAGGTTGTATACTACCAGGTGATGGGGAATGAGCAAGGTAGAATCAATACCATCAATAATGATATCGTCGATGATTACTTTATCATTTGCATACGACGAGTTCATAATAATTGCCAGTTGAATAGAGTCTCCTTTAATATTTTCTGCGACAAGGTTTTTTTCGCCCCAGTTTCCCGAAGCTTCACTTTCGGTGTTAAATGAAATGAGTTCATCATTTGTTCTGAACAAGGCCTTTATGTATTTTTTATCGGTGCCGGTATTGCTGCCTGTTTCTAAAGCCTTCAGCGAAATGTTTACCGTTGAATAGGTTGAAATTGCCAGCCATGGCGAATAAAAAACTACTTCGCCGTCGGAGTCAAGAACTTCGAATCGTCCGCCAGAAGTCGCTGTTGTTTTGGCAAAGTCGCCTTCAGCCGCAAATATGGCATCTGAAATGTCGAGTTGCCAATCAACTTGGGTCATATCTGAAACTAAATTGCCTTCTTCGTTGATCCAATACCCTTTTTCGGGAGTCAAAAATTTTTCTTCCCAAATAATCTGGCATTTTGCCGGTTTATTTGTTGTAAATATGAAGAAAATGACACTAAATAGAATAATTCGACACATAATGAGCATTTTTTGGGCGCAATTTTTATTTTTGCCGGGTAACGTTTTATGTTTAAATATTTAAAAGAACAAATTTAAAAAAAATTAATTATGAAAGTCGCTGTTGTTGGTGCAAGCGGCGCCGTAGGACAAGAGTTCCTGCGTGTGCTTGAAGAGCGGAATTTCCCGCTCACTGAGTTGGTTTTATTCGGGTCGTCCCGTAGTGCTGGCAATGAATACCTTTTCAAAGGTAAAAAACTAGTAGTGAAAGAGCTTAAACATGGAGATGATTTTAAAGACATCGATATCGCTCTTACTTCAGCAGGCGCAAGTATTTCCAAAGAATTTGCATCAACAATTACTAAACACGGCGCCATCATGATCGATAACTCAAGTGCATTCCGTTACGATGACGATGTGCCTTTGGTGGTTCCCGAAGTGAACCCTGAAGATGCATTGAACCGTCCGCGAAATATTATTGCCAATCCCAATTGCTCTACTATTCAGATGGTTGTGGCCATGAAGCCGATCAATGACCTCTCTAAAATTACCAAAGTACACGTAGCAACCTATCAGGCAGCCAGCGGTGCAGGTGCTCAAGGGATAGCAGAACTTGAAGAACAAATAAAACAAGTGGCTAATGGTGAAGAAGTTAAGCCAAATAAATTTCCTTATCAATTAGCAATGAACATCATTCCTCACATTGATGTTTTCCTCGATAACGATTACACTAAAGAGGAAATGAAAATGAATTGGGAAACGAAGAAAATTATGCATACCGATGCTGAAGTTTCAGCAACCTGCGTGCGTATTCCTGTTGCCCGTGCTCACTCAGAAGCTATTTGGGTAGAAACCGAAAAGGAACTTTCGGTGGAAGAAGTGCGCAACGCGATGGAAAACTTTGAAGGAATTACCGTGGTTGACAACCCTGCTGCGAAAGAATACCCAATGCCTTTATTTGTATCGGGCAAAGATGATGTGTATGTTGGCCGTTTGCGCAAAGACACCGCTTCGAAGAACGGATTGACGTTCTGGTGTGTTGGCGATCAAATTAAAAAGGGTGCAGCACTTAATGCCGTACAAATTGCAGAATGGTTGATTAAAACCGGCAACGTTAAATAGTATTTTTCAAACCACAGATAGAAGAGGCTTCTGAATAAGAGCCTCTTTTTTTATGTCGCAGATAATCAATTGATTCAATTATGTTATTGGATGAAATACAGGTTTCTTTTTGCCATGATTCACATTGAATCCTTTCGTCTGCATTTTTTGGCACAGTGTTTGTTTTTTCCTCATCAACGGGCCCGCTTTTGTTAAACCATTTAAATACAAAAGCTATGAAAACAATAACATATAAAACCAGAATCCTTGCAACAGCAATCGCAATATTACTCGTTGCTTTCACTTCAACAGAGGCAAACGCACAACGGCGTACTGTAGAAAATGCCAAGCCAAATAACGGCAGAATTGAGAAAAAAGACAATCCCAAGAGCCGTTTAGCCAACAATAGCGTAAAAGAACTGAAAAAAACAGAGAAACAGTCATTCGATAATAATCGGGGCAAAGGCCATGGCAACGACAAGGGGCGCGATGGCCGCTACGAAAACGGCAATGGCAATCGCGGAAAAGGTGATAATGGGCGAGATGAAGTTCGTGACGAACGGCATGGTCGTGACAAGCATAATGATGAATACGGTCGAAACGATGGGCACCGTGGGAATGGATACCATTCAAGCCATAATAATCGTCCCAAATACGTACATGTGAATCCACCGCGCGTTCACCCGAACGACTACATTTGGCATCATCACAAAAATGTGAGATACAGACATCTGCCTCGCAAAGCCGTTTGGATTGCCATTGATGGAATGAACTACGCATACTACAAAGGTCGTTTTTACTTACCCGGCCCATTCGGATTCTACAAAGTAACCCCTCCGACTTATTTGCATAATCTCCCGGGCGGTTGCATCAGGGTTCATGTAGATGGAACTCCAATGTGGGGGCTTCACGGAATTTTGTTCATCGAAACTCCTTTCGGATTTAAGGTTATAGTGTAACATATGTTCTGCTTGAAAATGCAGGATGCTTAACTTACAGCGGCTGGAATACAGTCGCTTTTTTTTGTGGTTTGGCAGACTTATTTTGTTTTTTCCTTACAAATTTGATGAAAATGGCCTTTTCGAATAAAAAAATTGAGAATATTTTAATGTTTTTTTTTCAAATTAATACCTTAATTCTATTTTTGTTAGCATTCAACCTTAAATCAAAAGTACTATGTCATCGAAAAAAAATGTAGGTGAAAAAATTAAACAAATCCGCGAGCTAAAAAATATCAGTATCGAAGATCTTGCCATGCGCAGTAACCTCGATGTGGTACAAATAACCCAAATTGAAGAAAACAAAGTGGTTCCTTCGTTGGCACCGCTCATTAAAATAGCTCGTTCGTTAGGCGTACGGCTAGGTACATTTCTCGACGACAGCGAGCAATTGGGGCCTGTAGTTACCTTGGCTGGCGAACAACAAAAAGGTGCCAGTTTCTCTAATAAAAACTTGAAAGCCCGTTCACACATGGACTTTTTTGCGTTGGCCAGCGATAAGGCAGGCCGGCATATGGAGCCCTTCATTGTTGAAATTAAACCAGGCGATGTAAACGATTATATGTTGTCGTCGCATGAGGGCGAAGAATTTATTTATGTTCTTGAAGGTTGCATCGAAATAAACTATGGGAAAGATGTTTATGTGCTCACTCAAGGCGACACTATCTACTACGATTCAATCGTTAATCATAACGTTCATGCCGGAAGCAATTGCACGGCTAAAATACTGGCAGTTGTTTATGCACCATTCTAATTATTTGTCACATGCAGTTAATTGAACAAACGCTGGGTAATTACCTCGAAAAGTGGGCCTTTGAAACGCCCGACAATGATTTTATGGTGTATGCCGACCGCGGGCTGAGGTTCTCGTACAGCGAGTTTAACCAACGAGTCGACAGATTGGCCAAAGGGATGTTATATATCGGCATAAAAAAAGGAGATCATGTGGGGGTTTGGGCTACCAATGTACCCGACTGGCTGACTTACTTTTTCGCTGCAGCAAAAATTGGTGCCGTATTGGTTACGGTGAATACCAGTTATAAAACGCACGAACTAGAATATCTCATGTCGAACTCCGATCTGCACACCTTGTGTTTAATTGATGGTTGGCGTGATAGCGATTATCTTGGGATGGTTTCGGAGCTTGTGCCTGAACTGAAAACATCGGAACGTGGCTTCCTCAAAAGCGAACGTTTTCCGTGCCTGAAGAATGTGATATACATTGGCCCAGAGAAACATCGCGGGATGTATAACACTCAGGAACTTATTTTGTTGGGCGAACATATCGACGATACAGAACTCGAAGATGCAAAGGCTGAAGTTGATCCGTATGATGTTGTGAATATGCAATATACATCGGGAACAACAGGTTTTCCGAAAGGCGTAATGCTCACCCATGTGAACATCCTGAACAATGGATACTCTATTGGCGATCGTCAAAAATTTACAAATAAAGAACGTGTTTGTTTGCCTCCTCCGTTGTTCCATTGTTTTGGTATCGTGCTTGGGGTAATGGCTGTACTTTCGCATGGGGCTGCCTTGGTGATGATTGAAACTTTCGATCCATTGCTTGTGCTTGCTTCGGTGCAAAAAGAAAAAGCAACAGCACTGTACGGTGTACCTACCATGTTTATTGCCGAGCTGAATCATCCTATGTTCAATATGTTCGACCTTAGCACATTGCGTACGGGGATCATGGCCGGATCTCTTTGTCCAATAGAAACCATGCGCGCGGTAATCGATAAAATGTATATGAAAGACATTACGATTGTTTACGGGCTAACTGAATCGTCGCCGGGAATGACCCAATCTTTTGCCGATGACCCGATGGAAAAGAAAGTGACCACAGTAGGCCGCGAATTTCCTATGGTTGAAGTAAAAGTTGCCCACCCCGAAACAGGTGAAGAGTTGCCAGTTGGAGAACAGGGTGAAATGTGTTGTCGCGGGTATAACATC
>Ga0209723_1000690_pt1 | contig 60336 bp, 41 predicted proteins | sample BiotimSIPDNA_2_FD_185750 | JGI IMG/M metagenome (GOLD analysis project Ga0209723, IMG submission 185750) | Anaerobic biogas reactor microbial communites from Washington, USA - Biogas_R2 time_0 SIP DNA (SPAdes) (version 2) | ecosystem: Engineered > Bioreactor > Anaerobic > Unclassified | place... | reverse complement strand
CACAATGCCGCTATGCAGCTCATTCCCGCACTGCGGGACAAGCTGTAAATTAATCGCCTCCATTCAGGTTTAATTCATTTACCTCTTCAATATATCCTTCCAAATACTTATTTTTACCTTCCCCGGTTCAATGAAAAAATACGGATAAACGTAATCCGTTACCTTGACCGGGTTGTTTTCAAGGAAGGATTTCTCTTTTATGGCTAAGGTTAGACGGATCTTTGTAGAAAAGAAAAAAGGTTATGATGTCGCATCGCAGGAAATGTTCAATGATTTGCAGAATAATCTGGGAATCACCAGTCTTAACCGGGTCCGACTTCTGAATCGATACGATATTGAAGGAATTTCGGATGCAGAGTATGAAGCAACCCGAAATACGATTTTTGCCGAACCCCCTGTTGATGACATATACGATGAAGAATTGCCGATTGGAGAAAATCAACGGATATTTGCAATAGAATATCTTCCAGGACAATATGATCAAAGAGCCGACTCGGCTGCTCAGTGTATTCAGGTAGTTACACACGGAAACCGCCCATCAATTTCAACTGCCAGAATAATTATTCTCGAAGGAAATATCAATGATGATGAATTTTATAGAATCAAATCATACAGCATAAATCCGGTAGATTCACGCGAGGCATCTTTAGAGAAACCCCAAACTCTTCTAATGGAAATTGAAATACCCCCCGATGTTCCTGTTCTTGATCAGTTCATTTCGTCTGATACTGATGCTCTTGAAAAACTAAGACTGGAACTCGGGCTGGCAATGCGTCTTGAGGATTTGAAATTCTGTCAGGATTATTTTAAAAATACCGAAAACCGGAACCCCACCCTTACAGAGATCCGTATGCTCGATACGTACTGGTCCGACCACTGCCGTCATACCACTTTTCTTACCAAATTCAACAACATACAGTTTGAACCTGGTGAATTTTGTGTTCCTGTTCAAAAAGCTTACGAAACTTACAAAAATACACGCCAGTTTGTGTATGAAGACCAAAACCGTAACGACTGTTTAATGGATATTGCAACAACTGGAATGAAGGAACTTAGAAAAAAAGGTCTTCTTGATGACCTTGATGTTTCCGAGGAGATAAATGCATGCAGTATAGTTGTTCCCGTTACAATTGACGGGAAAGAGGAAGAGTGGCTGGTTATGTTCAAAAACGAAACTCATAACCATCCAACAGAAATTGAACCGTTTGGAGGAGCAGCTACATGTCTGGGTGGTGCAATCAGGGATCCGCTGTCGGGGCGGGCATATGTTTACCAGGCAATGCGTGTAACAGGCTCTGGAGATCCACGGAAAAGCATTGAGGAAACTCTTTGCGGTAAACTTCCACAAAGGAAAATCACTGTTCTCGCAGCTCAGGGATACAGCTCCTATGGTAATCAGATTGGTCTTTCTACTGGTCATGTTACGGAAATTTACGATGAAGGTTATGTTGCAAAACGCTTGGAAATTGGAGCAGTTGTTGGTGCTGCGCCCAAAAATAACGTTATCAGAAAACGCCCCTCACCCAATGACCTGATAGTGCTCACCGGAGGACGGACAGGGCGTGACGGATGCGGTGGTGCAACAGGGTCATCAAAAGAACATACAGAGGAATCCATTAACACCTGCAGTGCCGAAGTTCAAAAAGGAAATCCACCAACAGAACGTAAACTGCAAAGACTGTTTCGCAATCCACAGGTAAGCAGACTTATTAAAAGGTGTAACGATTTCGGAGCAGGAGGAGTTTCTGTTGCCATAGGAGAACTTGCTGACGGATTGATAATCGATCTTGATACCATACCGCGTAAATATGAAGGTCTTGATGGAACTGAGCTTGCCATTTCTGAATCGCAGGAACGAATGGCTGTTGTTATAGACCCTGATGACCTTGAAAATTTTATCAAACATGCATCCGAAGAGAATCTCGAAACTGCAGTTGTAGCAAAAGTTACCAGCGACAGACGCCTGAGAATGATCTGGCGCGGCAAAACCATTGTTGACTTAAGCAGAGATTTCATAAACTCAAATGGCGTTCAGCAGCAAACTGATATAATCGTATCCGCCCCATCTTCAGATACTGTATTTAAAACCAGCCTGATCAGAACCAGACAATCCGGTATCAGATCCAGATGGCTTGAAATGCTAGAAAATCTCAACGTCTGCAGTCAAAAAGGCCTTGTAGAAAGGTTCGACAGTACAATCGGAGCCGGTTCGGTTTTCCTTCCATTCGGGGGTAAATATCAGTCTACACCTACAGAATGCATGGTTGCCAAAATTCCTCTTTTAAAAGGTGAAACTAACTGTGCAACTGCCATGAGTTTCGGATACAACCCGTCAGTTGCAAAATGGAGCCCCTTTCATGGTGCCCTGTATGCTGTAATAGAATCAGTTGCAAAAATCACAGCCATTGGTGGAGATTATAGAAAAATCCGCCTTACCCTTCAGGAATATTTCGAAAAAATCGGTTCTGATCCACTCAAATGGGGAAAACCTTTCTCCGCGCTGCTTGGAGCATACCTGGCTCAAAAAGAGCTCTTGATACCTGCTATCGGAGGAAAAGACAGTATGTCTGGTACATTCAAAGATTTAAATGTACCACCTACACTTGTTTCTTTCGCGCTCGCTCCTGTTGAAGCCGATAAAGTTATATCACCTGAATTCAAAGAAACCGGATCCCACGTTGTTCTCGTAAAAGCTGTCCGCGACAGGTATGAAATTGTTGATTTTCAAAAACTCCGTGATAACTATTGTGCAATCTATAACGGAATTCAAAAAGGATCAATCCTCTCGGCTCATACGATTAAAACTGGCGGTATTGCTGAAGCAGTCAGCAAGATGAGTTTCGGAAACCGGATCGGTATGCAATTCACAACCAAGCTGGACGAATCTCAACTATTTTCCTACGATCCGGGCTCCCTGATACTTGAAATTCAGGCTTATACAGACCTCAATACCCTTTTCCCAGACACTGATTACCTTGTTCTTGGTGAAACTGTTGGTGATCCGGTTATTCGTATTGATGAAACAGAACTGCAAATAAGTTTACTCCAGAAAACCTGGGAATCACCACTGGAAAAGATCTTCCCTGCTTATCCTGAACACTCCGGCAATATTACCGAGTTCCTGCCATATACAAAACGGAATAAATTACGCCCCGTAACACGCCTGGCTTCACCAAGGGTATTGATAACTGTTTTTCCAGGTACAAATTGCGAATATGATACTACTTGTGCATTTGAGCAGGCAGGCGCAATTACAGATTCTTTTATTGTTAAAAATCTGACACCTGTGGATGTAGATAATTCTGTCAAGGCAGTCGTCGAAAAAATAAAACAGGCTCAGATTATCATGATACCGGGAGGTTTCAGTGCCGGTGATGAACCGGATGGCAGCGGCAAGTTTATCGCAGCTTTTTTCCGAAACCCGCACATAAAGGACGCCGTAACAGATCTTGTCAACAAACGTGACGGATTGATGCTTGGTATCTGTAACGGTTTTCAGGCACTGATCAAACTTGGTCTCGTTCCGTTCGGAGAGATTCGTGATATGGATGAAAACAGTCCTAATTTAACCTTTAATACAATTGGAAGGCATATATCACATATGGCCTATACAAAAGTTTGCTCTGTCAAATCTCCCTGGTTATCTTTTCTTAATCCGGGTGATCTACACGCTGTTGCAGTTTCACACGGTGAAGGACGGTTTGTTGCTCCACAAAACCTCATTGAGCAAATGTACAATAACGGCCAGATAGCAACACAATACGTTGATGTCAATGGTAATTTAACTGTTGATTCCAACCTTAACGGCTCCTTCAGTGCCATTGAAGGAATAACCAGCCCAGATGGGAGAATATTCGGAAAAATGGGACATTCTGAACGAACAGGTAAATTTGTCGCACGTAACATTTTCGGAAACAAGGATCAAAAACTGTTTTATGCTGGTGTGAATTATTTCAAATAACTGTTTTGATCTGCAACAAATACACTGTTTAGACATTATTATAGTACGCTTATAACAAACTTAAAAAACCATTGTAGTTCGATAAAGATTACAATTACGGGCAACGTTAATAATGTTATCAATCGTAATTACCATTATGGTTTTCTCGATTGGTATTGAAATCTTTTTTCCCTTTTGTTATTTTACCTTTCATTGAGACATTTCCCTTTGTTAATTACCATAGAGTATTTTCCGTCCGTTAATGAAATATTTTCCTGTAATCTTTCTTGCAGTTGTTGCAACGAAATCTTCTAAAGATTTGTCTGTTCATGAAAGCATGTCACAGAACAGCTCCAATTCTGTTAACAAGACCTGCAGTTTGCCCCTGTACCATAATAATTACAGCAGCAAAATACCGGATTATTACCAGCGCGGCAGTGAATTTGGCAAATTACCAGACAACGGTGCAGCATACTGTGGCCCGGTTTCAATTTCCAACTCATTTGTTCACTTAGCCAGACAGGGTTTTGATAATATTATCAGTGTTCTTTGCGATTCAGACAAGGAGCAACATGAACTTATCAAACTATTGGGTTCATCCCGATATATTAACACAGGTAAAGAGGGTTCAAGCCCGCAAGCCATGTGTGATGGTGTTTCCAGATTCCTTCAGGATCGTGGATACGATTCGGCAAGATTGGAATATTACGGATGGCGCCAGGTTTCTTCAAAATTCAATACAGGAATCAGTGTGCCGGATTTAAATATCGTCAAAGCTGCTATTGTTAATGGTTATCCGGTATGGCTTAATATCGGCTGGTACAGATATTCCAAAAAAGGAAATAAGTTCAGAAGGTGCGGCGGACACTGGGTAACTCTGACCGGATATGGATTTAACAAGGGTAAACTATCTGAAAATACACTTATTGTTAATGATCCGGATTCAAGATATAAGGGAAATGAGTATATTGATCTGGAAAGAATAAAATCGGGGGTTTTAACCAATAACTTCTCGAAATCTTCTGTAAACGCATCCGGATTTTACAGATGGAAACAGGGCTCCGGAATTTATGGTATAATTGACGGATTTATTATTCTGAAAATTGAAAAACAGCCGTTTCTCTCATTCAATCTCCCATCCGTCAGTGTCTGGTAGAAACGAAAAATACGCAAGCAGGGAGCTCTTTTGGAACAGTACAGGGATACCCTCGCAAAAAGGATATGGTCCGCGTGGGCAAAATGCGCCAAAAACAGTTCCTTACCGCGTATTTTTTTTATTGCGAGATTAACAAAATGATTTTTACAAATCGCCTTTATTTCTCGGTATTCATTATAAGTGGCAGACCATCTTTTCCACCTACGACTACTATTTTTGCATTATCTGAAGCTGCCAGTTTCTCTGTTGCTTCAATACCTTTCCACTGAAGCAGTTCCTTATTCAGACCTTCGGAAACAATTTTCTGGAAATCTGCTATCCCCTGCCCCTCAATTCGTTTTCTGTCTGCTTCCAGAGTCTCTTTTTGTAACACAAACTGCATACGCTCGCTCTCCTGCTCAGCCCGAAGTTTTTCTTCGATTGCTTCAGAAACTTTTACCGGCAATTGGATATTACGAAGCGGAACATTTTCGATATTTATTCCACGCGGTTCGACAACCTTCTTAAGCTCATCAGCAATACCCTGTGCCAGTTTTTCGCGTACAGATGTATACAACGCTTTTGCTTCATAACCCGCTGTTACAGTTCTGATAACCGACCTGAACTGAGGAGCCAGTATTATATCGGAATACACAGGTCCTACTGTTTTGTAAACATCTGGAGCCTTTGAGGCATCAAGATGATACAGAACACTGACTTCAAGGCTGATTGTTAATCCCTCTTTTGTAGGTACAGTTGCAAGCTCCTTGATCTCCTGAGTTTTAACACTCATCTTTTCGACTCTTGCAAACGGATTTACAAGATTGATTCCAGGTTTCAGGGAGTTTTTTGAAACTGTTCCAAAAAAATCTACAACACCCACGTGACCTGCAGGAACAACTACAACCGATTTGTAAAAAATCAGACCTATTGCACCTAACAGTATCAATACACCTACTGTTTTCTGATTCTGGATCTGTTTGTTCTGCTGTTTACCGACAAGCATAATAATTCCAAGAATTAACATGCCAATTGCAATTAAAAAGGCCATTTTTTCTCCTTTAAAATATGTTAAAAAAATTATACAATAATTTCTATCATTAAAAGACATCCATCAGAACAGAAACACAGAACTCAGTTCCCAGCCTGATTCGTTCAGTCTTCATTACAAAAACAATATCGGTAAAAAAAACCGGATAAAGCATCATCCATTCTGACAAAACTGAAGAGTAAGTGTTTTACTTGCATTAGAAATATCAAAGTGATACAATAAGACAGTCTGTAACTACATTAAAGTATATATAATGCTCAATGCGATTTGAAGTATCTATTTATTTAGTGCAATGATTCCAGGTAGTATCTGGCATGGAAATCGGAATTAATAATTACAGTATAGTCAGAATCCTGTATAGATCTATATGAGAGTTATTTTCATAACAAGTATCATTATTCATACTGTACTAAGTTTGTGCAATGCACAACAAAAGGTTGGCGGCGCTATAACTCAGGATACCAGATGGAGAGCTGAAAGCGGGCCATATAATGTAGTATCGGATCTGATAATTGAACGCAATGCACGCCTTACAATCAACCCCGGAACACAAATAATTATTTCTACCCCAAACGATACCGATAGTTTGAAAGCCACCCAGGATAACAGACAATTAATTTCAATAAAGGTTTATGGAGTTTTGCAATGTATCGGACGAATGAACAAGCGGATCACAATTGCCCCCGCAACATCCGGAAACTTCAATACATGGCAAGGAATCATACTTGATGGTACAAACGGAGATTTTACAGAAATTGCATTCACAGATATAGCAGGTGCATGCAATGGAGTTGAAATTTCTAAAAGTAATCCGCTGATCCGGAATTGTATTATCGAATACAACCATATTGGAATATATTGTAAAAATCGGGGGAACAGCCGGATTTATAATAATGTTATTGTTTATAACAGGGCATCTGGAATAAGAAACGAGTTGTCGAATCCTGTTATATTTAATAATATTATTGCTCATAATCACAATAATGGAATTCAGAATGACAGTTATTCAAACATGGTGATTGAGTATAATTGTATTTACGGTAATCTGGATGGAAATTTTTTTGACTGCAACCCTGAACTTGGTATTGAAACAAAAACCAACAAAAACAACGACCCGGTTGATATAGCGTATAACATTTTCAAAGATCCTGTTTTTTCTGGTTCTGTATCCGATTCTATTGCAGCAGAGCAGGATGTAAGAATTCCCACGAATCTTTCAAAAGTTAAAGACACAGCTCTGGCAAAAATTATCCAGTCGGGAAAAACAGTAAAGCCTCTGAAAAAAACAGGACAATCTGGCAGATACACTCTTTCCGGATATTCCCCCTGTATTAACGCTGGTAATCCGTTAAAAAAATTCAATGATATGGATGGTTCGACAAATGACTGCGGAATTTATGGTGGTCTGGAGTTTTTCCGTGAATTTTAAAAAGGGAAAAAGCCCTGGCACAATAACCCGTGCCTGGGCTTTTGATATACCCCATCATCCTGATAACCATTCTGCATAATACAATCTTTATTTCACCAGTATTACTCATTTCGTTTCAGAAACTGGAACAGATCTTTCCTTTGTCATTACAAAGCTTTGAATTTTTTGTTCACAGACATCTTTAGCTATTTTCAACAATTTTTCTACCCTGTGGAAAAGGTACTCCAACTCTTCTTTCTGGATTTTGTAATTCATGTCATACCGTGCTTCTGTGTAAGCGTGTTTAAGCCGTAAAAAGCAACGTTTCTGAAACTCATTTTGAATTGGAAATATAGTCAGGAACTGATGATCCTGATCAATTACAAGTTTACCAAGTTTTTCGATATCGTGAATCCTGGGTTTGTATTGGGTAAACGTAAGCAGTATTGCAGCATATGTTCTTTCGACGACCTGATGAAGTTCGAAAACTGCAATTCTGTATTGTTTTTTTGACATTGCATACTTATGCTGATCAAAATACCCCAAAGCACTGTCATACCAGTTGTTAAAATCCCGCTCTGCAATAGCTTTTCTCTCTGCAGGTGTGAGTTTTTTACGTTCAGCAAATTTGAATGATCCACTGTCGTACAGTACAATTCCTTCTTTGACAATATCGGAGAAAAAATACTGTCCTTCTGACAGTTTTTTGTTTACTTCTGCTATTCCGTGAGCAATAATGCTTACGTCTGTTTTTATACTTTTGCTCTGATGAATGGTCTGCTCCAGTTTTTCCCATAATCTCATATTTGCAGTACCGTTCTTTTTAACAACAACCAGAATATCCATATCACTTTTATATTCATAAGTGATATGACCCTCTTTGTATTTGTCTTCAACCCAGTCGCCACGGGCATACGACCCAAAAAGAATAATTTTTTCTGCGTTTACAGATTTTTTTATGATCGATGTAATCTCGGAAAGCTCCCGCCGCTTTTCTTCAGGAAGATGATTTAATCGTGTATCCATAATATAAATATAGTTCTTTCTATTCCTGATGTTTCAATTTGGGTTAATCCATAGTTTTACACTTTTAATATCAAACTACTGCTTTCATCAATTGCTTTTTAAACCAAGACTATCTACAATTTGAATCAGTCCTGAACAAAAATCACCATTAGTTTTGCCTATTACTGTATACCTGCAATATCTGTTTCTTACAAATTCAGGATCTCCAGTAATAATTATTATCTTTACGTGAGAATATCTTTCAGAAACCATACCGGCAAACTCCAGCCCATTCATATATGGCATATCATAATCTGTAATAATCAGATCGGGCGGACCTGCCTTATGTATCTTTTCCAAAGCTGAACATGCATTAGTATATGTCTCAATTGAAGAATATCCGGCAGTCCTGAGTGCAAATTCAGTCATTTCCAAAAATACAGGATAATCTTCAACTAACATGATTGTAAAACCCATCTTCCAATTTTCCATTTAACTCCTGAACTATTTGAAATAAAAAACCGGAAATTTTTACCAGGTTATCTCTAAAACATGATTTTTCGCCAAATTAGCTCCCCAATGCGATTAATTGGAATCATACATAGAGATAACCATTAACCATCCATGGCAAAAAATTTGCATAAAATCCCTTTTGATCAATTATATTTAATACGGTTTTTATTTTTTTAGACAAAACCTCCTTTTATGGTTTCTTTTATGAAACCTGAGAATGTTTAACCTTATTTTATTGCTCCTTTTGGTAGTAATATACTCCATAAGGTGGTTTGTGTCAATACATTTTTTAAACTTATTGCAATTAATTTTTTGCACCCTGTTTATCAATTTTGAAACCAGGATTTGAAAGTTTTTAATTGCTATAAAATCAGTTAATTAGAATTAGAGATTGTTAATGGGTAAAACTTTAAGTGACATAGGCCACAAAATCAAGGTCCTCAGACAATTACGAGGTATGTCTCAGGCAGAACTTGCAAAAAGACTTGGAGTTTCACAAAAAATCATTTCTGCCTATGAACGAAACTACAGAACACCTTCTGCAGACAAAATTTCACACCTCGCAGAAACTCTTCAAACAACCGCAAATGAACTTTATGGAACATTCAATGATGACCAGTACGGCAAAGACCTCAAAAAAGTAACTATCTGGAGAATTGTTGAAAAACTGGAAATGCTTCCAGAAACCGCACAAAGGGAAATAATGCAGCATGTAAACATACTGCTTTCCAAAGAAAAAAAATAGACAGCAACTTAACCGTCAATTACTTAACCAGTTCATGAGCCAGTTTTATCTGGTTCAATACACTCTCTTTTGAAGTCCCACCCTCAATATTTCGGCGGTCGACTGCACCTCTCCATGAAAACAGTTCCAGAACATCATTTTCAAAAAGATCTGAAAACTTCCTGAATTCATCAAGCCCCATCGTATCAAGCTGTCTAGAGAATTCTATACAATATGCCACAATTTTCCCGATCACCTTATGACTCATACGAAAGGGCATCCCTTTTCTCACAAGATAATCCGCAAGGTCAGTCGCAAGAAGAAACGGATCAAGATCCTTCTGTATATTCTCAGTCTTGACTGCCAAAGTTTCAATTACCCGGGAAAAAACATCCAGCACAAGACAAATCTGCTCAATACTGTCAAAAACCGGCTCCTTGTCTTCCTGAAGATCTTTATAATAAGTAAGACCAACTCCTTTTAGTACTGTTGCAAATCTGGTGTAATTTCCCAAAAACCTTCCGCTTTTTCCCCTTATCAACTCTACTGAATCGGGATTTTTCTTTTGCGGCATCATGCTCGATCCGGTTGACCAGGCATCATCAAGCTCAATAAAACCAAATTCACGTGAAGACCATATTATCAGATCCTCGGCATATCTACTTATATGAATGCCAATTGAAGTAATAACAGACAATGTTTCAAGAATAAAATCCCTCGATCCAACTGCATCTATACTGTTCTGTGAAACAGATCCAAATCCAAGTTCCCGGGCAATAGCAGTTCGGTCAACATTAAAACCGCTTCCAGCTATAGCTCCTGCACCCAATGGCATAATATCAGTATTTGTTACTGCATTATTTATCCGTTTCTTTTCCCGTTCCAGAAGAAAAAACAAAGATAACCAATAATGAGCCAAAAGAATCGGCTGTGCCTGTTGGAGATGCGTAAAACCAGGAATAATTATGTCGAGATCCCTTTTTGCGCGTTCGACAAGCACTTTCTGAAGATTTACAACCAGGAAATTTATTCTTCCAAGGGACTTTTTTACATATAGCCTTATATCTGTAGCAACCTGATCATTACGCGAACGTCCTGTATGAAGCCGTGCACCTGTTTCACCAATCCGTTCAATGAGAATCCGTTCAACAGCCATATGTATATCTTCATCACCAGGCAAAAAACTTATCTTGCCATTGTTATAATCATCAAGTATCTCTTCAAGCCCCTTTACAACCAGACTCAACTCTTTTTCGGAAAAGACACCAGCTTTCGATAATGCGTGAGCCCAGGCAATACTGCCGTCTATATCCTCTTCTATCATTTTTTTATCAAAAGGAAGAGAATTATGAAACTGCTCCATCAATTTATCCGACTGCTTACTGAACCTGCCATCCCACATCTTCATACAGACATGCCTTTCACTTTCAATTGCAAAGATCTGGAACCGTTCCACTCATTTTCTTCCAGAGAAAAAGCCACAGAAAGAGACTCCGCATTACGAACCTCATCAAACCGCTCTCCAAAATTAAAGGCAATCGCATCCATTACAATACCTCCGCCTGTCACAGCCATTTTAAGGTGATTATTTCCCACCTTGCGTGGAGAGTATCTATGTTGTAAATTCCGGCACATAAGGACCGGACGCATGTTCCCCGGTCCAAACGGTTCCATTTGTTTTAATATACGAAAAAATTTCGGTGTAATCTGCGGCAGTTCCACTTCTGCATCAGCCGTAATAACAGGCGTCAGATCATCCGGTTTCAAAACTGTTTTCACTACTTCATTAAACCGCCTGCGAAACTGATCCAGTTTATCACTTCTTACTTTCATACCGGCAGCAGCCGCATGCCCTCCAAATGACTCCAAAATATCTGAACACTTTTCAAGTGCACTTAAAAGATGCAATGCCGGTATGCTTCTTCCCGAACCACGCGCGAATCCATCACTACCAACAGAAAACAGTATTGAAGGACGATGAAACCTCTCTACCATTTTTGAAGCCACAATTCCGATAACTCCAAGATGCCAGTTTTCATCACCCAAAACGAGCGAATAGTCGGATTCCGGACTACAGTTCTGATACACCCACGATATTGCTTCCTGAGCCACACTGCTATCCAGTGCTCTTCTTTCAAGATTAGTATCACGCAACTCACGGGCATACTGTAAAGCAATTTCCTGCCGGTTTGTAAGAAGCAGTTCCACCCCACGCCCCGGATCTCCAAGCCGGCCGACAGCATTTATACATGGTGCCAACTGAAAAACAACCTGTGAAGTTGTTATTTTCTTTCCTGTCAAATTTTGCTGTGCAACCAGTTCTTTTATACCGACATTTGATGAATGGGCGAGTATATCGAACCCAAATTTTGTAATAATCCTGTTTTCTCCGGTAAGTGCAACAATGTCAGCAGCAGTTCCCAATGCAACAAGATCAAGAAAAGGAAGCCACAACTCCTCTTTTAGCCCTGTGTTTATACCAAGTGCCTGACAAAGTTTTAAAGCAACCCCCACACCTGCAAGATTTTTATCTGGATAACTGCACCCGGAAATTTTCGGGTCCAGTATTGCAACCGCTGAAGGCAATTTTTCTTTGGGTTCATGATGATCAGTAATAATCATATCAACATTGAGTGATCCGGCATACTCTGTCTCAGATATGGACGTAATACCACAATCCACAGAAATAATTAACGTAGCACCTTCATCAGCTATTTTCCGGATTCCGTCTCTGGAAATCCCGTATCCATCACTGAGTCGGTTTGGCAAATAATAATCACATTGAGCCCCAAGCTTCTGCAACACCCTGATCATAAGTGCTGTAGAAGTTATTCCATCAACATCATAATCTCCGTATACTACTATTTTCTCCTTATTTCTGATAGCAGAACAGATTCTGTTGACAGCAACCTCCATGTGCTTAAAGAGAAACGGATCGTGGAAATGGGACAACTGGGGTCTGAAAAATGTCTTGCATGATTCAAATGTTGTATAATTTCGTCCTACAAGGATAGCAGCTATGCTGCTGGATATATTCAACTCTGAAGCAAGTTTCTCCACCATTCCGCTATCAGTTTCCCTTACAACTACCCGCTCCCGGGCAGATTCGAAATGGCTCATGAGATTTTTGCTCCCGTGGGTACTTTTTTTTCTGGCTGTAACAGTACAAGAGAACCTTTTGATTCCTGAGCAGCCAAAAGCATCCCTTCCGATTTCAAACCAAACAATGTAGCAGGTTCCAGGTTTGCCACAACTGCAACCTGTTTACCGATAAGATCCTGGGGTGAATAACTGGCAGCAATCCCGGCAATAATCTGACGTCGTTCAGAGCCAATCTGAACCTGAAGTTTCAGCAGTTTCTTCGATTTCTCGATCTTTTGAGCTTCCAGAACCGTACCGACCCGTAAATCTATCTCTTTAAAAGAATCAATATCGATCAAACCGGACTGAGGTCTGCCTTTAGATATTTCGGGAGTAAAAAGGGGATCAATATCACTTTCTTCAAGTGGTTTAACCAGTTTCTCCGTTGTACCGGGTGTAAAATTTCTTAACGAGAATTTGTAATCATCCCACTTGAATACATACCCTAACTGACGTTCTATTCTGCCGGTCAAATCTGGAGTAATCGGTTTCAAGAAAACGGCAATCGCCTTTATCAGGTTTACACATGTCACCATTACAACAGCAGCTTTCTGTGGCTCTGCCTTTACAGATTCCCATGGACAACAATCCTGATAATATTTGTTTCCCAGACTGCCAAGGGCATGAACTTTTTCAATAACTGATTTATATTCACACTTCTGATAATAGGAGGCAATCTCAGCAGCAGCTTCTTCAACAATTGTCTCAACTGCTTCATCCCATGATGCATCCGGGATCTTTTTATCAAAATACCGGTCACAGAATACAAAGGTCCGGTGATGAAAATTTCCTATGTTATTTGCAAGAGTGGTATTTATCCTGTTCAGAAGTTCGTTTCTGTTAAGATCAATGTCACCGATATTGGGCATCAGCTTTGAACCAAAATAAAATCTGAGATACTCCGGACCCTCCGGGTGTTTAACCTTTTGAAGAAAATCTCTTGCATTGATAAACGTACCTCTTGACTTGGACATTTTTTCACCCTGAATGTTCAAAAAACCATGTACAACGATTCGTGACGGGAGATTAAAATTGGAGCTTTTAAGCATAACCGGCCAGAACAGGGCATGAAAATAGACAATATCCTTACCTATAAAGTGAATAACCTGAGTACCACTTTCATGACTCCAATAATCCTCAATCCGTTTTCCAGATTCATTACACCATTTTTGCGTTGAGGAGATATATCCAACAGGGGCATCAAGCCAGACATAGAAGTACTTGTTCTCTTTGCCTGGGATTTTAAAACCGAAATACGGCCCGTCACGTGAAATACACCACTCCCTTAACCCGTCTTCAATCCACGACCTGACAAAATTTTTGACATCATCCTGCAGAACACCTGTATCGATGAACTCTCTCAGGAATTTTTCGCACTTGTCTAGTTTGACATACAAATTTGTCGATTTTTTCAGTACAGGCTTGTTTCCACATATAAAACACTGCGGATCTATCAGATCTGTAGGCTCATATGTCGAGCCACACATTTCACACACATCACCATACTGCCCTTGTGCTTTACAATTTGGACAAATACCTGTTATGAACCGGTCCGGAAGAAAACGTTTATCGTTTTCACAATAATACTGATCGATTTCCCGTTCGATTATAAGATCATTTTTTATCAGATTCGAATAGATCAATTCTGCATAAGAGCGGTTTTCTTCAGAATTGGTTGAATAATAGATATCGAAACTGATATTGAAACCCGCATAATCCCTGATATGCTCCTTTCGAGCTGAATCAATGAGTTTTTCAGGAGTAATACCCTGATTTAATGCAGACAATTCAATGGGAGTTCCATGTGTATCATCAGCACACACAAAAACAACATCGTTTCCGCGTAATTTCTGATATCGGACAAAAATGTCGGTCTGAACCGCTTCCAGTAAATGTCCAAGATGAATATTTCCATTTGCATATGGTAATGCACAGGTAACCAGAAACCGTTTACCATCAGGTGACATCTTCAATCTTTCCTTTCTTCAACTCCTGGGGAGAAAACCACTCCTGCCCCCCATCATCATAATGAATCAGAGCTTTATTACTAAAGATACTTATATAACTCAATGTTCCTTTTTTTCCACCGATTTCCATTCTGCTTTCGAGTGGAGGATAATCCTTAAACAACTCCTGATACATATCATTTTCGTATCGCAGACAACAGAGTAACCTCCCACAATTTCCGCTTATTTTTGAAGGATTGAGGGCCAGCTGCTGATCTTTTGCCATTTGAGTCGTAATCTGTTCGAACTCCTTGAGAAAAGCGCTACAACACAATTTTCGTCCGCAAACGCCACAACCACTTATCCGTTTTGCTTCGTCCCTGACTCCGATCTGACGAAGCTCTATTCTGGTCCTGTAAATTGAAGCCAGATCTTTTACCAGCTCCCTGAAATCCACTCTCTGCGCTGCTGTGAAATAGAATGTGATTTTACTCCCATCAAACTGAATTTCAACATCAACAAGCTTCATGTCGAGTTGATAGTCCTTTATCTTCTCTTTACATACACGATATGCACCTTTTTCTTTTTCCTTGTTTTTTTCCAGGATTTCGAGGTCACTCTGCATCGCTTTTCGTATAATACTGCGTGTTTCACCCTTACCCCGTTTAAGCCTGACCAGAGTACCAACCAGTGAAGCTTTTCCAAGATCCTGTCCCCGTTCAGCTTCAACTACAACATACTCACCTTCATTCATCTCCAGATCGTTGCGATTGCGATAGATTGCACGCCTTTCACCTTTGAAAACCACTTCAACCAGTTTATTATTTTTTCCCATTCAGTTTCTCCATTACAGAAATAGCAAAATCAACCAAAACCAGAGAGATCGCAGCCCTGGAACGAATCCTGTTTATCGCCTGCTCACATAATCCAAGCAGTTGTTCAAGCTGATCAACACTCCTGACTTTATCCAATGCCACTTTCGGGGAGCAGATCCCCATAATATAGTTTTCAGTATCCACTATTCTGTCAAAAAATGAGTTCCTTATCAGATTCATTATCTGTATAAACATCTTCTCATAAGAACTGTAATTATTTATCAGTGCTATCTGATCAATTTTTTTGGCAATATCAATCCAGTCATTTTTAACACATAATGCCCAGAATTCCTGTGCGACTATAGATGCCTCTTCATCCGGATTCTCCCAGAGATAGATTGACTGACCAAGCGAACCCGTATTTACCACCTCTTTCAACCTGTCATCATCAGCGGCAATACCATACCTGGAAACAAGCTCCGAACTGATCTGCTCTGGTGAAAGACACGAAAACCTTAAAATCTGACAGCGCGAAACGATTGTAGGCAATACTGTGTGTAACCGCTGCGAAATGAGTATCATCAATGTCCCGGCCGGCGGCTCTTCAAGTGTTTTCAACATTGCATTAGCCGATTCCTTGCTCATCATCTCAATACCATCCAGAATCGCTATATTCCTTCCACCCTTCAGGGCACCACGATGAATTGCATGATTAACCTCCCTGACCCAGTCTACCGGGACATTTGGTATACCGCTATGCATACGAGGTAAATAAGGTTCCCTAATCCGCTCATTCACACATTCAGAAATATATTTCCATCCCTGCTCAGTAAGTTTTGAATCGCTCCTGTGTTCCTTTTGAAGAGAAACCGGCATAATTACATGAAAATCAGGATGAGAATAGTGAAGCATCTTACGGCAGGAATCACACTCGTAACACGGTTTTACCTGTGCACTCTCACAATGGACTGCCATTGCAAGTTCAAAAGCTGCAGCAAATTTTCCTGTTCCCATATCTCCGCAAAAAAGATATGCATGCCCCATTGTCTGATTAAAAAAAGCAGCTTCCAGAACCTCTTTAATCCGGTTTTGCCCAACGAACTGCTTCCATCCTATTTTTTCCATAATCACCTGCTTTCAAGCCACTTAAGAGGATCAAGCGCCTCAGCCATTTTTCTGATCTCAAAATGCAGCTTCGCTCCCCCTAAAGAACCGGTCTCTCCAACATGACCCAATACCTGCCCATACTCAACCTGCTCATCCTGGCTTACAAGTATGTCCTGAAGATGTGAATAAACAGAGATATACCCACCTGCATGATCAACAATAACAAGCTGCCCCAAACCGCGCATCCATCCTGTATGAATGACATTTCCCGGAGCAACAGATTTGACTCCCTGACCTTTTTTGGCTTCTATATCAATACCGTTACTCATAATCACAGTCTTATAAACCGGATGAACAACTTTACCAAATTTTGTAATTATACTTCCATCTACCGGCCAGGGCAGTTTTCCCTGACGTTTCTCAAAAGCGATCTCTCTTTTACGCTCAATATCTTCTCTTGCTTTTTTACGTTTTTTTTCAAGCAGTTCGATCATGGCATTCAGTTCCCGCTGTGATGCCTCCAGTTCCGCAATCATGGCAGCATAGTTCTCTTTTTGATTCCTGATATCCTCAAGCATCGTTTTACGCGTCTTCTGCTCGTCAATAAAGGTCTTCTGCTCCTGCTCTTTTTCATCCCTTAACAGAGAAAGGTTTTCCAGCTCATTTTGATGAAAAGTCTTTTTCTCTCCAATCTCCGTCTTGAAATTGCCAATATCCTTTATAAGATTTCTGTCATACCTGTTTAACTCTTCAAGATACCTGACCCGGTTAAGCAGATCCAACGGACTTTTCGAAGTCAGAATTATAACCAGAGGATGTGAAACACCCGACATATAAGCCTGACGCAACCGCGTTTTCATGATTTTCTGGCGACTATTGAGCTTTTGCTGCGCTATTTCCAAAGAATCCCCTAATACTTTGATTACTTCCTGAACCGAATCAATCTGTGAAGACAGCAAATCGAGATACGTCTTAGATCCTTCAATATTTTTCTCGATCTGCTCAAGGCGGGTAAGGTAATTACCCTCTTCATTCTGAAGTTCCTTTAACCTGGATCGTCCCTTTTCCAGTTCTGTTTTTATTGAATCAAGCACACCCGACGTCTTGCGTATTTCCTGATCAAACTGTGAAATAACCTTGTCTGATTCTGCACCATATCCCGAATCAAAAAAAAGAAATAGTGCAATCAGGCAAGAAATTTTCGTACAGCACTGAGACTTCCAATCCAACCGAAAAACACTCCCAGAAACATGGTTACCAGTGGAAAATAATCGGGACCCCACGACAACGTAAAACCTGATAAAACCACTTTAAATATATTAAGAAAAAACACACCTATTATTCCTCCGATAAGCCCCTGAAGCATACCTTCGAGTAAAAACGGCATCTTGATAAAAAATGCTGTAGCACCCACCATATGCATATTCTGAACAAGCTCTTTTCGGGCATAGATTGTAAGCTTGATTGTACTGGAAATCATGAAATGAAGAACAAACATCATTATAAATGCAGCAATTCCGGCAATCAGATAAAAAAACCAGCGAAACTTTTCAACCAGCTCCATCCACTCTCTTGAATAACGAACACTCTCAACACCACCTATCTGCTCCAGATCCCTGCAAAGTGATGACACAGCCTGAGATGACCGAAACCTTGAACCTATATAGATCTCTATTGATGCAGGCAGAGGATTGTCATCAACCGCATAAAGCATCTCGCTTCCGTAAAGTGATTCAAAACGTTCCCAGGCAGAATCCTTGTTAATGACTTCCGCACGCTCAACCTGACTATATCCTTTTACGACTCTCATGATCTCATTCAATTCAGACGAATCCTGCGACACACCATCTTCAAGATAAACAGCTATATCAGCCTGCTCGTCGGTTTTCTCCAGTACAGATTCAATATTCACAAACCCCAAAACCACAATACTCATAAAAAAGAGTGATGCTGCAACAGAGATTATGGAAACAAAGGTCATCAGCTTGGCCTGATACAACCCCCTGATCGCTTCTTTAAAAAAATAGAAAATCAAACCCATGTTTTATTAATAATCCGGTTAACTTTTACACAGAATGGATCTCGAAAATCATAATCCCGAACCAAAATTATCCACGAATTTTGCCCGGATCAGAACAGTATTCAAAAAGAACCAAAAAACAAAAATAATAAAAGCCTGACTCTTCCATTGGATAACCTTGAAACAAAAATGGGTATTTTCTTCAGCCAGATATTGACACTGGTTTAGCAATGTGTTATAATTACATTGTACTATTAAACTATGACAATATTACACAGGAGCAGAATAATTGGCCTTCAAATTCACTCTGAGCAACTCAAGCGGTGTACCCTACTATCGCCAGATAGTTAACCAGGTCATGTATGGTGTTGCAAACGATTTACTTAAACCAGGCGAACGGCTTCCTACTGTAAGACAACTTGCCGTCGACCTTCAGGTTAACCTCAATACAATAGTAAAAGCTTACAACGAGCTGGAACTTCGGGGAGTTGTAAATACCCAACAGGGCACAGGTACATTTGTATCCGAGAACGGTTCATTGATTGATCCTCAGGAAAAACAGAAAGCTATTGAAAGGGTTTGCTCTAAATTTCTTGATGAGATCGCATCAATGGGCTTAAGCAACGAGGAAGTCGCCACTACCTTAAAAAAAATTGTAAATGAACGGAAATCCCGTGAAAGGAGATAAATCAATGGCTTCAAACAATAATGAGTATCATGAAACCAAAGAGTATAACCCGGTTACAGGAGCAATCAGAAAAATCCTGTTTGCTTTTCAACGATATTTCATCAACATCCTGTTTCTGGTTGCTGCAATTTTCCTTATTATATACTCACGCAGCACCGAAACGACACAGGCAATAATATCAATAGTTGCAGCAGTGATCCTGATTTCGGGAGTACTTTCATTACGAATTGCTTTTGAATGGGAAAGAGTACCGATTCTTCGATTCGGAAAATTCAGGAAAACCAGAGGTCCGGGCCTGTTTTTTATTATTCCCTTTGTAGATATTCCCTGCGGATATGTGGATTGCCGGATAACGGTAACCGATTTTCCAGCAGAAAAGGTCCTTACCAAAGATGCAGTTCCAATATATGTTGATGCAATCATTTTCTGGATGATATGGGATGCTGCGAAAGCCAAACTTGAAGTTGAGAATTATCTTCTTGCAGTACCACTGAGCGCCAAAACTGCTCTCAGGGACATAATAGGCAAAACCACACTCTCCACTCTTCTTACAGACCGTGAAGCGATCGGGCAGGAATTACAAAAGATCCTCGATTCCAAAACCAATCCCTGGGGTATTACTGCTTTGTCTGTTGAGTTAAAGGATATTGCAGTACCACAGAAACTGGAGGAAGCGATAAGCAGGGAAGCTCAGGCTGAAAGAGAGAAAAACGCAAGAGTTATTCTTGGTTCTGCGGAGATCGAACTCTCTAAAAAATACTCTGAAGCAGCGCAAAATTATAAAGGTAATGAAGAAGCTCTGACATTGAGATCGTTGAACCTTCTTCTTGAAACAGTAAACAGCAAAGGTTCAATGATTCTTGTGCCCTCAGAAGTTCCTCACCTGATGAACAAGGCACTTTCTGTTGCAATGGCCAAGAAAACAGGTTCACTGAATACTACAGATCAGGAAATGAAATAAACCAAATACCTGTAATTGGAGGTATAAATGAGAATCAGGGAAAAGTTTTTCAAAACAGTCGCATCCATGGTAACAAGACACCCGGGTAAAATTCTTCTTGGATGTGCATTTATAACAGTTGCAATGCTCATAATGTCGAGCAGACTTGGAATAAAAACGCAGTTTGCCGCAATGCTGCCCGAAGAAATTCCTCAAATTCAGGAGTATATGGACATTATTGACGATTACTCTTCGGATGCAACTGTCATGATAACCCTGGAAAGTCATGATAAGGATCTGAAGCTTATGCATGAAGCTGCTGAGGAGCTTGCTTCACGTCTGCAGAATGTACCACTCCAGAAGCCTTCCGAGGGAGTCAAGTTGTCTTTAGGACAGAAAATTGCACTTATGCAGGGTAAATTTCCGGATGACATTGATTACGATACCCTGAACCTTGTCAGGCGAATTGATTATAAACTGGATAATGATTTCATGTCTGAACATGGCTTGATTATTCAGAAACCCAAAGATCTTGAAAACACTCTTGAGATGTTTGGCTCACTTGAACTTGCCCAGCTTATTGAAAATATCAATAATAATTTTGAAAAAGAGTTTATAGAAGATTCCGACAATCTGACAACCATTGATGGAGAGGGGCAGGCAACCCAGGGACTTGAGGGTATCAGAAAGTTTATCCGGAGTATAGGATTATATCTTGACAATGGTGATTCCACCGCAGCAGCCGAAGCGATTGCAGAGTTTATTTCCGGACCTCAGTACATGATATCATCAGACAACACCATGCTTCTGATCATGGTGCAACCATCAGTGAGCTATAATGAGTTTGAAGATTTAATGTATCTTGGTAATCGTATCGACGATACCCTTGAAGCAGTTAAAGAAATGTATCCCGGTCTTGAAATCGGACGTACGGGAATGATGATGATGCAGATTGATGAAAACAATGCGCTTGCAAATGATTTCAGCTGGCCTACCGTTATTGCTATCGGTATCATTCTTGTGTTGCTTATCGGATCTTTTGGAAGCTGGAAAAATCCATTTTTTAGTGTATTTACCCTGGCGATCGGATTGATATGGACTGCAGGTATTCTGGGAATTGTTTTCCAGTACCTGAACATGATGTCTGCCGGGTTTGCTATCATCCTTATCGGTTTAGGAATAGATTTCGGCATTCATTTCATATCCGGTTTTCGTGATGGGCAGGAACACGGGAAATCGATTATAGATTCTATTTATTATATGTATAACCGTGTCGGTCCGGGAGTCATTACCGGAGCATTTACGACTGCCATTGTGTTTTTCAGTCTTCCTTTAACAAAATTTGAAGCTTATTCACAGATGGGTTATGTTACCGGTATCGGTATCCTTACCATGCTGATCATTCAGATGATAATGCTTCCGGCTCTTATGGTTTGGGACAATAAAGGATATTCAGTTTCAGGCAATATTCTTCACAAACTCAAACTGGGTTTTTTGGTAAATATCTGGAACTGGTCGGGAAAACATATTGATGCTTTTTTCAGGTTACCTGTGTTTAAATGGATCAGCAGACCGCTTCAGTTCGGTTTTCTTTCTTCATCGGCAAAGTTTACAAGAAATACACCGGTTGCAGTTTCCATAATTGTATTATCAGCAATTCTTGCTGTGCTTTCACTAAAAGCCGCATCAAATATGGAATGGGAATACGATCTTATGAAACTTGGGCCTGGAGATACCCCAAGTATAATCACACAAAACAAGATTCTCGACAAGTTTGAGATGTCGCCCGATTTTGCAATGGTAAAGGCAGGGGATCTTGATGAATGCCGCACTCTTGTTGAGGAATTTAAAAAAGTCGGAAACCGCACAGATCTGATAAGTTCCGTAGATGCAGTTACAGAGTTTATACCGGAAAAATCGGATCAGCTCAAAAACAAAAAACAGATAATTGCATTCAGGGAAAAACTGAATGGCATGGGCATTTCCGATTCCATGGCAGAAAATGATTTTGACAAATTAAGACAGGAGTTTATACGTCTTCACCAGAACATAGTAGAGATAGGCGAACTCTCGATTATGTCCAGCGGTGAAAAAAACAAGATAATTCAGAAATGTGACCAGATAGTGGGTAAAACCGATGAGGACAGCTACATATTGGCACTTGAAAACAAATTAAGCTCTTTTGAAAATGACCTTCCGGTTATCAGTAATTATCAGAAAATTGCGGGAAACATTCTCAGGGATCGCCTTAAAAAGATGACAAACACAGAAATTGTTACGCTTGAGAATCTTCCTGAAGATATCCGTAACCGCTATGTAAACAAGAAAAATAATGATCTGCTTATCAGTGTTTTCCCCAAGGGATACATATGGGAAGAGAAAAGTCTTATCACTTTTAACGAACAGACCGAAAGAGTTTCGGGACGAACAACCGGTATGCCGGTAATTACGCAATTGCTGCTGGATCTTATGGCAATAAAGGGAAAAGAGGCTATGATCATCGGTGCTATTGCCATTTTACTATTCCTTCTTCTTGATTTCAGATCCTTTAAATATACCTTTCTGGCTGCAATACCACTTGCAGTAGGAGCATCATGGATGATGGGTCTGGTTGCTGCAACAGGAATGAAAATGAGTCTTATGAATTTTGTAGCCCTGCCTTTAATAATAGGAATAGGGATTGATTACGGCGTACATGTTCTTCACCGATATCGCACCGAGGGACGCGGGTCATTACCGCTTGTAATGAAATTTACAGGGCGCGCTATCCTGCTTACATCACTTACAACAATGATCGGTTTCGGATCGATGAGCCTTGCATCACATACCGGTATCGCAATATTTGGTTTCACACTTTTTTGCGGCGTGGGAGCATGCTTTATAAGCAGTGCTTATGTGCTTCCTGCAATCCTGAGCCTGATGGAAAAACTGACGGGAAAGAATCGCAGGTCAAAAAAAAGTCTACAATCGTCAAAATCAGATAATGTTAAAACAGATACAGATGAAAACAATCAGTTAAAGGAGGAAACCTGTGCTTAACAAATTAATATTATCGATCATGCTGACAGTCATTTGCGGATACGCAATAACAGTTGATGAGATACTCGACAAGGTGGAGGAAAATCAGGAACCTCAAACCTCCCGCAGCGAAATTACTCAAAGGGTATTTCAACCAAACGGGCATGAAAATGTTTCAAAGCTGACAAGTTACTCTATTGATAAAGGTGACAAAAGCATGTTGGAATATGTTGAACCTGCGCGCATACGCGGAATGAAAATTCTTATGCTCAATGATGGTGATGATATCTGGTTTTATTCTCCCCGTACAGCAAGGGTGCGAAAAATCGCAAGTCATCAAAAAAATCAGTCCGTAAACAATTCCGATTTCTCTTATGAAGATATGTCATCGAAAGATATGCGTGAGGATTATGATATAGAGCTTGCCGGTGAAGAACAGATTGATAATACTGCATGCTATAAACTTGTAGCAATACCAAAAAAAGATGATATATCCTACTCAAAAACGGTATCCTGGATTGATAAGGAAAAATTCATTCCGGTTGAGATGCACTTTTTTGATGAAGGTGGAACACTGTGGAAAAAACTCATAGTTGAAGGAGCCCAAAAGGTCGGTAAATACTGGAGTTACAAACAGATTACCATGCATAATGTGCTTAAGGGCAGCAAAACGATCATGGAAATGAACAAGACTGAAAATGATATTGACATAGACAAGAACATGTTTTCCGAAAGGTATCTCAGCAGGTAAGGAAGGAACAAAATGAAACCTTTTATAATACTTATATTCACTGCCCTGTTTTCAGTTAACGTGTTGTATGCATCAAATATCTCCAGCAATCTTCGTTTCGGAGGATACATTGAGAACAAAACTGTTTTAACTGTCTCTTCGGATGAACTGATAAGCGATAATGCACTTGCACGTCTTGAGGGTACATGGGATATTGGCAAGTGGGGCGGCATAGAAACCCATGTAATTTTATCTGCTCCACTTCAGCCTCTCGACCCGTTTGAAACTATCCGAAATGGTTCGGTCATGGACAGGAGTTTACAGCAGGCATTGTACCCTTTTTTGGAAAAACTTGATGATTTCATTCCATCAGGCGACAGCACCGAACCATTGCTGTCAGAAAAAGATGCACAGCGTATTATCTGGCATCTGCCGTATTCAACCTTTTACCCAACCGACAAGGTGGTTCTGGACAGGGCTCTTATCAAGACATATTTCAAGCATTTTGATCTGTTTGTCGGGCGTCAAATGATTGCATGGGGGACCGGGTATGCTTTTAATCCTACTGATATATGGAACAGCAAAAACCCTCTTGATCCTGATGCGCCAAAGGTTGGTGTAAATGCGATACGCCTTGAGATACCGCTTGGAATACTCTCCGGTATTTCTCTGATAGCATCACCGGGACACGATTTCAAACACTCCAGTGCCGGCTTGAGAATTAAAAGTAATCTGGGGCATTTCGATTTTTCGCTAAGTGGAATGCGAATAATGAATTCGGACCGTGCACTCCTTGGTTTACCGCCAAAAATTGTTGCAGGAGCTGATTTTACAGGAGAAATTGGTGATATTGGAGTATGGGCTGAAGCGGCATTTAACAACCCGGTTTACAGTGGAATGGAATACACTGATTTTGATTCAAGTTTTGTTCAGGCAGTCGCAGGGCTTGACTATACTTTTGATAATGGGTTATACGCAATTGCTGAATATTATTTCAATGAGTCCGGATGTAAAGACAGTGAAGATTACGGTGCAAAAGAATTGATTAAGCTTCTGACAGGTGAAATGTCTGGTTTGGGCAGGCATTATCTTTTCGGAGGTGTTCAATACAGCATAGCCAATCAGTATGATTTTTCACTATTTGCTCTTGGTAATCTAACAGACCGCTCTGTCATGTTGATGCCTTCTGTTACTTTTATTCCAAATGATATTATCAGTATTGAAATAGGAGCACAGGCAGGGATCGGAGATCACAAGAAGAGTGAATACGGAGGAGCATTTCCCAATCTGTTTCTTACAGTAAAGGGATATTTTTAATGAACATAAAATACGAACAATCTATTAATCTTTTTTGAAATAGTAAAGATTATTTGGGGCTAAAGGCTTCTGTTTTCCCGCTAACGGGACCACCTGGCACTTTTAGTGCAGCTTAAGACTTGGTTTTGGGGGCACGCACGAAGTCTGGTTGCAGTATAAGATTACCTTATAACTGACTTCCATAGCATTTATTTTTATTCTTTCTTCAACTTCTACCCCCAGTCCCTCTTCTCTCACAGGAGATGGGGGTCCGAAAAACATTAATGAATACCAGGAATAAACTGTAATAGCTTATACATAAACCTATACTTTATCCACTTCAGTGGATTAAGAAACACAAGCTCTCCGCGGCCGTTATGTTGAGCTTCACCTGCACCAAAGAAAAGCAGCTTTTATTGTTCGAGTTCCGCTAACCTCATTTACTTTGTAAAATTCAAATAAGATTTTCATGTCCGCCGAGCGCACACGACCCCCGCGGTAGTTCATTGCAGCTCTGAAACTCCTGTTTGGGGGCGTGTGGTAACATTTGAATAGTTCCAAATTAAAGAGAATTTAGAAACCAATCAGAAATAATCGCAATAAAATTACAAACAATCGGATAAAATCGGAAACAATAAAATAGAAATTACAAACTTTCCAGTATTAATGAATTGAACAATTAAGAATATAATCAAATTTTCTTGCTTGTTTCCACTTCAGTGAATTAAGAAACACAAGCTCTCCGCGGCCATTATGTTGAGTTTCACCTGCACTTAAGAAAAGCAGCTTTTACTGTTCGAGTCCCGCTGTACTCATTTACTTATTAAGCGAGGATAAAAAATGTTTTCGAGCGGGCGAGTTTAAAAGCTGCGTACTTTTTTAGACCCTAAAAATTTTACTTCTTTTTTTATGTGCAGGTGATTAGCGAAACATGGCCGCCAAGGGCATTTTGTCATTACCATTCTTTAACCGTAAGGTGTTTAGCCTTCGGCTTTGCTATATTATATAATTTTGCGGTTTGGGTACTTTTTTGCCCTGGAAAAAGTACCTCGTCGTTCGGGCGCGAAAGCCCGTATAATTTATTTTTACTACCATTCTTTATATAATGTAAAATTCAAATAAGATTTTCATGTTCGCCGGGCGCACACGACCCAGCTTTAATAATGACAATTTTTCAAATGATAAGTTTTATGTTCGCCGAACGCACTTTTTGATTTTAAAAGATTATCTGGGTCGCCGAGCGCACACGTCCCCCGCGGTAGTTCATTGCAGCTCTGATAATCCTTTTTGGGGGCGTGTGGAAACCTGTGTATAGTTACGGTTTACAGGAAAATCGGAAACCAATCAGAAATAATAGGATTAAAATTACAAACAATCGGATAAATCGAAACCAATAAGATAGAAATTACAAACTTTCCAGTATTAATGAATTGAACAATTAAGAATATAATCAAATTTTCTTGCTTGTTTCCACTTCAGTGAATTAAGAAACACAAGCTCTCCGCGGTCGTTATGTTGAGCAGCACCTGCACCAATGAAAAGCAGCTTTTTTGTTGGAGTCCCGCTGTACTCAGCGGCGATTTTAAAAGCTGCGTAATGACTAAAGTCATAAAATTCTTTTTTACATTCCATTCTTTTTCTGTGCAGGTGGTAAGCGAGACATGGCCGCAAGGGCACTTTTGTCATTACCATTCTTTAACCGTAAGGTGTTTAGCCTTCGGCTTTGCTATATTATATAACCTTGCGGTTTGGGTACTTTTTTGCCCTGGAAAAAGTACCTCGTCGTCCGGGCGCGAAAGCCCGTATAATTAATTTTTTACTACCACTCTTAAAAAATAATATTATTTGAAATTAAGAATTAAGATCATCTGGGTCGCCGAGCGCACACGACCCCCGCGGTAGTTCATTACAGCTCTGTAACTCCTGTTTGGGGGCGTGTGGAATCCTGTGAATAATTCCTGTTTACCAGAAAATCAATAAAACAACTCCCTAATATCCACTATACTAACTCACCAAGAACCCAGATTGCCGGTTCACCCGGAGTTATGTGCTCGGCTGCGCCTACGCGAACCGGCTTATGCGCTCGGCGTATAAAGTTAATATCTTTATCTGGTAATAGGCTTATGCGCTCGTCGTATAATGTAAATATCTTTATCTGGTAATAGGCTTATGTGCTCGGCATAACAAATTATCCTCACTGTAATTTAATAGTCGGGACTTGTGCAGTCGGCGTAACATAAATATCCTTATTCTTATTCTATTCTATAAACAGGATAATAATAGTAAAGATTATTATCAGCTAAAGACTTCCTATACAAAAAATAAATTTGGACATTTACTTCTTATTAAAATTAAATTTCTGATAAAAACCAGCTACCCACTCATCCGATTCTCTTGTAAGTCCTTTTTCAAGGTTCAAAGTAAATGTGCTGCGGTTAAAAAGACGTTTTATCTGTAACCTCAAAACTGAGTAGTGTGCCAGTTGTGTTGCACGAAGTCCGTTATACATTCCACTGAGCTGCATAACACCTTCCCATTTATTCCACAGTTTTCTGTAAGAAACTCCATAAGGAATTTGATCAGCCTGAGCAGACCCCCTGACATACTCTACCGGACTCCCAAGAGGAGCCAGACCGATTCTTGCACTCAAATAATCCGATTCCGTAATTTTCTTTGACAAGGAAAAAATAAGGAAATAATCTGCAACCCCGGTACCTGCACCAGCCAGACCATTACTTTCATAATAATTGTGATCATTTTTCCAGATAGTGTATGGCTTGGCACTTGAAAATTTTACTCCGATGGTAAATGCCACTGAAGGGATAAACTTTTTCTCTTTAACTAACCTGACCTTTGTTTCGAAACGCGGAGATTTACCTCCGGTGTTTTTGATACTTTTATAAGGGAATTCAATAAACAGATCTGTCAATTCCAGTTTTAACATGACAAAATCAGCAGGGTAATATTCAAAATAAAGCGGAATGATAAACATAAGGCGCTCTTTCCACTCATCATTTTTTACCATTGGCATTTTTGATGTGTAAAAAGCCACAAAACCGGTTTCGAAACTCCAGGTACCGGATTTCTCAAAATACGCATCATCCATCCGTGAATAGATGTACCCCATCTGATGTCCGAAATTGAAAATATTCCTGTGAATAGTATTACCTGTATCTGCTGCTAAGCACCCAATTGATTGTATTATAATCAGTATTAAAACTGTAACTCCAACAAGATTTTTATTAGAATACATATATTCTGTGCCCCAAAAATTTTTAAAAAAAATAATCTGTTTTTATTCTGATCCAAAAATAGCTGTTTTCCTGTAACAATCAATATCATTTTCGACATACGTGGTAACAACCCATAAACCCCGTTCTTCACCAGGTATCTTTTTGCGCAGGCACAAACGTTAATCATCATCTGCGTTCAGCTTTTTAAACAGGCATACTGTTTTATGGCGTAATGATTGCATTACTGACCATTTATCTGACTATGTTTTGAGATATTTCCCGACTGATTAATCAAACTGGAGTCTGCATGTTCGGTAAATCTATTCGTCTTTTCAAATTAGCAGGTTTTCAAATCAGTATTGATTTAAGCTGGTTTATTCTTTTTTTTCTTATCTCCTGGTCGCTTGCATCCGCTGTATTCCCCTATTTTATTTCTGGCCTTGAAAGTACAACCTACTGGATAATGGGAATCACAGGTGCGCTCGGACTTTTTGCGTCTATAGTGTTTCATGAATTATCCCATTCACTGGTAGCAAGGCGTTTTGGTCTTCCGATGAAAGGGATTACCCTTTTTGTATTCGGAGGAGTTGCAGAGATGACCGAAGAGCCTCCAAGCGCAAAAGCTGAATTTTTCATGGCGATTGCCGGTCCGCTTGCAAGCATATTTTTGGGATTAATTTTACTTGGACTAACCTCATTAGGACGATCCCAGGCCTGGAACAGGCCATTTGTAATGGTGATAAACTATCTGGGTTCACTAAACATAATTCTCGCCATATTCAATCTTATACCTGCATTTCCTCTTGATGGCGGCCGTGTGTTAAGATCTATACTCTGGCATTTTAAAAAAGATTTAAACAGGGCTACACGTATTTCGGCAAACATTGGCTCTTTTTTTGGCATTGTTTTAATTGTTGTCGGGATTATCTCTTTTGTAACCGGAGCCTTTATCAGCGGAATCTGGTGGATTCTTATCGGTTTTTTCATAAGAAATGCAGCGCAGATGTCTTACCAGTCGGTACTTGTGAAAAATTATCTTGAAGGAGAAAAAATTCAAAAATTCATGAATACCAATATGATTACCGTACCATCAGAAACACCTGTTGACAAGTTTGTTGAAAATTATCTTTACCATTACCACTATGCCATGTTCCCGGTTGCACAGGACCATAAGATTTCGTGTATAACCACTCAGGAAATAAAAACAGTTCCCCGTGAAGAGTGGAGCACTCACTCTGTTGGCGAACTGGCACAAAGCTGCTCCACAGACAATGCGGTGAGTATAGATGACGATGCGATGAAAGTGCTTACAACAATGAACAGAACCGGAAAAAGCCGTTTTATGGTTATAGATCACGAAAGTAATCTTGTTGGAATAGTTACTTTGAAAGATATGATGAAATATTTGTCTGTGAAAATGGAGTTAAACAAGTAAGCTGGATCTTTGCATGCATCTTAATCACCTCTCCCCATTTCATCCTTTATATAGATTACCCGGCGTTCATAAAAGAATTAATCTGTTACAGTTGGATTAAGATCTGGAATTGGGAGTACAAAAAAGAATCGCCGGGTACTTAAACCCGGCGCTTCCGCTTCACCCAAATTGTTGCAAGAGGGCCTTGCAATCGGTAGGACTTTTAATATATAAAACGTTTTTTGTAAGCGCAAGAGTTTTTTTAAATTTTTTTAATTTTTTTTATCGGATACTTATTTTCAGTAGTACATACCAGCTCATCATATTTTTTGGAGAGAATTGGCCAGGTTTTTACTACGATGAGAACTTTTTCCGTAGCCACATTCTCAGAGATGGGTTAAATTTAATTCCCTGCCACTTAAATTTATTATCGCTTCTGCCAAATGTGACCGGTGACACATCCAGGGTTCCTTTTCAAAGCAAATTCCCGGCTAACTCATATTTCACCTTGGTCTCATACTCACCGCCAGCAATTATTTCTGCAATCCGGTACAACCGTATTTGGGTTTCCTGTCTGGTCATTACAGCGAAACCGTGCGGTTCGTTTAAATATTTCAGAGGACCTTTTGCCAGGCTTCGTGAAGCAACAAAATCATTATGTGAAGAAATTCGTGAGTGTAAAAGATCATTCGCCTGGTCCAGAAATTTTTTCTGCTGCCCAAGTATCACGGGTGCAAATCCCTTATCGATTTCAACACCGATACTGCTTCGCCCAGATGCAATTGCAGCAAGAGATGTTGTTCCGGTACCTGCAAAAGGATCCAGAATAGTATCTGAATAAAGCGAATACATATTAATTAACCTGTATGCCATCTCTAACGGAAAAGCTGCGCTCCGGTTACGCAGTTCCCTGTTATTCAAATTCTGAATCACTCCTTTAAAATCCCAGATATCAGAAAACCATTTATTACGTTCTTCCCAAAAAAACGAACTTTCCATTCTCTTATTTTTATGTAACGGATCTGAAAAATCTCTTTTTGGTCCTTTCCTGAAAATAAGGATATACTCATGCTCCAGTGTTACATAAGCCCCTGATGGCAGCATGCCGGATCCCATAAACTTGTTTGGTGCATTTGTAGTTTTACGCCAAAGTATAACCGGAAGAGCATCAAAACCAATATCAAGAAATGCAGAAATAATTCTTGCATGATTGGGATATAACCGGAATCTGCCATTAATTGTCCGGGTTGCATCACCGATATTGATACAGGCAAATGATCCGGTTTTCAAAACCCGATAAAGCTCATTCCAGGTTTTATCAAGTTCATGATGCATTGCTTCAAAAGCACTCTGCCCATCTTTGCGAACCAGGGCATCATTTACTTTAGAAGAGATTGAAGAAAATGATTTATCCCACATCTGAATCATTGGATAAGGTGGTGACGTTACAACAAGATCTATGGATTCATCATTAATTTCACATAAATTCCTTGAATCACCAATTATGGTTTTGTGTGTTGTATTAATCAAAAAGCACTACCTCGTTTTTACACCAGGGCCAGATCCTGCAGGCGAATAAATTTACAACCGTCAAAGAGTTAAGCTCAAGTACTGCAAAACACGGAAAATGCTTACAAAAACTTTCTTATCTTGACCCCAAAACACTAAATTGCATCCCGGCATATTACCATTAACTTAACTTAAACAAATTACTCATCCTGCTGGCCTTTATATTGCTCTATATGCAATTACTCCAGGAAGGTGATCATTATGAATAACAGGCTAAATATAATTACTGCTGTAATAACGATTGTACTTTTAGCAAGTTGTACCAGAGATGAGTATGACCATTCAGATACAGATCTTCTGGGTATCCATAAATACACCTGTGGAACATTTATTAATAGTGAACCGATACAAATAATATTCTCAGACAGGGTCAGCATTAATCCGATGTTGATAAATGTACCACTGCCGGATTCACCTTTTTCTTTTGATCCTGATATCGAAGGTGCAGCTATCTGGATTAATGACAGTACCCTTCAATTCATTCCATCGCATAAATTAAAAGGTGGACAAACCTACACTGCATCATTAAATATAAACGCTTTTCAGGAAACTCTTGAAGGAAATTTCATTTTTACATTTACACCTTTAGAAAAAAGTTTCGATGTAATTTTCGATGAATTAAAACCATCAAGTCATGATAATCTTGCATATCAAAAGCTTGAAGGTAAAATCATAGCCTCTGATACAGAAGATTTAACCGATATTGAGAATGTTATTTCAGCTTTTCAAAATGGCAATCGCCTGAATGTCATCTACAAGAATTCAAATGCCCCGAAAACATACCCGTTCATTATTGACAGTATTTTACGAAAAGATATCCCATCACAGATATCAGTACTCTGGGATGGTAAACCAATCGGCATAGAAACAAAAGGTGAACACACTGTACAGGTCCCTTCAATCCACTCTTTTTTTGTGATCAGTGCTCACTCAGTACAGAGTGAAACATGCTATGTTGAAGTAAGATTCAATGATCCGCTTGATCCGGACCAGAACCTTAATGGACTAATAAGAGCCGGATCAAAGAGTAATGAATCATTCATGATAAATAATAATGTTGTTCGCATCTTTAACAATTCAGGTTGGGCAGGAACAGTAGGTATTCAGGTTGAGCATGGAATACGAAACTCCATTGGAAAAGAACTTCTGGAACCCTGGCATGGCCTTGTTTTTTTCGAGGAATTGCCGGCCAGGCTTGATTTCTGTGATTCCGGATTAATAGTTCCTTTCCTGGATAATCCCACCTTACCGGTTCATGCTGTCAATATTGATAGAATTAAAATTGAAGCATTTGAAATATTTGAAAATACCATATCGCAATTTTTCCAGATTAACGATTTTTTTGGAAAAAATGAACTGGAAAGAGTAGGCAAGGTTATATGGACTAAAGAGATTCAGCTTGATTCAAGCAAAGAAAAATCAAACCGGGTAAAAAGGTACGAAATCAGCATTAAACCACTTTTGGAAAAACCAAATAGCCGATTTTTCAGGATCAGACTTTCCTGCAATTACCCGGAAAAGGTTAGAAACGATACAATTTTGACAACTGTTAATAACGAATCAACAAAAATTTCCCAGAGTAAAAAACTAAAAAAGAGCTTTCAACCTTTAAATGAATTGACGGAAGGTAAAATGATAAAAGCATTGCCAGAAAATCAGGGCAAGCACAGCAATGAAATTTCAGTTTATCGTAACATTCTTGTTTCTGATATTGGAATCACGGCAAAGTTAATAAATGACAGTATCATAAACATTGTAACTACCAGTTTGACTACAGCATCACCGCTGCCGCTCGTTAAAATAAACATTTTTGATTATCAGCAGCAGATAGTTGCATCGGGTAAAACGGACTCTGAAGGGTTGTTGACATTAAATACTAAAGGGAAACCGTTTTTAATTGCTGCTTCCAAATGTAATCAGAAATCCTACCTCCCTGTTAACTTTCAGGTATCAGAAAAAAATACTTCCACAAACCTTGAATACAAAAGCAAGTTGATTGATGGATTTATCTATTGTGAAAGAGGTATCCGGCGCGCGGGCGACACACTTTTTGTCGCATTTATACTTCACGATCGATTTAATCGAATAGACCAGACCAAACCTGTTATCGTTGATTTGAAAGATTCAGAAAACAACCCTGTCTATAACACTCAAACATCACAATCATTAAACGGGTTTTACGTATTCAGAATTCCAACCAGCTCATCTTCACCCGACGGATTATGGAATCTGCAGATCCGGGCCGACGATTCCCTGTTTGAGAAAAAAATCAGAGTAGGAAATTATTCAGAATTGTCTCGGGAAAATGTTCTTGAATTCAGTGAAACTATCATAACCAGTTTTAATTCATGCAGTCTGAATCAAAATTTCATTCCTGTAAACAAAACACCATCAGCAGTTAATATCAATAAAACCCGGTTTGTTACCGGAGATACTGTTTCCATTTCGGTTCAATCACAAACTTCAGATTACATTCTTGTAAATATCGAAAACAACAAAAATCTGATAAAACAAAAATGGATTCAAAGCAAAAAAAACCAGACCAATTTCAAATTCAAGGCAGAACATGGAATGATCCCTGGTGTACATGTCAAGCTTACTTTATTTAATCCATTATCAGTTATCGAAAACGGTTTTCCTGTAAAAACCTGTGGAACGGTTCCCATAACGGTAATTGATCCATCAACCATCATTACCCCAACAATAGAGATTTCAGAAATACCAGGCAAAAACAATAAAACAGAAATTAAAATATCTGAAAAAAGCCGAAAAAACATGACATATACAATTGCAATTGTCGATGAATATCAACTTGAAATGACCGGATTCCAGACACCCAATCCCTGGGATCATTTTTACAATAACACAAAAAATGAAACCGGAACAGATGAACTTGATCTTTTTGAAAAAATTTCTCACGGATATGTGGATTCAATATCTATAATAGATATTTCAGACAACCGTCCTCACAATGTCAAAGATTCCAAAAAAAGTTTAAAAAAGAATTCACCCTTTATCATGTTTTACGGACCATTTGAGTTACAACATAACAAAAGGAATATCCATGAAACTGAACTGCCAAAAGATGCCACTTTATTAAGAATAATGGTTACAGGTGGTAACGGGAATGCTTATGGTTGCAATGAAAAGATAATCAATACCCGAAAGTCTAAAAACTAGTTATTTACCGATGTTCAGATTCATTTTCAAAACCGGCGCACTTTAGCCTTATTCAAAAAGAAATCCATTGATCATCAATCGAAGCTGATTCACAATAACTCTTTAATTTCCAAATATTCTTCTTCAAACAACCATTCGTTTTTAGATGGAACTCCAGAAGTCTTTTCAATAATCTTCTGCGCATTTTTGATTCGGTCCGAAAATGGAGGATGTGATGAAAATGACGAAAGGATCTTGTTTGAATCACCATAACGATCCAGAAGCAAAGAAAAGAATGAATTCATCCCGTACGGGTTTATTTTTGCTGCAGTAGTGTAAGCCACAGCGCAACTGTCTGCCTGATACTCCTTATCTCTGCTGAATTTCAAGAATGCCATGTTCTCCAGCAATGCTGTTACTGCAACAGATATTGAAGCAGAATCATTACCAAACAAAATAGTATTCACATTGCTCACAAATGTTTGTTGAACAAGAAGGTCACGACTGTGATACTTTGTAATATGACCAATTTCATGAGCAAGAACACCTGCAAGTTCTGAAGTGTTTCTGACATTTTCAAGAAGCCCCCTGTACACAAAAACATGCCCGCCAGGAATTGCAAATGCATTAATCTGATCATCATCAATAATATCAAAGGTAAAATCAATGTTTCTGTCATTCTGTGATGCGGCAATATGTTTGCCAAGAGAATCAACGAACCGGATAACTCTGCTGTTTTTTGTATATGGAGGATAAGTCGCTTCATCTGAACGTATTTGCTGATAAAACTGATTACCCAGAACAATCTCATCCTCCTCTGTTATAACATAGGGAGCTAAAACTTTTGTAACACTCTGGCACCTGAAGAAAGGAATAAACAAAGCATACGTTAAAATCAGAAACATTTTAAGTGTTTTCATATACAAAAATCCTCTTTTTCCTTAAAAAAAAACTTTATGTTTCATAATATACGATTAATGCCCGGAAATGACAATCCAGGTTGAATTTGAATTTATGAAGTATTAATTTTTGCCGGATACTACATTTCTGGCATAAAAGTAGTTGCGATTTTTATATTTTTGTTTTAGATTATAGATTAGAAGGTTAAAATATGATGAACTCACAGTATTTAACAGTAGTAGTCCTCGGTGTCGTGCGGTTTTTGCCGTAGGAGCCCAAGGACTGTATTGTTAAAAGGCTCCTGCGGATAAAAAATCAGCAGGAGCTTTTTTTTTGAGGACAAAATGAAGCAAAAACTTTCAAATTTGATTTCAAATACAATAAACCTGATAATTTTATCCCTCACATTAGTCTCTGTAATCGTGACAGTCGTGGTCGTGGTTTCAGTTCCACCGTGAGGGGTTGTATTATAAAAAGATAAAAGCCCCTGGCGGTGGAACCGACAGGGGCTTTTTTTTATTGGCCAATTAATAGAAAAATAGAAGGAGAGTTTAAAAATGAAATATTCAGGAGCACAGATTACAATCAAACTGCTTCAAATGCATGAGATTGATACCGTTATTGGAATTCCTGGCGGATCAAATCTTCCATTGTACGATGCACTTTATAACAGTACAATTCGCCACATTCTGGCACGGCACGAACAGGGAGCCGGATTTATTGCCCAGGGTATTGCACGCTCCAGTGGAAAAGCTGCAGTCTGTTTTGCAACAAGTGGCCCAGGCGCAACAAACCTTCTTACTGCTATTGCAGATGCCAAACTTGATTCAGTTCCAATAATTGCAATTACAGGCCAGGTACCAGGCCCAATGATTGGTACTGATGCGTTTCAGGAGGTTGATACCATTGGAATGAGCATGCCGGTAACAAAACATAATTTTCTTGTTCGCTCAGCTCAGGAATTGCTGTCAGTTATTCCTGAAGCTTTCAGAATAGCTTGTTGCGGACGAGGTGGGCCTGTATTGATCGATATACCCAAAGATGTTCAGCAGCAGATTATCGAAGTTGATTTTTGGCCAACCCCTGCTCCCTGTAATTTAAACATATTTGCTCATGATTCCCAAATTGAGGAGACAGTTTCGTTAATAAACAGTTCGAAACGACCGGTCCTGTATATTGGCGGAGGTGTAATTAATGCCGATGCTTCGCGTAATTTGCTGGCATTTGCACGAAAAAACAGTATACCCATAACATCGACACTTATGGGACTTGGTGCAGTTCCAAATAGTGAACCTCTTTATCTTGGAATGCTGGGAATGCATGGAGCGCGTTTCACCAATAAGATCCTGCATGAATGCGATCTGCTTCTTGCGCTTGGAGTTCGCTTTGACGACCGGGCAACCGGAAAGGTATCCCATTTCTGCCCGCAGGCAAAAATTATCCATGTTGATATCGACAAAGCCGAAATTAACAAAATAAAATCAGCAGACATTGCAATTACTGCGGATGTTAACGAATTCCTTTCTAAACTTCTTGAGCGAATTCAAGATAATTCCCGTGATGAATGGTTATCATACATCAATTCTTTAAAAAAGATGTTCCCTTTTCCGGCAATAGAAAATGATAATCCATACAGTCCGTTAAATATTATTCGAACGATTTCAGCGTTGGCACAATCAGATTCAATCGTAACAACAGATGTAGGACAACACCAGATGTGGGTTGCACAGATCTATCCGTTTAACCGCCCACGAACATTTCTTACGTCGGGTGGTCTGGGCACTATGGGATTTGGCCTTCCGGCTTCAATCGGAGCTGCTTTGGCAAATCCGGATAAACAGATAATCTGTTTTACCGGTGATGGTTCTCTGCTGATGAATATCCAGGAACTTGATACAGTTGCAGAATTAAACCTGAATATAAAAATAATACTGCTCAACAATGGTCACCTTGGACTCGTTCGTCAACAACAGGAACTATTTTACAATAAAAATTATATTGCATCCCGTTTTTACTCGAAACCATCATTTTGTACCATTGCCAATGGATTTGGAGTTAAAGCCATAGACCTTTCAGATGAGACCAAACCTGTTCCTGTTCTCGGCAGTGTTCTTTCGGAAAATGGCCCGTGTCTGATAAATATCCCCATACAGGAAACATCAAACGTTTTACCAATAGTTCCACCAGGTGCAGCTAACCACGAAATGATTGGAGACTAATTATGAATAATTCATATACAGTTCTGAAACTCAGAGTTAATAATCATCCAGGTGTCATGTCCCACATTACCGGTTTATTCTCGAGGCGTAATTTCAATCTTGAAGGGATACTTTGTGGTAAAATCGGTGATGGTTCCCTGAGTATTATTTATCTTCTGGTAAACCAACAGCAAAAACTTGAACAGGTAATGGCACAACTGGAAAAATTATATGATGTGAAATCTGTTTCCATAGCTGATAATTTTGACCTGAACCGGTTTATAATTCTATCCAGTTGTGATTAACTGTCGATCACAAAAAAGATTATTTCTTTATTTTTAATTAAAAAATTAACACAATAATTAATTAGGCGGGTTTATGATTCCATTTAATTTTTTTCATGAACCCGCGAAACAAAAATTTCTCACAAAAAAATCAGGGAAACCTGGGGGCCGGAAATTATTTTCTATTGATGTTTTCAATAATAAAAATCTTTCTTATCATTTCACAGGCTCCCCATGATATTTTCTCGCTTCTGAGTCGTGAGTTGAATAATGTTTCACTGATCAGTCCACCCTGAAAACTGTTTGCCAAATTTAAATATCATTTAAAAATCTGTTATAAAAAAGTTCATTCATTTTTAATGGAGAAAATCTGTTGAATTTATCGAAAGAAATATCCCGACGAAGAACATTTGCCATCGTGTCGCATCCAGACGCAGGCAAGACTACTTTGACCGAAAAAATGCTTCTTTATGGTGGGGCGCTCAAGATGGCCGGATCGGTTACTGCCCGCAAAAAAGAGAGAACAACCGTATCTGACTGGCTTGAAATCGAAAGGAAAAGAGGTATATCTGTAAGCTCTACAATTCTGAATTTCGATTACAATGGTTTCAGGATAAACCTGCTTGATACTCCCGGACATAATGATTTTTCGGAGGACACATACAGGGTGTTGATGGCTGTTGATTCTGTGATAATGGTCATTGACGGTGGAAAAGGAATAGAGCAGCAGACCCGCAAGTTGTTTGAAGTATGCGGGAAACGCAAAATCCCCATTATTACTTTCATCAACAAAATGGACAGACCAGCACTTGATACCCTTGCACTTTTAGATGAGATAGAGAAGGTTTTAAATATCAGTTATTACCCTGTAAACTGGCCGCTTGGAAGTGGAACCGACTTCAAGGGAATATGGGATCGCAGACAAAAAAAGGCTCACCTGTTTGAGCGTACTCCCAAAGGTGCATACAGAGCACCTGTAAACAATTGCAGTCTTGATGATCCTCTTATCCGTGAACTTCTCCCTGTTTCTACCTACGAAACTGTATGCAGTGAAATAGAGATGATTGATTATGTAGGCTCTGGTCTGGATATGGATATGGTGGCAGAAGGACAAATGACACCGGTTTTCTTTGGCAGTGCAGTTAATAATTTTGGAGTTCAACTTCTACTTGATGGTTTTCTGGAATTCTCTCCTTCACCTAAACCGCGGCACACAAAAAACAGAATTGTAAGACCGGAAGAGAATGTTTTTTCAGGTTTTGTGTTCAAGATACAGGCAAACCTCGACCCTCATCACCGCGACCGCATGGCTTTTATAAGAGTAGTTTCCGGTAAGTTTACTCGTGACATGCCGGTTATTCACGCAAAAACTGGAAAAAAAATCCGCCTTTCAAATTCAAGCAATGTTTTCGGCCGGGAGAGAGAATCTGTGGATGAGGCGTATCCGGGGGATGTTATTGGGGTTGTCGGAAAAGATTTCTTCAGTATTGGCGATACTCTGAGTGAAAACTCAGAAATAATGTATAGTGAAGTTCCGCGGTTTTCTCCGGAATGTTTTGCTTTTATTCACAATCCTGTTCCGTCCAGTTTCAAACGATTTCAAAAAGGGCTCGAGCAGCTTGTTCAGGAGGGACTTGTGCATCTTTTTACAGACGCCAATACGTCACAAAAAAACTATATACTGGGTGCCGTTGGTTCGCTTCAGTTTGATCTGGTAAAGTTCAGGCTGGAATCGGAGTATGGTGCAGAGTCCAGACTTCAAACAGCTTCTTGGACAATTGCAAGATGGATTGATAATGAAAGTACAGATTTATCAAAGCTTTCCATGCCCCTAAATTCTGCTCTCGTAAAGGACAGGGTCGGTAAGTATGCCATTTTGCTGGAAAGCAACTGGCAGCTTCAGTTTTTTCTTGAAAATAATAACGGAATTAAATTGTTCGAATCTCCAGATATGTTAAAAGAACCAATAATGCAGCTAAATTGACTTAAGTAAATTGATACTGTTTTGGAATAAAAATGTCCAAAAATATCTCGTAAGATAAAAAGCAGCATTTTGAAAAAATATTGCTGCTTAAACTCGAAGAATGTTTTAGAGAAACCGAGAAAAGAATCTATTCAGCTTCTTCAAATCTGTCTCAGAACAAGCAGTACCTCTGGGATAATGTGCATGAAATTGATGGCGCTGAAAAGCTTCAATTCGCCAGTCCATAGCGCGTTTTTCGGATGGCCCTGTTTTATTCTTTCTATGGTTGTCAAACGTGGCGCACATCAGATTATTCGGGGCTTTTTACGGCAGCACGGTTTTACTGGAGGATTAAACTGTATTTTTGCTGCTTGATTTTACACTTTTGTTCTTGTATATTTCGTTAGATGGCGAAATAACGAATTGAGACTATCCTGGCAGGAATATCAGAATGAGCGAAATTGTAAATTCTAAAATTGAACATTATGTAACCGTTACAAAAGCCCTCTCCGATTCGAACCGCGTACGGGCTCTTTGCGCTTTACGCAAAGGTGAATTGTGCCTGTGTCAGATTATCGAATTACTCGGCCTTGCTCCTTCGACGATATCCAAACACATGTCAATTCTCAAACAGGCAGGTTTGGTTAACAGCAGAAAAGACGGACGGTGGGTGTATTACAGGCTGGCCGATAAAAAAGATGAAATTTTTATACAGGATATAATCAAACTGTCGCTTTTGGGGCTGGAACAGGATCAACAAGTTGTGGCTGATGACAGGCAAATGGCAGAAATCAATTCCTGGGGGCTCGAAATGTTATGTAAACGTAACAAGGGTTGTTGTGAAAACTGACCATACCCGGTTGAGGAACGAAATTCGCCGTATTTTGCTTTAAAAAAACATACAGTATTGAAAGGACCTGGATTGTGAATAAACTGAAAATTCTCTTTCTCTGTACAGGTAATTCCTGCAGAAGCCAGATGGCTGAAGGGTGGGCACGGTTTCTGAAAAATGACACTATTGAAGCGTATTCAGCAGGTGTCGAAACACATGCTCTCAATCCTTATGTTGTAAGGGTTATGGCTGAAGCGGGGGTGGATATTTCCACTCAGTATTCAAAACATCTTGATGAGGTAAAGCAAATCTCTTTTGATTGGGTAATAACAGTTTGTGACAACGCAAATGAAAGCTGTCCGGTTTTTCCGGGAAAAGTGAAAAGGTTTCATATAAGCTTTGATGATCCGCCGCGACTGGCGAGAAATGCAAAAACCGAAGAAGAAGCACTTTCACATTATCGAAGAGTGCGCGATGAAATACGTGAATTTGTAGATTCAATTCCTGGTGTTTTGACAGAATCGAATTAAAATTGAAGGGATGGCATGATGAAAATAGACAAAAACGGTGATGATCTGGCCAAATTAGAGTCACAGGTTGTCCAGGAAGAACGGGCGTTGAACTTTTTTGATAAGTACCTTTCTATATGGGTGGCAGTTTGTATCGTTTTGGGCACTGGAACAGGATATCTCTTTCCCGGAGCTGCTTCGATCTTGAGCGGTATCGAGGTGGCGAATGTTTCTCTGCCGGTCGCAGTTGTATTGCTTATCATGATGTTCCCCATTATGCTGAAAATCAGTCTCAAGGAGGTAATTGGTGTCAGCCGAAACAGCAAACCACTTTTGTTAACGCTCATAGTCAATTGGGCTGTCAAACCGTTTACCATGGCACTGATCGCCTGGTTATTCATGCGGATTTTTTATTCCAATTTTATCCCCGACGACTTACAAAGCGAATATATAGCCGGAATGATTCTCCTTGGACTTGCACCTTGTACAGCAATGGTATTTGTCTGGACGTACCTTGCAAGAGCTAATATTCATTATGCGCTCGTTCAGGTATCTGTAAACGATCTCATTATACTTGTGTTGTTTGCGCCTCTTGGTAAATTTCTTCTTGGAGTTACGACAGATTTCCCGGTACCGCTTGCGACCATATTTTTTTCTGTCCTGTTCTATGTGGCAATACCTTTGACAGCTGCAGGCTTGACACGTTTTCTTGTTATCAAAAAGAAGGGTATCGAATGGTTCGAACTCAATCTTGTAAAAAGACTGGATTGGGTGACACCAGTTGGTTTGCTTATTACCCTCGTACTGATCTTTATATTTCAGGGTAACAAAATTATCAATCATCCGCTTCACATCCTGCTTATTGCAATACCGTTGATTTTGCAGACTTATCTGATTTTCTATATTGGTTATTTGGGAACCAAGGCGTTGAAAATACCATTTTCAGAAGCTGCTCCATCAACGTTTATTGGAGCAAGCAACTTTTTCGAGCTCTCGGTTGCGGTTGCGTTGATTCTTTTCGGAATGAATTCCGGTGCCACACTGGCTACGGTTGTTGGCGTACTTGTGGAAGTGCCGGTAATGTTGTCGCTGGTTAAAATCATGATAAAAAATAAGAACAAATTTGCATTCAAGAGGTTGTAACTGTCAGATCTGAAAAACAGTATTGCTGCATAATCAAAAAATAACAATTAGAATGAAAGGAATAATATGTCAGGTACAAATGAAAATAAAATCAGAAAAGCAGTCCGAGAAAACTACGCCAGGGTAGCGGAAACAACAAAGGGGGCTTCCGGATGTTGCTGCACTCCATCCTGCTGCAGTCCGTCAAGCACAAGCAGTGCTGCTGATACGAGTGTAAATATGGGTTACAGTCAGGATGAAGTTGAGTCTGTTCCTGAAGGCTCGAACATGGGTCTGGGGTGTGGTAACCCGCAGGCAATTGCGTCTCTGAAACCGGGTAAAACCGTTCTCGACCTTGGTTGCGGCGGCGGTTTCGATTGCTTTCTTGCAGCAAAACAGGTTGGAAATGAGGGTTATGTTATCGGTGTGGACATGACACCGGAAATGGTGGACAAAGCAAGAAAGAATGTTGCGGAATCAAAGTATGATAATGTTGACATAAGATTGGGTGAAATCGAGAATCTTCCGGTTGCAGACAATTTTGTTGATGTGATTATTTCCAATTGTGTGATAAATCTTTCACCAGACAAACAACGGGTTTTTGATGAAGCATTCCGGGTGCTCAAATCGGGCGGACGCATCGCTGTATCCGATGTAATCGCATCAGCACCGATACCTGAAAATGTAAGAACCGATCTGGCACTTCATGCCGGTTGTATTGCCGGAGCTTCAACATCTGATGAAGTCATCGCCATGTTGCAGAAAGCTGGTTTCAGCGACATTCGTGTTGCACCAAAGGAAGAGAGCAAATCCTTTATCAAGGATTGGGCTCCAGGAAGCGGTGCGGAGAATTATGTGGTATCTGCAGATATTCAGGCTGTGAAGTAAGAGATGATGCATTTGCTGAATTAAAAACAGGAGGGTAGTTCTGGGCTCCCTCCAATCTAACGAAAAGTGTCATCGAAGCTAATCAGCCCCACAACGCATGGTTTTCTTCATAATCGCCCCAGAATGTATTCTGAATATCCCACCCGTTTTGATTGTTTTATATATTGAGTCCAAAGTTATGTTGAAGAATAAGATATATGCCTGCAAGAAGCATTATCATGGCAGTTATTCTTCTGACCCATATTTCAATAACTGTAAGTTTTTTGAATGCCGTACCGATAAAATTGGCTGCAAAAGCCAGAATAAGCGCGAACGCAATCACTGGCAAAGCAGTTCCGATTCCATAAAGTGACGACATCAAGGCGGAGTTTCCCTTTACAGCAAGAGGAATCAGCGCTCCGAAAAACAGACCTGCCGAGACAGGGCAGAATGCCAGAGCAAAAACAAATCCCAGAAGCCCCGAACCCCATAACCCCATGCGGTCAACACGTTTCTGCAGATTTCCACTCATGCCTCCGCCAAAGCTGATATTAAAAATTCCAAGAAGCAGTATGCCGACAACAACCAGGAGCGGGCCGATAAACAGATTCATGTATTTTTGAAGAAACATCGAAACGCCGGGTATCATCTGAAGACTTCGTGAGACCAGTAATGCAACTCCCAAATAGGCCAGAGTTCTTCCCAGGGTATAGAGAAGACCGGCAAAAAGGACCAGCCGGGTTTTCTCAACCTTGCGGCTCACATAAGAGATCGCAGCAATATTTGTCGCAAGCGGACACGGACTGATAGAAGTGAGTATTCCAAGCCAGATTGCTGTGCCTATGTCAATTAATACCGAGTCCATGCCTGAGGCCTCCCCTATAATTGAGTTTTTATTTCTGTCTGAATATATTCTGCAAACTTTTCCTGGTCACGAAGAAGAGTCCATACCTTTTCGAGATTTTTCCAGTCTGTTTCTTTACCATCGACCAGGGTGGATACTATAACCGATTTGGTATATAATTTATAATCTTCGACAAAATGCTTATTCTCTGGCAGATCGATATTGATTGATTTGAATTGGAGCAGCTTATTGTCAATCTGATCTTTAAAGCCGGAATCAATAGCCTGTTTTGTAAGCTTTTCAATCAAGTTACATGAGTAGCACCGGTTTGTAGTGTGGAAATAGTATACTGTCACTTTTTTATTTACTTCTTTTTGATCGTTTTCAGATGAACTCTTTGCAGTTTTCTCTGAAACAGTTGTTTTTTTCTGTACCGATTGACCTTCAGAACTCTGACAGGAAGAAAATGTTCCGGTCAGAAAGACCACAATGGTACCAAAAGCAATAACGTTTTTGTACATGGTATTGAATAATTTCATAAAAGCAGATTCCTTTCAGTAAATAATTATTATTTCAGCAGATCCTTGATTTCAGCTATCCGCGGCACCCTGCCTGAGATCCTGACTTCACCGTCAATCGCAAGCGCTGGTGTCATCATTACCCCCATTTTCATTATTTCGTTTATGTCTTCTACTTTGATCACCTCTGCTTCAATTGAGGCTTCGGTTACCGCCTGCAAAGCTGTTTCATAGAGTTTTTTACATTTCGGACAACCTGTGCCGAGGACCTGGATCTTTTTCATAATGTTCTCCTTTTAATGAATAAAATTAACACTGTTTTATTTTTATGATTCCAGACAGATTCCTTTTTGACTGTAACATATCATGATTCGACAGCCTTTTCTGTAATCAAAAAAACGTTCCGTAAAGCAATCCGGAAACCGTAGCCATGATTACAACCAGGACTATAAATGTTACTGTTTTTTTTATCCCCATGACTCCGTTTAAAACCAGCATGCTTGGCAGTGAGAGTGCTGGTCCGGCTAGAAGCAGCGCCAGGGCCGGTCCTTTACCCATACCGCTTCCGATCAATCCCTGAAGAATAGGTACTTCTGTAAGGGTTGCAAAATACATGAATGCTCCGGCAATGGATGCGAAGAAATTTGCTCTAAGAGAATTTCCGCCAACTGCAGCAGATACCCACTCCGACGGGATAATTCCTTCATTGCCAACTCTTCCCAAAAGGAACCCTGCGATGAGAACTCCAAACAGAAGCAGCGGCAGAATCTGTTTTGCAAAGGTCCATGTTGATGCAAACCAGTCGCCTATTTCGCCTTTGTCGGTACTTGTAACAACAGAAAGCCCTATTGAACCGGCAGCAAAAGCGGTTACCGGCAAGAATTCGTGAGGTATGGATTGTGGAGCGATCAGTGCAATTGCAGCAGCAGGAACAGTTGCGGCCAAAACTTTCCACCATGCCATTTTGAACCAGCCGATAAGGATTACTCCAAAGATCAGAGAAAATACTGAAGTTATGATCCATTTTTGTGAATAAATAGTGTGCCAGATACCGCTGTTTTCCATTGGTTTGCCCCAGTTGGCAAATACAAGAATCGCTATCATTACGAAAAAGTAAGCGGCTGTTTTCCATAAAGGTCTGACTGTTTGTTGATCGGGCATTGCCATCTGTGCTGCGGCTTTGGCAGTTTCCTCTTTGCGGTATATAAAATGCATCGAAAGTCCGATTATTATGCTGAAAACGATAGCTCCGATTGCACGCGCAAGTCCCATTTCAATACCAAGAATCCGACCTGTAAGCACTATTGCGAGTACATTGATTGCCGGACCTGCATAAAGAAAAGCTGATGCCGGACCGATACCTGCGCCCATTCGATATATCCCTGCAAAAAGCGGTAAAACCGTACAAGAACAAACTGCCAGTACTGTTCCGGATACTGAGGCAACACCGTAGGCAAGGATCTTGTTTGCCTTTGCTCCAAGATATTTCATTACCGATGCCTGGCTTATAAATACACCGATTGCACCTGCTATAAAAAATGCAGGAATAAGACACAAAAGAACATGCTCCCTGGCATACCACTTTACTAAATGAAGAGCTTCGAATATGGCGTTATCGAATCTTGGTATCCCTACCGGCAAAAAAAACATTCCGAGAAAGGTTGCCGCGATAATAAGCAGCGGTTTTGTTTCCTTTTTCCAGTCCATTTATATTAATCCTTCAATTTGTTATTTGACTAAACAGCCAAATAAGATATAAAAAAAATCAGACTACCATTGCGAGGTGTTCTTTTGCCTGCTTAACAATTAAATTGTCGAGGCATGATAAAAAATTGATAGTACAAGGCATGATCAGGCTGTAATAAACCATTTGACCCCTTTTTTCATCAGTTACGATACCGGCATTTTTCAATATTGAAAGATGCTTGGAAACGGTTGACGTATCTGCCCCAACCATTTTGGTAAGTTCGCAGACACAATGTTCCTGTTTCGCCAGTTCCTCTATAATGAGCAATCTTGTAGGATGTGCCATGGCTTTTATTATAGTGGATTTTGCTTCATACCTGGCCATTGTCTGTTTATTCATGCTATTCAACTCCGTACGTACATTACTCCGTGTTTATATGTTATTTGGTAATATAGCCAAATAACCAATTAAAATCAACTAAAATTCGATCTGGTTTTCAATTTTATTGTATTATCGTGAGTATTAAGGAAAAATTTAATTTATAGTTTGTAGTAAATTATAGACTATATTTAATGGTGAATGGAATTGGTGAATCATTCTATTCAGAAGTGTATTAAATACACAAATACAGAGGAATTGATTGAAAATATATTTTATTTTTTTGCAGTTTAGAAATCGAAATTAAAAGTAGTTTAATCATCTCACAGGGAGATAATTTGTCTAAAAAACTAAGCGTTCTTTTTCTTTGTACTGGTAACTCATGCCGTAGTCAGATGGCGGAAGCTCTTCTGCGAAAACATGCTGGTAATTCATTTGAGGTATTTAGTGCAGGCATTTCACCCAGGGGAATAGATCCGATGACAATCGAAGTGCTGCAGGAAATTGGTATTAATACATCCTCGCTTAATTCAAAATCAATTTCAGTCTATGGCATGGGTTTTAGAAATTTTGATTATCTTATAACTGTTTGCGCAAAAGCTGAGAAAAATTGTCCATCAATGTTTCCTGGAACAGGTGAACGGCTTTATTGGCCATTTGACGATCCGGCAGAACATACCGGATCTCAAAAAGAACGTATTGATTTCTTCCGGAAAACAAGAGATGAAATAGAAAAGAAAATTGTCCAGTTTATTGCGGATACAATTATCAGTTCACACTGAAAATGATGCAAAGCAGCTCCTTCGAAACACTTTTTGAAGAAGCATTTCAACTTTTCCACCTGCTTTAAAACATGCTATATAAAGAACGGAAAATTTTATGATCAAATATTTATCCATAATACTTGTTGCAGTTATAACAGTTTTTTTACTCCTTTTCCGAAGTTCTCCTGATGAAAAAAAGATTCTGGATCATAATGTCAGAAGTAAAAGCAGTTATAACTTTGTTAAGCTTAATAATGGATACACAGCTTATGATATCAGCGGTCCCGACACAGGTCATGTTGTCGTTTTTATTCATGGCGGTACTATACCGATGTGCATCTGGTCTGAACAGATCGGTTTTTTTACAGAGGCAGGCTTTCGGGTTCTTTGTTACGACCAGTACGGAAGAGGTGAATCAGACAGACCTGATACCGAATATAATCGGGCACTTTTTACTAGCCAGCTAAAAGAACTTCTTGATGCCCTTGAAATAAGTTATCCGGTAAGTCTTGTTGGTCCAAGTTTCGGTGGTGCAATCAGTGTATCGTTTGCTTCAAAATACCCCGAACTTGTTAATTCAATTGTACTGATTTCTCCTGTACTTAACCTTGACAGATCAAATTCTTCTCTCAAATTACCGTTTCAGATCGCACGCCTGCCATTTCTGGGAAAACCGATTTTCAGATCCTTAATCCTCGGAAAAATCATTGAACGCGGACATTTACAGGTTGCAGGTGGAAAGGATTCGCCCTGTTACTCTCAGTTCCTTAATCAGTTCACATATAAAGGTACTTCAGATGCATTATACTCAATGTTTATATCAGATGCTTTCAAAAATTATCTGGATGAAACCGGTATTGTTGGCAAACAGACAAAAAACATTTTACTTATGCGGGGTAAAAAAGATAAAGAAATAACAGAATCAATGATTGATGAAATCCGGTTGCTTTTGCCTGAATGCAAATTCAAGGAACTGGACAGCGGACATTCACCCAATGCTGATTCTTCCTCAGATTCTTTCAATCAACTGATTGTTGATTTTTTAAAAGACAGTATTTCAAAAGAATCTCCTCAAGAGGATAAATCGGAAGAAAATAAAACAGGCAAATCTGATAATTAGTCAATAATATTCAATTTTATTGTTTTTTTCCAGTTCTTTGCCTGCATGCAACATAAATAAAATCCTTTGGGAACCATTCCTTTGAGCATTTCAACTGAATGATAACCACAAGAAACATTCTTTTCCAATAAGCGGCATACAGTTTTTCCGTGCGCATCATAAATCATAACAGAAACCGTCTGACTTGATGGGACACTGAAAGATATTCTTCCGTTCTTAAAAAGCAGATCATATCCCGATCCACTTTTTTTTATACCCCTGCCTGTACTTGAAATGTTATCAAATTCTGCTTCAACAACAACATCTTCATCATATATTATTATTCGCGTTTGCTTTGCTGCTTTATCAATAACATCAGCACTGCCTTCTGTAACATTCCATTTAACAAATTTCCAGTTATCATCAGAAACTGCCATAAGGTTTACAGTGTCACCGCATGTTACAACAGTATCCTTATCGGGATAAGTAACTCCTGAACCACTTTGTGTTACAGACAGGTTAACCACCGGTTTTGCAACAAATATCCCTGAATCTGATTTGGTAAAATAATCACATTGTGGACCTGGGACACAAAGAGAGACTTCATCCAGAATAATGGAAATGGAATCATAATAACCTGTTTTTGAAACGAATTTAAATACTCCAAGCAATCCTTCTGTTTGTTCCGGATATGGAGGAGTGAGCAGGGCTGCTCCTATTTCTATTGTACTGTCCGTTAAAATAAACCCAGGAGACTGAGGATTTGTACCAAGAATATTTTCTTCTTTTTCAGTTTCAAAAGAGCTTGAAACGAAAATGTACTTTGAAGAATCTATTTTCATCCGAACTGTAAAATAATTAAGATCTTTTTGATCATTGAATTCTGAAACCCTTACAAAAACAGTAAATGTATCTTTTTCCTGATGAGAAACAAAATACTTCTGGTTACCATCCAGATCCTGATTCATATCCATGCTTATTACCGCTGAAGAATTCGGACCACCAAAAACAGCCAGAACAAAAACAGATAATATTAAAAAACCTTTACACAATATCACTGGTAACCCCTTTTCCTATTCCTCAACAAAAATCAGTGTATCCGTATGAAGTGAAATGTCACTTACAAGAGCTTTTGTTATTTTGACTGAACAGTCATCAGCATTGTCTCTTATGCTGAATTTAACATATACCAAAACTCCGTCACCGTCTGGTGCAACAGAGTTGTACTTTCCTTTGATTCCTGAAGCGATCTCAATTTTCCCATCAGTTGGAATGACCATAAATGGTCCTGCTTGTGCGCCACAAGATTCCAGAAAAACATCACCGTCACTGTTTCCCTTTTCCGCACTTACAAATTTCATGGATCTATGGTCATATTCGACAGTCAGATTAAATCCTGTTAAATTTTCGGCTCCACAAATCCATATCGCAGATACTTTTTCATTTTGTGGAGGGCAATTGACATTCAAGATTCCTGTGCTACAGCAATTGTCAACTGCGATCCTTGCACCTTTGTTGTTTTCTGCACTCAATACAGAAAACAACAATAACAGAACCGGAATATGTTTTCGAAAAGATCTGAATTTTTTCATAAACTTAAATCCTTAAAAATGCCGGGTTTAATACTCATTTTTTATTTTTCATTACCCCAGCAGTTTACAAATTGCATAAAATCAATGAAATCGATTTTTTGTACTCCTTCAGAAAGACCGATATTTGTAAGTGGATTCCAGTTTTCATTCTCCTGTGAAGTATTCCACGCATTAACAAATATCATGTAATCATTAAAATCCACTTTTCCATTGTTATCAAAATCTCCGGTTAACAACCCTTCAAGACTCCATACGTTTCCAGCTCCGTCTGAGAGGATTATAATCGGCAAATCCCCGGTGCTGTTGTATTTTTTTGATATTCTTGCAGTACCTGAAGATGTCAGTTTTGAGCCCTTTTCACTTACAGATCCCATTTCGGCAAAAGAGTTGTCACCGTTGTTGCGATACCATTTGACATCCCCTGAACCGGTACCAGCCACAAGGTCAAAAATGCCATCTCCACTTATATCCATGCACATTGGTGACACATTTTCACCAGCACATAGAGCATTACCATTGCCTGAAACTACTTCGGCATTTTCCCATCCGTCTGTCTGTGAAAGAGCGAATATTATTGTACCATCACTCCTCCCCACAACGAAATCAGGTTTATAGTCTCCATTGACATCGAATATTTCAAATCCACTGCATGATCCACGTGTATCATACAACAGATCCGGATCAGAAAATGAAAATTTTGTTGTGTTTCCTTCCAAAAGGTTAATTTTACCGTTAAATGATGAAACAACAAGATCAACTTTCCCGTCACTGCCCCAATCCACAACCCTGAGACATGTCGTGTTACTTATACCTGTTGAAAGATCAACAGGTAAACTCAAATCACCATTCACGTTTTCATAAATGCTGATTTTACCTTCATTGGTAAGTATTATCAGGTCCAGATCTCCATCGGCATCAATATCTTCAAAAACTGAACTGTTCTTAATGCCAGTAACAATCGATTGTACACCAACTTTCAAGGGACTGCGTTTGTCAAAAAACATCGTAACAGCACCCTTGAGATCAGTTGATATTTCAAGAGTATCACCCGATTCGATAGTCAGTGGAATATATTCTGTACGTTTATTATCCTGTTTTAAAACCATTACTGTTTTTTGAGGCCTGAGCCCGGATATTAATGATTCGCCAGTGGAAACATGTAATCCGTTCCATCCGGCTGTACCATACATAAAGACATCGGTATTTGACTGGATTCCCGAAACATTAACAAATCCACCTCTAATAAAATTAGCCTTGATAGTTACAGGACCTTCAAATCCGACAATATAAGTACTTTCGGCAAAACATTCTGCTATTAATACATCACCGGATCCTATTTCCCAGCTCTCAAAAAAGTAGTTCTCAACTGGTGTTGCACTAATTTTTACAGTATCGCCTTTTTGAAAAACTGAATCCCTGTCCGGTTTTACCGAACCACTGCTATCGGTCTGTACTATAAGCCTGAAATCATTATCGGTAACAGTAATTGTATGTCTTGTTAAAATTCCCAATTGTGTAACCGGTGGATTATCCAGGGTAACAACTGCCGTTTTATCACCATCATCAGATTCATTATCGATCACAGTTAAGGAGATTTCTGCTGTTGTATCCCCTGCTTTTATTTCAATTGGTGAAGAAGTAATTGTATAATCAGTTCCTTCGACAGCCGTTCCGGTAACACTGAACGGCACACTGAGATCAATTCCGCTTTTTTGAGATAAAGCAATCTGGATATTAATAGTTCCTTCGTTTTCTGAAATAACCGTATTCTCTTTGGTGAATTGCACTTCGGGTGCTGGATCATTATCCTTGATTGTCAAAACAGATTCGGTTATTGTACCTTTGATCCCATTAAGTGGTGTTCCCATTGTAATTACGACTGTTTCGTCACTTCCATATATTTCATCATCAAGAACGGTTATTTTTATAATCCCGGAAATTTCACCGGCAGCAATTACAATTGGTGAAGCCGGGATTGAGTAATCTGTTCCCGAATCAGCAGTCGAGTTTACAGTAAAGGGAACCGTTACATCTGCTTCACAGGTTTTGGACAGATTAACAATCAGTTCAATCGAATCGGCATCTTCATTTATGCTCTGTGAGTCTACATCGAACGTTACCTCTGGAGGTACATCATTGTCCTGAATAATTACAGTATGTTGTATACGAGCACCTGGTCGTGCATGATCAGGAAATCCCAGAGTTATAACAACTGTTTCGTTTAACTCAAATATATCGTCATCAATGATTTCAAATGTTATTGACCCTTTAAGAGAATCGGCTGGAATAGTGATAATCCCGTTTTCTAACGTGTAATCTGTTGTATCCGCGGTACCGGACACAGAATAAGGTATTGTTATATCATTTGCACTTTTTGAAGAAACTGATACTTCAACAGTCACAGAACCAACATTTTCATACACTGTCTGCAAAGAATCTTCGAAATAAACTGTTGGCAATATTGAATCGACCACAATTAAAGTACACGGTATCACAAAGGGATTGGCAACACCTGGATCATTATGATTAACCGAAAGGATTGCAATGCAGTTTTGCACAGCAAGATCGCTGCTTTTGAGTCTTACGTTGATAATTTCGGTGTCTCCGGGCGGAACAATCCCATCTACAGGCGATATACTTAACCATTTTGGTTGAGTACTGATCCTTACCGCCATGCTGTCGTGAAGATATGAAGTATCGAATGCAATCTCGAGCCCATCAGTTCCCGATTCATTTTCAATCCCTACAGTGGCATGGTCGAGAGCGGAATTAAATCCATTTTTGTAATAAAAGATAATGTCTCCATTTTTTTGAATCACGACCTGAAAGGTTATACTATCAAGCGGATGCCCGTTAATTTTTATGTCCTGAAACTGAATAACGATTCTGTTTTCATTACCTGCCACATAGATAACTCCTCCGGAATCAAGGTTGTCCCAAAATGGAGCAATAAGGTTATTTGAAGAATCGAAAACAGGAATTCGCCTGTTAACAGTATCTTCAACATGACCACCAAACGAAATTGTTCCGTTTGAGTTTAAATAAAAGTCATCATATTCATTTCCATAAAAAGAGAATGAAAAAGGAAGAGAAAAAAGATAATAGCCATTGTACGGCATCGGACTGCCAGCCACATTGTCGCTAAGATCATCCCACTTGTACACAGGTCCATAAGACTGATCAGAATCGGTCCATGCATATTTATAATCGCTGGTCAATGCTGGCGAATCGTCCAGATCAATATTAAATGTAAGGTCGCTGTTACCGGTATTGGTAACAGTCATTGGCAGCACGACCGAATCACCCTGTACCAGGGATTGTTTGATTTTTTCGGGAGTAACTGATATCAGTGGACAATTAAAAGAAACATTTATAACCTTGTCTGGTGGTACGGCAAGTGTCATGGTATCAGATATGAGCATTCCCCTTTTCGCGTATATTTTGTATGTCCCTGGAGGTAAAGGCGGAAAAGAGTAGGCTCCCATACTATCAGTTGTTACACTTCCCGATAATGGTCCATCAAAATAGTATACTTCAACTTCACCAGCCGGTGTTACTGTACCCGAAACTATACTTAACCTGTAGATAGTAAAACTTTCTGTTGTATCTGCCAGACTTTCATCTGTTGCATCCGATATCCGTACTTTACAAAGATCAGAACTGACATCAGCGGCAATCCACTCGTATTCACCTGTATTTAATGTTGACGTTTCGATATCGGTAAATGTAAGTCCACCGTCAAAACTGAACTGCAGTTTTACAAAAGCGGGCATGGCTCCGTTATTTGACCATTTTATCTTTATTGTATCACCAACAGCGAATGAATCTGTCTGAACTGGCTGTAACGCCTGGATACCCGCGACTTTGTTTTCAACAGGTATATTGAGTATCAATGGTCTGCAGTTAGGCGATGTAATTGTAAGAGTTACGGTTCCAGCATCAGACAATACAGGGTTTATATAAAGATCAACAACACCATTGACAATTTTTTCACTGGCAACAATCTCTCCATCATAAAACAGTGTGGCCATTCCTCTCACACACGAGATTCCACTGATTGTAAGTAAATTTTGCCCAACCACAACCGCATCAGGAATCATTGCAGTAATTGCCTTTGGTACTGTAGTCCAGATTCTCATAGTTGGGTCACCAAAGTAGTTAAAAAGTTCGTAAGTCAGCTTTTCATAATCACGCGAGTACCTACCATCTCTATTCCATGTTTCTGTCATGCGCATTTTACCCTGATTAAGCGTCAACCCTATTTGAAGGATTGTGTCGTGAGGTGTAACGGACGGATTCGAATTGTGTGGAAATTTTGGCACGATCCCCGGATCAGGCCATATCGCGTCAATTATGCCTAATGTCAAAGCATCATTTTGTCCACTATAGCTTTCTGTGGATGCCGCAACGACCCCTACCGCACCTCCATTATTATTGCGTAAAAAATATTCACTGAAACATGTAGTGTCATTAAATAACCCTGTATTACAATTCATTGACAAAACGACAGGGAGCAGATCCTTATTGTCAAGTGAATTCAGGTCATTCCAGGTAAACTGTGGATCACCCCATCCCCACACGGCACCATGATCCCTGTGAACAACCAGAAAGCGTCCACTATTGATACCATTTGAAATATCTGTTCTATCGCCTCCCCAGTCAAAATGAGGTTTTTGCAAAGAATCAGGAATCTCTTCACCCCAGGAATAACTTCCACTGTTCCAGTTCGTAGGAGACACAGAACCTTCTGTACAGAAAACACGGTCGATCGAATAACCCTGTTCTTCTATCAGGTATTTTCGTATTTCCCATGATGTCTGTGCGAATCGTCTTTGCGCGTATCCTGGCCGAGAGGTGTCCTGCTGAAAATAAGCAGCAGTAAGACCGGTATTGTAAAATGAAGAATCCAATGGTGGATTACGCTCGTAATTAATAATTTTTCTTACCACGTTTAAAGCTTCATTTGCATTTGAAACAGATATTCTTCCGTATCCCATATCGGGCAAGAAATCCCCTATCCCACCAACACAGGCATAATATAGATCTGTAACATGATGATCAGATCCAAAATCAGCATACTGTGCCGGCACGTCCTCATGGTCACCAATGATAACGAAAAATTCTATACTGTTAATATTATATCTGTTATGAATAACAGTTTTAACTTCGGAATCGCCTGACCAAGCCTCTTTCGATTCAATAATAACATCATAACCCATCTGGCGTTTCCATAACGCGAGAGTGTCAGCGGCGTTTTTGTAATCGTTGGTTGTAACTATAAGAAAAGTTGAGGTATATTCAGCATCAGTTTCAGCCTGAGTTACTACTGATTTGTTTACCACGACATTGGAAATTCCAGACCTGAATGCAGGACTTTTTACCGATACAGGCCCGCGAGATGATTCAAACGAAACCTTGAATTTGAGTTTTGAGTACACGACAAGTTTACCGGTTTGGGGGTTATACTGAACGGGACATAAACGGATCATGGCAATTGAAGTTCCCCGTAGTTCTCTTATGTCATAAAGTGATACCGGACTTGAGGGATAGAGGGTATCTTTTGAGTAGAATTCTTCATCGATTGTAAACTTTGGTTCAGGAGCACCAACCAGGTCGGATGCAGGTGGCAGAGCGGGGTAGATTCTGAATCCTTCAAGAGTATCAATCTGTGTATCGATAATCTGAATTTTTGGTTTGGCGCCAAAAGGAACGGCAAATGAATAAACTCTTTGTGGAAGCTGCGGTTTACCAACATCACCGAGTTTTCCAAACTGGTCTATTGAAATATGCTGGTATTGCACCCCATTTTCTTCCACATCAACTACCACGGCGCCACTAAACTTGTAATCGATTACAGTTCCATTCATGCCTTCATCAGTGAAATCCATTTTAGGTTTCTCATATAGATTATCAGCATCAGCGGACCGTTTTTGGGCTGTTTTGGAGAACGTGATCCAGCGTTTTGCCTCAATATTTTCTGAAGCGAAAAACATTACCATTATTGTTATACCAAACAGCATGTTGATTCGAGAATATATGGTTGCGTGCATATGTCACGCTCTCCCTTTTGAAACGTTTAATTAAATTTTAGATATCAGTGCCTGGAAGAGTGAAAGCGGATTGTTAAAAATTTTGCGGTAAAAATTCAATTTTTTCCATTAAACTGTATGAATCAAAACCACTTATCTACAGGTGTGCATTTGATCCACTCTACCATGGGTAATAATATAGATACCTGATAATTCATAAGCAAGCACAATTCATAAACTCTATGTAGATAAAACTATAGTACTTCAAAAACGATCATGATAGCAATCATCCATTTTTACCGAATACAACTGATTTTGCCCTGTCATCTGATTAATCCTGTAATATTTTTGCTCTCCACAGTGAGCATTTTACTTTGACGAACAATTTACTATCCGATTCTTTTTGATATCTGCTTCAGGGGCTTAATACGCACACAACAAGACAAGGCAATAGTACTAAAGCAACTGTCTCCATTGAATTATTATGATTACTATTCATTACAAACTTATTACATTACTTGAAAATTAATTATTTTTATTGCACTGCAACCAGCCTTTCCTTATATTATCCCGGTAGTGTAGCAATCACCTGGTAAAACGCCAAATCATAACTATATGGTTTAAGCGTTCAATCATGTGGAATCCTGTCTGTTCTCAATCTGCTTTTTTCGGGAGGACACCAATGTTTTCTGCTATACGAATCATACCTGTCGTAATGATTCTTTGCAGTTCAGTTTTTGCGCAATCAACATACTTTGAAGAAAATTTTGAAGGAACAACTCCCAACATGACAATTACAGGAGGTGGATGGGAATATGGAACTCCATCAAATCCATCAACGGTTCCTGAAGGAAACAGGTGCGCCGGGACTGTATTGAATGGAAATTATTCAAACAGTGCACAATATTTACTTACTTCACCAAGTATTAACCTGCCGGATTCAACTGTTATAAAATTTTCTTTTTATGAATGGTATCAATTAGAAAGTTGTTGTGATTACATCTATCTTGAAATAGAAAAAGACAATTCAGGAACATGGACATCTTTAAGAACCTCAGCTAATGGGCAAAATACAACCTGGAACTCCAGAAGTTACGATATCAGCACTTATCGTAATTCAAGTATAAAAATCAGGTTTCGTCTTACCAGCGATGGTTCTGTTGTACGCCAAGGATGGTATATTGATAATGTTCTGGTTTTCACACCTGAAACTAAAACTCTTGATGTCACCAATGATGGTAATGGAACAACAACACCTTCAGGTTCTACCTCAATTGAGACCAATTCTCCCTATTCAATTTTGGCATCACCAAACACCGGTTACCGGTTTGATAAATGGACTGTTGAAAGTGGGAATGCCACTATCAACGATACTCTTGCCTATTCTACGAACGTTTCTATTACAAATGATGCGGTAATAAAAGCCAATTTCAAACCATGCACTGTATACACAATTACTTCAACCGCAACCCGGTATAATTATACAACACATTATTACCAGAATAATCCTTCGAGCGGGGTTCGCTTTAAATTTACTGCTCCTGCTGCAGGAGCTTATTCTGTTTTGATCCAAAACATTCAAAGTCATACCAATTATTTCTACTTTTATGGTAATGATCCCACATTCTCTTCAATAATAGATTCCAGAGGTTCATCAATTACAGAAAAATCTATCAGCTTTTATGCTGCAAATCCTGGAGATGTCTTCTATTTCAGGGTATATACTTCCTCTTCAAGTTACTATTCAAATGATTTCAATATATCTTATTCAAATGCACTGGCCATAAATATTACCAATGACGGAAATGGAATAACGAATCCTGCAGGTATGGTTGGTTTGACTTCAGGTGAATCCCGTTCCATTACAGCGTTACCGAATTCAGGTTATCGTTTTGGAAATTGGTCTGTTATCAGCGGTTCCGCTGTAATCAGTGATACAAATGCAACCAATACCACTATTTCAATCACGTCAGATGCAACTATTCAGGCAAATTTTACTTCCGGGACTGTATATGATCTTGATTCAATCCCAACTGTTTACAATTTTGATTTGAATTATTTTGAAATCAGTCCTTCAAATGGGGTAAGATTTCGTTTCTCTGCTCCTGATTCTGGAACCTACACAATAGTAATTGACAGTTCCTACAAACATATGTATTATTACAGCACAGACTCAACATTTTCTTCATACTCCGGAACAGTTACTTACAATGATTCTGTAATATTATACAGTTTCACTGCATCATCTGCAGGAGAATGCCATTATTTTATTGTAAGACCATACAGCCAGACATATTACAACAGCAACTTCTATGCATCTGTATGCACCCCATCAACACTTATCATTACAACAAATGGTAACGGCATCGTACTCCCGCATGCAGATACTATGGAGGTTTATCCTGGATATCCTTATACTTTTACAGCAGTTCCCAAAGGCGGTTACCAGTTTTCATCATGGAATCTTATAAGCGGCCAGGCCACCTTTTCAAAAGCAGATTCGTCCGTAACAACTGTTATTATGTCCGGAGATACAGCTGTGATAGAAGCATCATTTCAAATTGATCCCAATACTGTACCCTATGTTAACATATCAGACATAAACATCTCTTCCCATCCCGACATCTGTATAACAGCTTCAGTGAAAGACAGTTCCGGACGCAGTATCAGCGGACTCGACTCAAGCAATTTCGTTCTGACCCAGGATAGCGATACAGTAGATTTTCAATTGACTACTGTTTCTAATTTTGGTGGTGTTTCTGTAGCTTTAGTTATTGACAGGAGCGGCTCAATGAGTGGCCAGCGAATCATTGATGCCAAAAATGCTGCCAAACAGTATATCAAAACAATGACTCCTTTAGACCGTTGTGCAATAGTTTCATTTAACAGCAGTGTAACTGTCGATCAACCAATTACTTCCGACACCATATTGCTGAATGCTGCCATAAATGGTATTTCAGCGACTGGTGGTACTGCAATAAAAGACGGTACATACAGTGGTGTATCTCAATTAATCAATGAAACTAACGCACGAAATGTGATAGTTTTTTCTGATGGCTCGGACGGTGGCAATAATTATACTATAAATGAGGTTATAAACCACGCACGTTCAAACAATGTTACCATATATAGTATAGGAATTGGTGGAGCAGGACAAACTGTTTTGGGACCACTTGCCGACAGTACTGGTGGTTACTATTCATACGCACCAACTGCTGCAGGGCTTGCACAACTGTATGCACAGATTAAAAGTGATATTGAATCACAATATATTCTTTGCTATCAATCTCCAGACATCATTTTTAACGGTGACACTCATGAAGTTGTCCTATCGGTAAATCTTAACAGTTTCACAGACAATGATACTGTTTACTGGGATGAAAATAATAGCCCGCCGTCAATAACTCTGACAACTGAAACCCGGGCTATGATCGGTGTAAGTCAGACTGCAAACCAGCCGCTTACAATCTCCGCGAACGTAATCGATGATGGTATTGTGAACAGTGTCCGCCTGTTCTATCGAATCTCAAGTATCTCAAACAGTGCATATACCGAAATACCCATGTCGCTGTCATCAGGCACACTGTACGAAATCGATATTCCATCAGCAAATGTAGTTTTCCCCGGAATAGATTTCTATATTCTTGCATCAGACAATTATAACCTTATAGGTCGTTCTCCAAATGTCATGACTCCCGAACAGCAGCCTTATGTCATTCCTGTAGAAAATGAGGCCCCCCGGATAAATCATACTGCATTCGATTGTGTTACTATAGGTCGGGACACCAGCATATCTGCTGTTATAACAGACAATAATGGATTGTATAGCACAATCCTGTATCATAAAAAGGGGAATGAAACCTTTTTCATTGCAGATACAATGACAAAACCGGACAGG
>Ga0209723_1000684_pt1 | contig 60631 bp, 45 predicted proteins | sample BiotimSIPDNA_2_FD_185750 | JGI IMG/M metagenome (GOLD analysis project Ga0209723, IMG submission 185750) | Anaerobic biogas reactor microbial communites from Washington, USA - Biogas_R2 time_0 SIP DNA (SPAdes) (version 2) | ecosystem: Engineered > Bioreactor > Anaerobic > Unclassified | place... | reverse complement strand
ACGTTAGCAATCGTATATTTCGCCCGGACGATGTCACCAAGAGACAGTCGGGGTGGCTACGGGAGATTTTGGGCCCGGAAGGATGCCCCCGGACATGTTTTAAAACTGTAACGAAGAGATAAAACGCCAAAAAGAACAAACAATCAGGAGCCAAAACGTGCTAGTTGGCAGGGACAGGATCAGGGACAGGGGCAGGGACGGGGCCGCTAGCCTTGGGACAGAACCATGGCGGGGTCGGTTTTGGCGGCTGATCTTGCTGGTAGCCAAGCGCCTGCTAGGGCGAAGATGATGGCACACGCTACTGCGACTAGAACAATGTAAAGATTAAATGAAAACAGGCTCTCCGGGCTTCCAGGAATGTGCGCGAAAACTGACGCGGCCATGGCGTTGACTACTATGCCCATGACCCAGGCCAGCAATACCCCAAGGCTGCCTCCAACTAGGCCAAGAATTGCAGCCTCACCCAAAAATAAAAGCCTGATGTCATTCAAAGTCGCGCCAACTGAGCGATAAATCGCAATTTCCATACGCCGCTCAGTCACCAACATCATGAAGGTGTGAGCTATGTTGATCGCAGAAATCGCAAGTATCACTAGGCTTACAACTGCAAAAACTATGGTCAGAATAAGCAAAACATTCGCGGCCTTACGCCCCTCTTCACTCTTTGGCGCCAGCGTCAACCCAAGTACCTTTGCATCTTGTACCAACATTGGAACATCTTCATTGTGTCTTGTTTCAACAACAACGCTGGTGTACTCGGCTGATGCTTGACGCCCCCTTTGAGCCGCGTTTGCTCGAACCACATAAGGCAAGGGCACTGTCACACCAAATTCCATGGCTTTTGGTGAAAAACCAACTACTTTGGCTCGTCGTACCACACGCTCAGTGATTGGGCCATCTGCCACGAAGTAGGATTCGCCAAATAAAATTGCGAAGTTCACCCCAAGCACCACCTGAAGTCCTCCAAGGCGCTTCAAACCAAGCGCGGTTGCAACCATCGAGTTATAGACTTCCAACAAAAATGGTGAAATCAAGGCCGGAATTGGAGCTTCACAGGTACCATGAACCAAAGCAAGGTTTTTTGCCGCACAGTAGGTGCCCTCAGGACAGGGTTGACCAGCTCGAAGGCTTGGCGCCACAACGGTTCCACGCTGGCGGTTGATATCGTTGGCAAGTTGGTCGTTGGCGTCATCCAGACGACACTGCAGTTGTTCGCAGATGCCTTTACTGACCAGGCAGACCGCGCCCATGTTGCATTCTGAATCATTCCTGCATATGGGAACGCAGGCGCCTGCCTCGCACGCTTGACCCTCGCCACATCGTTCATCGCAAGGGATGCGGCAACGGCCAGCAAGACAACTCATCCCAACAGGACAGTTGTCGTCATTATCACACCAAGCTGTAGCACCAAGATCCGCAAATCTGTTCCACCAGGTAGGACGGGTGCAAAAGCCGTCGCTACACTTGCCACCTATCCCACAGGCGCTATCTTGTTCACAAGGCAAGTCCAGGATTTCTGGGCCCAAAACAGCTGCTTCAGCTTGACGAAGCTCATCTGCAATCAAAGCTGGTTCAATGCCATCAAAGAATGATTCGACTCTGGCATCACGCCCCAAAACATCAGCGCCTCCCCAAAGGCGCGCTTGGAACTTGGCCCTTTGTTTTGGATAAACAGATGTTACTCCTTCAAGCTTTTCCAAAGCTGTCAAGGTCGCCACGTCCATTTTGGTGGGGACTTCCATGCCAAGTCCAAACAACCCAACTGTTTCAGCCTGAAATTCCACTTGGTTCACAGGATACAGACGGTTTAAAACCCGCTCCTGGACCCCATTTGACAAGGCCAAGAAAAACGCTAACGTCGACGCTCCTACCACAAGCCCAACGACTGAAAAGGCGAAATGTCGGCGGCTCTTTGATATGGCCCCCTTGATCATGTCAACTCGTGCTTGCCAAATCATGCCTTACCACCATCGTCAACCAGACGCCCTGCTTCCAAAACCACCTTGCGAGTGGCAGCTTTGCTGACCCTTTGTTCGTGTGTGGCAATGATCAAGGTTGTTCCATCGTTTTCGCATAGTTCCATAAACAGATCCAAAACCAGTTGACCAGTCTCGGCATCTAGGTTGCCAGTTGGCTCATCACACAAAAGGATTGGGGGGCGATTCAAGATTGCCCTTGCTATGGCAACCCTTTGGCGTTCTCCTGCGGAAAGACTAGTTGGCAGGCTTGACGCCCGGTGCAACAGGCCAGTTCTGGCCAAGGCTATCTGGGCGCGTTGATGGAAGATTTCGGTATCGCTGTAATCTGAAAATCTGGATGGCAGCAGGACATTTTCGAAAACCGTCAATTGAGGCAGAAGATGAAAAGCCTGAAAGACAAAACCAATAGTCTGATTTCGCATCTTGGAGAGCTCAACATCGTCCATTTTCGCCAAGTTTTGGTCGGCTATGAAAACTTGTCCTTCGTAATCTCGGTCAAGGCCACCCAAAATGTTCAATAAAGTGGTCTTTCCAGAGCCAGATCGGCCAACTATCGCAACAAATTCCCCAGCCTCTATCTGAAGATTCAAGTCCTGGATGGCATACGTACCGCGGCCAGCCTCGGGCGATTCAATCGCGCCAGGGTAAATCTTTGATAAGTCAGCTATATGTACCAACGATTTGTTCACTAGTTCACCAATCGCACCTTTAAAGCCGCCTCCAAGACAAAACGCAGCCCATCTTGAACTACAAGGGCCTCTATTGATTCCAGGTTAGTTGCCAAATGGCGCACAAAATCAATGACAGCTATACCTGAAGCCTCAATCAGTGCGCCGGGATCAATTTGAAGCTCCAAAAGATGCTCTTGCCCTAGCCCCACGGATTTATCCAAGTTCATATCAAATTGCCAGCTTGGAAACATTAAAGACAACTGTTCATTTGCCTTGGTAGCCATTTCTGGCGTCTTAAATCCGGCTGAAAGCTGAACTGGAAGCTTTCCAATGTCTGAAAACTGGGCCAAAGGCCGCAGCTGTTTAGGGCTGCCCCTTGAAATGGTTAGAAGCAGTCGTCCATCCCAAGCCTTAAACCAGTCGGTTTTCGCAATGTGGCCGAAAGGTGTTTGTTGCAGCGGCGGCGCCCCAAATTGTGTAAAAAGCCTTGCAGCGCCAGTAAATTCTTGACGACCGATCCTACTCTTATAGGGCTCACCAGGTGCTCCCATAGCTGCAGTAATCTCGATTCCTTTGTTAAAAGAAAGGGTAAAGCGCAGGTCCCCAAGTAGGGTCCTTACAAAGCCAGACTTGGGGATGGCGAGCCCCACCATATCTGCGAGGGTGTCAAGACGTTGATTTCCTACAAAACCAATGATATCCGGCAACGGCGCTCTAAGTTCAGCCTTGAAATCATCCAGCCTTTGGCGATTTTCCATGTGCTTGGCACTGAAAACCTGATCACACGTTGTGTCAGGCCCAAGGCAGATGACAGCAAGCCTTGGTCTAACGACCAGCGAGGCGGTTTTACCTGATTCATCGTGAAAGCGTCTGATTCCATCGGTATCATCTTCTTCAATCAGGCCCAACCTAGCCAATCTCAGCCCAATTCTTCTGCCGGCCACTTTGGATTTTTCCACCGGAAGCACGGCCAATATGGCGTCGTTATAGGCCGCCAGCACTATGCCTCGGTTTTGGTCCAGCCCCTCGGCCTTTAATGCGGCTGGATTTTGCAGGTCCAGACCAGTAAGAGACCGCACCAAATCAAAGGCGCCGGCTAGATCTGGGATTTTTTCAACTATGGGAGCAAGCTTTACAGAGATGTCCTTTGGTGCTGCTACAGCGATGATTAAATCAGATTCGACTGGGACTGCCGTGATTGGGTCTGGCCTGTATCCAGCACAGCCAATGAATAGGATGGCTGTCAGCAGTAGTGTGCGCATGGTGGTTTTCATTTGTTCGGGACTTCTGCTTGGTCATTTGGATAGCGAACTTTCGGTGTTTCCCCTTTTTTCAGTGCCTCATAATCGCGTTTGGCGTTGGCCATTTTGCCTGGTTCAAAGCAAAACCGGTCTGGTTCATCCATGTACTTTAAGAACAAAGCCAGTTCAGCAGTGGATTTTTCGTGGTCGACATAACGCCACACTGTTGAACGGCAATATGCAATATCTGGCTCGTTATAGGCCATGTGATTAATCTCGTCCAAAACCTTTTGGGCTGGCTCTTGCTGGCCTGAAAAATAGTACGCCATCGCCAGATACATGCCGATTCTAGGCTCTTCAGGTACTTCTCGATACGCTGCCAACAAGGCTGGGATGCTCCTTTCAAACTGGCCCAGATAGTGCATTCCCATTCCAGCTAGATATCCCGACACAATATCTGATTTATCCTTTTCCCAGGCTGCAAAAAGCTCATCTACCCTTGCAGCATCAAGTTGTCCCGATTGTTCTTCAGCTGCCCCATAAGCCCCAAGAAGGGCTGGATAATGCAGGTTTTTGCGGGCCAGGATCCCCCAAGGCTTGGTGGCCTTACCCAAGGAAACCCTGTTAAAGAAGTCATCAAAGTAAAAAGAGCCCCACAAAAACAGCAGGTCTTCGTCTTCGCCTAGCTGCTCCAAAGCGGTCTGCGCTGCCGCCTCGACAGCGTCTGCATCTTTGAGGGCATAGGCGGTTTTCACCTGCAGGAAGTGAGCGCAGCGAGGCAACTCTTTAGTTTTACCAGCTATGCCTTGCCAGATTCGTTGCACATCTGCTGCGCGGCCTTCAGCCAAACCCCTTAAAAAGAGGTTGGTTTTTGCGCAAATGTCCGGTCCTATCAGCTTTTCGGCCTCTGCAATTTTATTGGCCATCAGGTATGAAAGGGCCAATTCCTGCTCAAGCCTTTGGTTTTTGGGCCCTGATGCCTTTTCAAGACCGGCCACGGCCTGATCAAATTCTCCGATCCTTCGATACACCGAGGCGGCCGCCATAGGGCTGTCTTTGGCCAGTTTTGCTGCCAATCCTGCAGCGGTCTCTTTATCGCCAATCGCTTCAATGGCCTTTTTGTAGTTATCAACCGCAGTTTGTGAGCCCAAATCCCAACTTGGTTCAGGTAGTTTCCTGGGTGGCTGACTGTCTATGGACAAAGCTGAGGCAGGCTTTGTGTCTGTTGCAGGCTTTGCCTTAACCGCCATCCATTGAAAGCCATCTTCGTGGGTCTTGATTCTGGCCAAAAGGTACTTTGCCAAGGTTTTTGCAGGTTTCCCTCCAGCTTTGACCTGCAACATGAACCGCTCGGTTTTGCCATCGTTTGGCCCATCTGAATCAGGGTGTTTTAAAACGATGACCGCTTTGACCCCCGCCTTATTTACAAAGGTCGCCTCCACATGGTCAGGCTGAAGAGTGGCGCCTTCATTTTGCCATTTTCCAGGGGCTTTGCTTACATCTAAAATCGTGGCGAAGAAGTCTTCATAACCGCCACTTATCACAAAGTTGGGGGCAGCGTGGGAATGGCTCGCCAACATGAACACAGCAATAACGGCCGTTGGTACAAAAAATGCGGATTTGAAATTCATCATCAGGCCTCTCCATAACATACAAGGTCCAGACATCGCGATTTGGTCGCTGGTTTAAGACCTTCTTGGCGGGTGATAATGTACCACATGGTCCCTTCAAAATCATCGCCAGTCGGCTAGCAATTTAGGCGCTGATTTTAGGGCGAGCGGTGATTTTGGGGCCCTAATGTAGTAGCATCAAGGCCGCGGATCCTAGCATGATGGCGGGTCTTTTGAGCTTTTGTGTTGGTTTGGGAAAGAAGCTGGTTTCCATGTGCAGACTATTGGTCTTCTTGTTGCCCCTGGTTTGTTCCCCCTTACAGGCAACTGAGCTTGCCCCGACAGATTCAGGCGCGGGGCTTGAGCAGGCCGGCAGTCAAGAATTGGGTAGCACAGACAATCCCAAGGCCCACATTGAAGCACGCGTTGCCAAAACTACTCGCTATGCCAAGCGTGCGGACCAGCCACCGCCTGGGTTTGCTAGATATGTTGAGCGGGCCTCTGCCTATACAGGAATCGCGTTTGTCGTCGCTTTTTTGGTCATTTTTCCTTGGATAATCCGAGCCTGTTTGGTATCGCTGCGAGATGACTGGTGGCTGGTGCTTGCGATCAGTGCGGCCGCAATTGGCTTGCGCTTGGTGTTGCCATCCATCCCTGTGATGCACTACATGGGATATCACATCGCCCAGCTTTCGTTCGACCTTGACCCCATTCCAAAGTATGGGTCTGGAGCTTTAGCCGCACATCATCTTTTATTTAAGCTGACTGGACCCAGCCACATTGCATCGATTTGGTTGAACAAGATTGTTGGTGGGTTGCTGGTTTTGCCTTCTGCGGCCCTTATCGCCCTTTTGGGTGGAAGCCGAAAATCTGTAATTGCTGCAGCCCTTTTGGTGGCTTTTGTGCCTTTGTTTGTAAAGGATTCTACGACTGAAAGTTTGGGCGTGTTGACCGCATTTTGGACCATTTGTGGCCTTGTTTTGGCGACTAGTAGCAATTATTCGGTTGCAACCCTATTGGGGATGTTTGTTTCTTTGGGGTTGGCCGTGTTGTCTAGGCCCGAGGCCTTAGTTTTGGTGCCGTTTGGTGCGATTTTGTTAGCCCCCAAAGGTGAAAACCGGCTTTCTACAACTGCGTTTGCCTTGTTGACCTTGGCTACGTTGATTTTTGTTGCCTTAAGGGTTGCCCAAATGACTTGGGCAGTTCTGCTCGAACTGAGCAGGGGAAACATTCCACAAATGGCCAGTTTAGGTGTGGTAAAGACGGTGATTTTGGGAACCATTTGGCGAAATGGGGCCTTTTGGCCTTCTATATTCCCAGTTGGCGTGACACTAGTGGCCTTATTCGCACTTTTTGTGCGCAAAATCAGGAGGCCGGCCGCAATTTTGCTTGGGCTTGGATTGGTTTGGATCGCCACTTCCCAGCTTGATCTGCCGTATGTCTCCGTGCCACGGGTGCAGGCGCCTGGTTTGCTGCTAATTACCTTGGCGGCTGCCTTGGGTTTTGAGGGGTTCGGGCTGCGTACTAGCGTGGTTGCAGCCTTGGTCATCATTGGTTCAGCTATTTATACTGTGCCCACCCTTTGGGCTAGGTCAAACAGTGACGATGAAGAGGATTTGCTCAGAAAAACAACTGAATTGTTGCCTTCTAATTCAGTCACTGTGGTCCGTCGTGGCTATGAGGACCATCCCTTGGAGCCAGCTCATTTAGATTGGCCTGATTATTGGTTTCAACCTCCTTTCAGGGATGATAAAGTTCGAGATATTAAAAGATTCCTTAGTAAGCCGAACTTTGATAAGCCAGTTTATTTCATCAAGGGGATTCGTTGTTTTTACAGAAAATGTGGCGAAAGGGGCGAGCATCCAGCGTGCTTGGAATTGGGCAAACGCTTCACATTAAAGCCTGTTTATGTAAAAGAAGTGCCCTTAAGACGACTTCCGATTGATCGCAACCTTGCGAACCCGCTGTCTGATATGGATTTTCGGTGGTGCTATTCAGATGATGGCCCCTTTGAGATTGGCCTTTTTCAGGTCTTGCCAAAATCGCCTTCCAACCAAACTTTTTAGGCTGCTAAGCCAGGAAAAAATTGGTACCTGATATTCCCAGAACCAACAAAATCTCTAAGGCTTTGGCCGCCTGCCGATTTTGCGATCTTGCAAGCTGTGGAATAAGTACCATCCTTTAAGTGTTCACCATCGAAAGTGTTCCTTTCAGGTTGGGAACTACAAAGGAGGGTCTTTCATGCGATTTCGTTACATAATTTCAGCGGCCGTCACTTTGGCCGTAATATTGGCCTATGTTCATTACCCAAGCGCTGCCGAAAAGAAAGCTCAGATTTGGACTGACGGTGGCGTCAGTTCTAGCGCCAACTTTAATCCGATGCAAGGTTTTTCAGCCTTGGTTAAGCAAGTAAAACCAGCGGTTGTAAACATTGCTACCAAGATCGAGCGGCCTGGCCAAAGGATCCAATCCAGGCGTGGCCCTTCAAATGATCCGTTTGATGACCTGTTTCGACATTTCTTTGGTGACCCCAGCTTTGTTCCACCTCAAAAGCGAAATTCCTTGGGGTCTGGGTTCATAATCAGCTCAGATGGTCACATTTTAACCAACAATCACGTGGTTAAAGACGCCACTGAAATAACGGTCAAACTATCTGCTGACAGTAAGGAGTATGTTGCCAAGGTCATTGGAACAGATGAAAAGTACGATTTGGCGCTTTTAAAGGTTGATGCTGGAGAGGCGTTGCCATTCGTGAAGTTTGGGGATTCAGATCAGCTAGAGGTTGGGGAGTGGGTCGTGGCAATTGGAAGCCCCTTTGGATTGGCCCACACTGTAACCGCAGGTATTGTGTCTGCGAAAGATCGAGTCATTGGTGCCGGACCCTACGATGATTTCATTCAGACTGATGCGTCGATTAATCCTGGAAACTCTGGGGGACCGCTTTTTGATATATCTGGTAATGTGGTTGGGATAAACACCGCGATTCACGCAGCTGGACAAGGGATTGGTTTTGCAGTTCCAGTAAATATGGCAAAGCAATTCATCAGTGATGTCTTGAATTATGGAAAGGTATCTAGGGGATGGCTTGGTATTGGAATTCAGGAATTGACGCCTGCCCTTGCAAAAAGCCTGGGTCTGTCTAGCCCCAGGGGTGTTTTGGTCAGCGAAGTGCACAAGGGAGAGCCGGCTGAAAAGGGTGGAATGAAGCAGGGAGACATCATCGTAAGATTGGGCAACAAGGAAATTGACAGTGTTGGGACCTTGACCAGGACTGCAGGCATGACGCAACCTGGTAAAACTGTGGATGTGGTGGTTATTAGAAACGGCAAGACCATGACCTTAAAGATCACGATGGGCAGTGAGGAAACAAAATCCGAAGTGGCCTCGTCACCAACGAGTGGAGCTAGTGCTCAAGTTTTAGGGCTGACGCTAGGTGAGCTTTCAAAGAGGGACCTAGCCAAGCTTCCAGGTGGCAAAGGGGTGTTGGTCCAGGAAATAGACCCAAGCAGTACTGCCACTGATTTAAGACCTGGCGATGTCATTTTGGAAGTAAACAGGGCGCCTGTTTCTTCGGTCTCGGCCTTCAAGGCGGCAGTCAACAAGATCAAATCTGGAGACTCAGTCCTGTTCTTAGTCCTGCGTGGTTCATATTACTTTTACTCGGTCGTACAAAAACCTTAAATTCTTTTTTTACAAAAAAGAAGCGTGTCCGCAGACCATTTAACAGATTAAAAATAAAGATGAAAAACTGATTGAAGGTGCACAAACGTTCAGCCGCCTTGCGTGAAATTTTTCCGCTTTTTCTGTACGACCTCTAAAAAACCGACCTCCAGTTAGATAAAAATAGTTTAATAAAAACAAATGGTTGTTTTTGTGTAGATCGTGTTTTGGAATAAAAAGGATCAAAAGTGATCATATTAGTAGCAAAAAGGATTGTAGAAGGTAGAATGTAATTTCCTGGGGTGCTGGGTGGAGCTATGGCCAGTGGACCGCGAAAACAAGAGCGTTGGAATTTGTATGGAACGGCAACAGTTACATACGACCAAAAATCAGGTCGCGTAACTCTGCCCGCTGACTGGGAGGATATTAACCGCCACATAGCCAAGATAACTCCAAACCCAGAAGGGGAATACCTAGAGCTTCGCAATGCTCATTTTTACGACGAATTCGTTTCAAACGTCCGTACCGCTTTAAAAGATCAAGACTTGGCCTGCATTCAAGCAATCCTCGTAGATTATGTGGGACTTACCGCAGATCTGCAAATTGACGCCAATCTCCGTGTAATCATTCCAAAAAGATTCAGAGACATCTTTGATAATTCCGACCAAGCCGTGTTAGTCGCCATTGGTGACGTCATTCAAATCTGGCCAGCCGAACTGTACGAAAAGGCACAGCAATCAAGACGTGAAGCCTTGCGCAAAGGCTACCAGAACATTGCCAAGAAATTGATTATGGGTGTCAGCCACGAGGAGGAGGTCGAGGTTGATGAATCACAACACTGATTTGGCCCACATTTCAGTGATGCCGAATGAAGTTGTTGAGCAACTGGGGTTTGCTCCTGCTGGAGTGTTTGTGGATGGAACCACAGGTTGTAGGGCAGGTCATGCCAAGGCGATTCTTTCAAGGTTGCCGCAAGCCCGCCAGGTGATTTGCATGGATCGAGATCCTGAGGCCATCAAGTCTTGTCAGTCAGTTTTGGCCGAGTTTACAGGCCGGTACACAGCTGTAAACAGAGGCTACGAGGAACTGGCGTCTGTAATCGCCGAGCTTGGGATCACTGATGTGTCTGGAGTCAATCTGGATTTGGGGGTTTCCTCTGATCAATTGTCTTCTGAGCGTGGTTTTTCATTTAGATTGGGACAGCCGCTTGACATGCGCTTTAATCCTGAAGGCGATGACCCTACCGCGGCTGAAGTTATTGCAAATATTGACCAAAAAGAACTGGCAAAGCAGCTTTGGGAACTGGCGGAGGTGCCAGCAGCTGAGCGGCTGGCCAAAAGGATGAAAGAGGCTTCACGTCAGGGTCTGATGGAGACCACTGACGATTTAGTGGCTGTCTGTAATGAAGTCCTGGGTCCGCGGATTCGAAAGATCAGTAGTGCCACGCTGCCTTTTCAGGCGCTTAGGATAATGACCAATCGAGAGCTCGAAAGGCTTGACAGCTTTTTGGAAAGTGCCCCAGGCCTCTTGGCCAAAGGTGGGCGGATAGCAATTCTTTCGTTTCATTCCGTTGAAGATCGAATGGTTAAGTTTGCGTTTCGACGCTTGGCTGAAACTGGGGACTTCAAAATGCCGTTTAGGAAGGCAATGAAGCCCAGCCGTGAAGAAATTTTGAGTAATCGACGTTCTAGGAGCGCGAAACTCAGGGTTTTGGAGCGCTGTAATTAAAGGAGATGCGGTGGAACAACCACGCATTAAAAACTGGTTAAGCGCTCTTGTCATCTTGGTCTTTGCCATTTTGGCCACTGGTGTGGGGATTAACCACATAAAAGAAACGCAAAAGATGTTGGTCATCAGAAACCAGATAAACAGGGAACTTGAGGCGCACTTAGAGCATAAAAAACAAAGGGAAATGGTTATCAGGGATGTAACCGAATTGGAATCAGCCATCCGTGTCAAGGAATGGGCAAAGCTGGTTGGGATGAGAAGACCACATCAATCAGAAAAAATTGAAATTCCGAAAGGGAGTATTGAGTAATGATGGGTAGCTTTAAATGTGTACATAGTTTGGTTGCGGCTGGCCTAGCAATCATGTTGATGGCTGGGTGTGCTGGAACTGGTGCTAACGCTACCAATCAGGCGAAGGCCGAGTACGCATATAAGTTGGCGTCAAACTATTACGCTGATCGCAACATTGCGATGACACAAAGGGAACTGCATAACGCGCTTAAATTGGACCCGAATCATGTTCAGGCGTTAAACCTGCGTGGATTTGTGCGCTTGGGCCTTAAAGATATTGGCGGAGCTATTGCCGATTTTCAACAGGTATTGAACCTGGATCCTGATTTTCAGGAGGCCCGCAATAATCTCGGGTCGGCTTTGATCGCCCAGGGCCGCTATCATGAGGCAATCGAAGTGCTAGAGCCTCTTTTAGAGGACCCACTTTATCCAACTCCAGCATTTGCACAGGGTAATGTGGGATGGGCCTATTTTCAGCTTCAACAGTACGCGGATGCAAAACGTCATACCGCGATGGCAGTCTTTTTGAATCCTAGATTTTGTGTTGGTCTGAACAATCTTGGACAGATCTGCAAGGCAATGGGTGACATACGTGAGGCGGTTTCAAACCTGGAAAAGGCTATTAAAACCTGTCCCATGTATGCAGAGCCTCATTATCACTTGGGTGTGATTTATCAGGAGATGGGGCAGCTAACTGAGGCTACTGCCGCATTTGCAAAGTGCGTTGAATTGGCTCCGGAAACGGCATTGGGCAAAAGGTGTGCTATCCGACAGTAGGTCGAATGATGGGCGTTCGTGAGAAATTTAGACGATTGGGGAGGTGGATAGCCGGATCTAACTCGCAGACTGAGGCGGAGATCCTGCATCGTATGGTTGGGGTAACAGTGTTGACCCTGGCGACGCTGGTCTTTTTTGTTATCAAGTTTGGGGCGTTGCAGAAAAACGAAATCGAGGCTAGGGCGACACAACACGCTCAGGCCACTAAACGTGCCAAAACCATTGTAGGTCGTAGGGGAGATATCTACGACAGGACTGGAAGCAAGATTTTGGCGACTACTTCCTTGGAGCCGGCTGTGGTGTTGCGGGGGGTTCCAGCCTATTTTGATCGTAAATCTGCGGCATATCAGCTTGCAGTTCCACTTGATATGGACCCTGAGCGCCTGCAAAAGTCATTTCAGACTACTTCCGAGAACATTTTGATTAAAGAAAGGCTGACCGAACAAGAGGTCAGCGCTGTGGAAAAACTGGGGATTAGTGGCATATCTATTGAACATCATTACCATAGATTCTATCCACTAGAGAACTTGCTAGGCTCAGTGCTTGGTTATCTGTCGGTGGTAACCAGTGAAGAAGTGGCGCCTGTTATAGAGGTACTGGATTTGAATTCAGAACCAGAATTAGCCAAATGGATTCCATTGGTTGATAGCTTGCGGGCAATCACTGGATATGACGCGACACCAAAAAAGGTGACCAGAAAGTATCAGCCAGACACTTACCTGGCTAGAAAGGGTATTGAACTTAGCTACGACGAAGTGTTGAGGGGGCGAAGCAAGAGGCTGGGCCAGGTTAGTGATAGCAGAGGCAGGCTATTTCCATTGGGCTCTGCAGAGGATGTGTTGTTGACGGCCGGTGACAGCATCGTGTTGTCTGTGGACGTTGATATCCAAATGGTGCTGGATGAGCAAATCGAGGCCCACGTGAAGGCTCAGGCTGCCAGGGGCGGGATGGGAGTGATCCTGGACGCCAAAACTGGTGAAATTCTTGCGATGAGTTCATATCCGTTCTTGGACCCTAACAATTTTAAGGCTGCTTGTGGTGCGACAAGTGGGCAGGTTGATGATGGCTCTAACGCTTGTCGTAACAAAGTCGTGGAATTCCCATTTGAGCCAGGGTCGATCGCCAAAATGGTAACTGCGATGATTGGCTTTGATATTGGGGCGTTTGAACCTGGAACAAGGCTTCCTGGGGTTGGTAGCCCTTGTTTTGTTGGTCGAAATAAGGTTCGGGATACTCATGGCTTGAAAAAAGGCGAAGAATACACTGTTTCATCTGCATTCAGGCATTCATCAAACTGCGCTTTTGCAGAACTGGGCGGCAGGATTGGGGGAAAACGGTTTTTGCAGGGGTTAATCAGGCTTGGAGTTGGTGCCAAAACTGGTATCGACTTGCCTGGAGAACGCATTGGTAGGGCGATCACCAGCAGGACTAGAATGACCGAGATTGATGCGAAAGCCGCAGGTTATGGCTACGGTTATTACACATCGATCATCAACATGGCCTTGCTGACGGCGGCCGTAACCATGGATGGCGTTAAACCTATACCGCAGTTGGTAATAGGGAAACGGTCGCATGATTCGGACAATCTGGAAATTATTCCAAGGCCAAAGCCCCAGCGTGTTATTTCTAAACGTGCCGCCAGACAGGTGAAACAGCTGATGGTAGATGCCATCATGTGGGAACCAGAAAAGGGGCGTGCTTATCATCCTGCTAGGCCGAAGCTATATTCAGCAGCTGGTAAGACTGGCACCGCCAGGATCAACTTGGGTGGCAACTATACCCAAAAGGCCTACAACACATCGTTTGTTGGATTTGCACCAGCTGAAGAACCAGAGATAGTCGTTGCATTAACACTGATTGACCCACAAAAAAATAAACTGGCTGCACAAGCTGTCGGGCCCGTTTTTAGGGCCGTTGTTGATAGGGTTTTGCCCATTCGTGGGATTGAGGCCGTTGAACTGGAGGAGGCACATGCCCAGCGTTGACAGAAACTGGGTTGAAGCTGTCGCTCAATCTTTGGGGTATAAATCCCCAACCGAAATTCCAGGGATAACTGCGAACTCTAAGGCTGTGAAGCCTGGTTGGGTTTTTGTGGCTGTTAAGGGAAGTAAGGTTGATGGGCACTCGTTTATTCCAGATGCGATTGCCGCTGGGGCCGGTTTGTTGATTGTTGAAACTGAATTTCCTGGCGATGCACGCGTGCGTGGGGTTTATCAAGGGGTGCCGTACTTAAGGGTTGCCAACAGTCGTTTGGCTTTGGCACACCTGTCGTGGGCCAACTACGACCATCCGACTGACAAGTTCGCCTTGGTGGGTATTACAGGAACCGACGGAAAAACATCTAGTGCACAGTTGACGTTAAGTGGGCTACAGGCGTGTGGCCATACAACTGGGTCTGTTGGTACCATTACCTATGACATTGATAAAGCAAAGGAACCGGCCTCCTTGACGACCCCAGGTCCAGAGATTTTAGCGCCTTTGTTTAAACGGATGGTCGATGCTGGTGTGCAAACTGCGGTGATGGAGGTCTCATCACACGGATTGGCGCTTAATCGAGTTTATGGTTGCAATTTCAGGTGCGTCGTTTTTACGAATATAACCAGGGACCATCTGGACTTTCACGGCTCTTCTAAAGAGTACGCGAACGCCAAGCTGCTGCTGTTTTCTGAAGTAATTGCGAACAACCCAGATACCTTGGGGGCCGTAGTTAATCAAGATGATCCGCTGTATCAACGGATAGTCGATGTATGTCCAGTACCGGTAGTCGGATTTTCCCTGAATCTAGATAGTGCCGCAGCAATTGCCCCCATCAAGGTTCATTATGGACTTGATGGAATTAAAGGCACCTTGCGGACTCCTTGGGGCAACGTTTCCATCGATAGCAAGCTGATTGGCAAAAACAATCTAAAGAACATCATGACTGCTATCGGGGTTGGAGGGGTGTTAGGTCATGACATTACACGCTTTGCCGTGGGCGTGTGTCAACTGGACAGGATTCCAGGCCGTTTGGAGGCAGTTTCAGGTAAACGAAACGTCAACGTGTTTGTTGATTTTGCACATACACCAGATGCGATTACAGGGGTGCTTAGCATCCTTAAGGAGTTGGCTCCAAACCATCCTATTACCGCGGTGTTTGGCGCTGGTGGCAGCCGAGACGCAGGTAAACGTCCTTTGATGGGAAGGGCTGCAGCGCTGCTGGCGTCTAAGGTTGTGGTCACATCTGACAATCCAAGGGCCGAAGATGCAAAGGCGATTGCCGCACAGATAGTGGCCGGCATCGATGAGTTGAAAGAACAGGGGATTGCCACTGGAGAGGTCATTGTTGAAACGGACCGTCGTTTGGCCATTAAGCTGGCGATAGAAACTGCTGAAGATGGTGAAGTTATTGTGATTTTGGGCAAAGGGCATGAAACCACCCAAGATTTTGGGACCCGAGTCATCCATTTCAGCGATGTTGAAGTTGCAAAGGAGTATTTAGACTCATGAGTCGAAAGTACCAGATCAAATTAACAGGTGAGTTCTGCGCCGAGGCCGCAAATGGCGATTTGATTAAAGGTGCTGATATTGAGGCAGTACACGGGGCTTCTATAGACACAAGAACCGCCAAGCCTGGTCAAGTATTCATCGCAATTCCTGGTCCCAACTTTGATGGACATCAATACATGGACGAGGCGATTGCTAAGGATTGTGTTGGCCTTGTTGTTAACAACGAGTTCATTTCAAGGGCCGTTGCAGCTTCTGGTGAGGCACCTGATCGCGTCTTTGTGGTGGCAGTTGAAAACACAGTCAAAGCCCTTGGAATGATCGCAAATGCTTGGATTCATGTGCTAGGGCCTAAAGTTGTGGCTGTGACCGGATCAGTTGGAAAAACCACTACTAAAGAGTTGTTGGCCGAATGCATGAAAACCCGATATGTGACCTTGGCAACCGTTGGAAACTTGAATAATCACATTGGCTTGCCATTGACAGCCCTCTCTTTAAAGCCAGAGCATGAGGCGGTTGTTTTTGAAATGGGGATGAATCATGCAGGGGAGATTGCTCACCTGTGCAAAATTGCTCGTCCGCAAATTGGCGTTGTGACTTATGTTGGTCCAGTTCACTTGGAGGGCTTGGGGTCGATTGCCGCAATTGCCGACGCCAAATCCGAGTTGATTTCAGCGCTGCCTAAAAACGGTGTGGCCGTCCTTAATGCAGACAATCCACACGTAATCGCGATGGCTCAGCGTGCCCCTTGTGCGGTCATGACTTTTGGCTTTGATGCGAATGCGACGGTGCGAATCGTTGATGCCCAAATCGATGAAAGGGGGCTGTTGACGCTTAGCTTGCAGTATAAAGATGAAATAATTCCAGTGACTACCTTTTTGGTGGGCTTACACAATGCGGCTAATGTAGCAGCTGCCGTTACTGCTGCAATTGCCGCTGGGGTCCCATTTGACAAGGCTTGTAATGCTATTGGCTTGGTGACTCCTTCAAGTCACAGATTGGCCGTTATTCAGGCTAATCACTTTCGAATTATTGACGATTGTTACAACGCGTCTCCACCGTCCATGGCAGCTGCTTTACAGGTTTTGGCTCAAAACCAAGGCCGAAAAGTTGCGATTTTGGGGGACATGCTTGAGTTGGGGGCCGCCACTGATGTAGCTCATCTGGAATTAGGCAGTTTGGTGGCCGCCAAGAAAATTGATGTGTTGATTGCGGTTGGTAAGTATTCGGATCGAATTGTTCTGGGGGCTAAAGATTCTCAAGGCTTTGAGGCTGAAGTCTACAAGGTTGATGATGCCATCCAGGCGGCAAAAATCGCTGAGGTGGTTGTAAATAAAGGGGATACCGTGCTTGTAAAGGGGTCCAGAGGTGTTGGCCTAGACATAGTTGTAAAGGCTCTGGAATCGCTTTCTGGGCGCGAAGAGGTAAGTAACTGACCTTGTTTTTTGGGGTTTGCTGATTCTGGCCCACTTTTTTGGGCCTGGGTAGGTTGCCATGAGTGCATGGAGCGTTAAGTTTAGAAGATTCTGGCCTAGGACAGGATTTATCGCCAATAGCAGAGGCGGACAACTTGATATATCCATGCTTTTGGCAGTTGTCACCCTGTTGGTTGTCGGAACTTTGTTAGTGTTTTCAACAACTTTAAAACCGGGCATTGTTGCGGCTGGTGGTGACCCCTACTTCAACCTTAAACGCCACCTGATGTTCATGGGCATTGGCATAGGCGCCTTTGTTGTAGTGCTCAATATTTCGGATTCTGTACTAAACGCAATAGCCCATAGTCTTTTACCAATTTCCATAATCCTGCTTATGGCGATATATCTGGTGCCAAATTTGGGAGTCACTGGAGGCAAGTCTACACGATGGATTGCGGTTGGTGCGTTCACGTTTCAGCCATCCGAGCTTGCCAAGCTAGGGTTTGTTTTATACTTGGCCAAATCACTTGCGCATAATCAGGCAGTTGTACACAGGTTTGTTTATGGTCTCGGCCCCGCATTGGTCGCATTCGGACTGTTAACGGTTCTACTTTTACGCCAGCCAGACGTAGGGTCCGTAATGGTTCTTGGAATATTGATGATTCTGATGTTCTTGGTGGCTGGTACTGGAGGATGGAATCTTTGGGCAATCTTAGTTGGTGCGGCTATAGGATTTCTTATCATGGTGGTAGCTTGGCCAGCAAAGTTTCAAAGGGTCTTTACCCCGCTATATTTAGACCAAGTTAGTCTCGGCGAAGGCTATCAACTGACACATGCCATAACTTCTTTGGTGCTGGGTGGGACGTTTGGTCAAGGCTTGGGTCAAGGTGCTCACCACAGTTTGGGGTTCCTGCCAGCTTCACATAACGACTTCATCATGGCAGTCGCAGGGGAAGAGCTTGGTTTGTTTGGAGTGGCGTGCCTGATGATTTTGTACGCAGTCATCTTGATTAGAGGTGTTGCTACCGCCAGATTGGTACAAGGGCTGTTCGCCAAGTACGCGGTGTTTGGCCTTACCATGCTGCTGGTCCTTCCGGCGATAATTCACCTTGGAGTCAATCTTGGCCTGCTGCCGACTAAGGGCTTGGTCTGTCCCTTCATGTCTTATGGAGGTACGGCGCAGGTAGTCAATCTGGTGACATTTGGCCTAATCCAACGTTTTCACATTGAGGCTACAGCTGAAGACGCGCAGGTAGCTTTCGCAGCACAGCCGCCAAAAACTGTAGAACCGAGTACTGATGAAGGGGGGAGCATAGCAGCCGCATGGAGGTCAATATGATTTTTAGCAGAAACAGAAAAAAGATGACCGTAAGGGAGGCCTTTAGTGCGGCTAGTTCAGCGATGGTGGCGGACATAGTGGGATTGACTAGGCGATATCTGGTTCATGCAATTGCCGTCCTTGGTATTGCTGGCCTTATAGCTGCGGTTTTTTACACGCGGGATGCCTTTAATAATTCCCCAACATTTAGATTAAAAACCATAACTGTCACTGGCAACCATTCGATGGGCGACGAGGAGATTGCCTTCTTATGTGGGTTAGAAGTAGGTGAAACAAAGATGCGTTTTACAAAGGCTGACGATGTTAAGGCAAATTGCCTTGCCGACCCACGTCTTTACAACGTTGTTGTTGAGTTAAGGCAACCGTCTTCTATATTGCTGGAGGTGTTCGAGCGAAAAACCGAGATGTATGTGGCGCTGAGTGATGGGCTTTGGGCGGTAAGCCAGCACGGCGAGATTTACATGCCGGTTGAGACCAGCGAGATACAGCCTCTACCAATACTAATAAGCCGCCAAAAATTGTTGCAAGATATTCCAGCAGTTAAGGAGCCGACTAACAGGAAGTCGCACTTTCAACGCAGTATGTATAAAGTGGCGCTTCTTGAATATAACCAATATGTTACGCGCCAAGCTAGCATAGTAAGGCAGGCCTTGTCTTTGAAACGTACGATAGCCCGAGCCCCAATTAACCAATGGCGTGATAGCTTGGCACTTGAACTGGAGTATCACGAACTGTTGGGCTTTTCAGTTAAAGAAATAGGTGAAGAATTTTTGGTCCGTTTTGGACACGCCCCTTTTTCAAGAAAAAATCAACGGCTGCAATTAGCTTTAAGGTACCTTGTAAAAAGGACGACTAGGGAAGCCAAGGAGGTCTTTGTCGACAACGAGGTTCGCCCAAATGAAGTGGCGGTTCAGGTGGTTAACAAGGAATACGCAGGGCATGCTGATTTAGGAGGCTACAGGTGAGGCAACGAGCTGAAACGATCGCTACCTTAGAGCTAGGGTCTTCTAAGGTCGTAATCACAGTGGCAGATGTGGGACCCGAGGGTATCTCCAGCAGGGGCGTAGGTGTAGCTCCAGCAAACGACTGCTTGAGGGAAGGCAACATTGTCAATCTTGCTGGGTTGGTTCAGGCCATTAACACGGCGAAGCTTGAAGCTGAAAACATGGCTGGTTATGCCATCGGCGATGTCTACGCTACGGTATCTGGTAGCCATGTCTATGGAGTGACAAGCTCCGCGATGACCAACTTGAAGCATGGAAAGGTGCTAAACAGTGATGTGCGTGACGTTTTATCGAACGCCACAGTAATCTCATTGCCACCAAATCAAAGAGTGGTTGACATATACCCATTGTCATATTCGGTTGATGGCATTCAAAACATCTATAATCCGATGGAAATGTTAGGTAAGCGTCTCGATGTTAATGCGCATCTTGTGACTGCTTCTGGCGGCGCCATCGACAACATCTCGAAGTGTGCGGCCAGAGCAGGCCTGAGAGTGGTCAAAACCGTGTCAAGCGCTTTGGCATCGGCTCTAGCTGTTTTGGACGATGAGGAAAGGGAACTTGGAGCCGCTGTCTTAGATTTTGGCGCTGGGCTTTGCGAGCTAACTATCTGGGAAAAACAGGGTTTGGTTTACACTGTAGTGATTCCTGTTGGCGGTCATAACATAACCACTGATATTGCCGAAGGTTTGAGCACCCCAATTGCGGTGGCTGAAGAACTCAAGGTAACTCAGGGACACGCTTATAATACCTCTCACACAAACGGAGCCACTATCCAGGTGCGTGGAGCTGGTGGTCGTGGCACTTATGTTTGCGATATAAACATTCTGTACAGCATCATCGAGGAGCGCGTTAATTATATCTTTTCACACGTACACAGCCAACTCATGAACTATGGAAGGAAGGACTTCTTGCCAGGCGGATTAGTGCTAACTGGAGGAGCATCTAAGATGCCAGGGCTTATTGATGCGGCAGATCAAGTCCTTAACATGAACGCGAGAATAGGAATTCCAAGGGGTGTTACAGAGTTAGAGTCAATCTTAAATGATCCTGCAATGGCCACATCTTATGGGCTTTTGGTATGCGCAAGTATGCGCTACAACACCGAAATTCCAAGGGCTAAATTGCCTGGTGGTCCGCCACAACAGCGGGGGCTATTTAAAAAGATAGCTGGAAAAGTTAAGGGGTTTACAATTTAGGTGCACAGCCTAAGTGGATAGTTATGTAAGTCAACAGGGGGCGGTCATGACAAAAAGAAACGTTAACCAAGGTCAGATTAGATGGGATGGGCTGCTTGAAAAGGAGGATGCTTTGAGTAGCTTTGATGTGATTGACGACCCTGTCCCGGATAAACCGCAAGCTAAGTGCTCGGGCGGTTCAGATGGTTATGGCATTGATATCAGGGTGTTTGGTGTGGGCGGTGGAGGGGTGAATGCCATTGATACCATGATAAAAGAGGGTGTCGAAGATGTTGAGTTCATTGCGGTTAACACGGACGCGCAGCATCTAAAACGGTCCCTTGCAGATATCAAACTCGCGCTGAACACAAACACTCGTGGGCATGGGGCTGGGGGTGATCCGGAAGTTGGCAGGGCTGCGGCGAAGGCTGAGGAAGACCGTATCAGAGAATTCCTTGAGGGCACTGAATTGCTGATATTGGCAACTGGGCTGGGAGGTGGAACTGGGACAGGGGCCTCATTAGCCATAGCTGAAATTGCTAAGGAGATGAATATTTTGACCCTTGCTATTGTTACTCAGCCATTTTCTTGGGAAGGAAGCTACAAAAAAGAGATAGCTGACAAAGGATTGGAAGAGCTAACGGGCCTTGTAGACGCATATATTCGCATACCGAACGATAAAATGAAGAAGGCTTCAGGGGTTAACAGAAGCATGCTGGAGGATTTTATAGAACTGGACAGGGCTTTAACCGAGTCTGTTTCGGCCGTTGTTCGCCTTATTAACAAATACGGCACAATTAATCTGGACTTCGCAGATCTCAGAAAGGCCCTTAGAAATGGTGGCTTGTGTGTAGTTACTACTGCATCCGCCGTTGGTAGCGACGCTGCTATGCAAGCTTATGAGAAAGCTATAAATAACCCCTATCTTGAGGATACCCCCATTGAGGATGCCCAAAGGATGTTGGCTTCTTTGTCTGTGCCCGCGAAAACCAGTGGAGATGTTGTTGAACTAATCCACCTGAAACTTGAGGAACGACGGGAGTGCAAAGCGTTTTTTAAAGCTGGTATAAGGTTCAAAGATGCAGATGAGGACGAGGACAATCCGGATAGTTTCGATATCATCATAATTGCTACCGGAATGCAGGATTGCGTGACTGTGACAGAGGATGAAATCATTGCGGCTGAAGAAGATCCGGTTGTGGTACAGTCGCAGGAGAGACATGGATATTCTGGACCTCGATATAGATCAGGTGAACTAGGAGGAGGGCAAGTTAGTATTTGGCCGGCTACTGGTCCAGACCCCCATCAAATTGATAACAATCCTGGTGTAGCCAATCCCATCTCTGCGTACGGACCTCCTAGAATTGTATATTCAGTGCCACCAATGCAACCTAGGAAGCCTGGGCAGCCAGTACAACCTGGGCAAGGCGTAGTAGCACCAAGATATTCCCCCAATCAGACGGTTGCAGTAGTTAGTGATGGACAACCAAGAAGTGAATTTGAGCACCAGGGAACTTACCCTCTGAATAGACGCATCAATCGTAAATAGTTACCAAGGGCTAAAAAATGAAAAGTCTGACCAGATATCTTGAATTTAACGTTCCTGCACGCCGTGGTTTTATCAATATAACAAGGACCGTGGAGGAGTGTGTAAGGGACAGCAATGTTCGTGAAGGGCTATGCCTGGTGAATGCCATGCATATAACTGCCAGCGTTTTTATAAACGATGATGAATCTGGCCTACATCAGGACTATGATGAATGGCTGGAGCGCTTGGCGCCACATACCCCAACCAGCCAGTACAGGCACAACCTGACTGGGGAAGACAACGCTGATGCCCACATGAAAAGGCAAATCATGGGGCGCGAGGTCGTGGTCGCCATAACCAATGGAAAGCTGGACTTCGGCACTTGGGAACAGATTTTCTATGGTGAGTTTGATGGTAGAAGGCGAAAAAGAGTGCTTGTCAAAATCATCGGTGAATAATCAGCTTTCAGGCCCTCGTTTCAAAGGGAGCAGCTTACTTCTCGTCGCCATATTTCTGTTTTCTGAAGGCTGGCTAGTTTGGTTGGCGGCCATTAATACAACTCCAGGCCAGGTTTTTTTGGGTTATCCCCACATCCCGACTGATCACTACGCATACAAGATGATGACCGAGCAATCGCGGGAAGATGGGCGTTTTTTTACCGACAACATGTTTACAACCCAGGAGCAAGATGGGCGCTATCTTATGTCTGGGCTTTCTGTGACGGGATGGATTGAGGCGCTGTTTCCAAGGGCGGTGCATGCTTGGATTTGGCATAGCCTGCGCCTGCTGGCCCTGGCTGGGTTTTGCGTTGTCTTGTTAAAACTGTGTCAAAGCCTGTTTGGTGGGCGGACGTTGGTCGCCTTGCTTGCCTTTGCCGCGCTGTTGTTTTCCCAGGGGATTGACTGGTTGTGGCGTTTGTTCGTTTCAAAAGGTCTGATATCGATGCCAGGAGGGCAATGGCTGGAAAATCCTTGGAACTTCAACTTGTTGTGGACTGGGACCCTTGCTACCTGGGTATGGCCCGTGATGATCCTGACAGGGATGATAGTGTTGGAAATTCGCAAGCCACGTGAGGATTTGCTTCGCGGCTTGCTGCGAGGCCTTGCCTTTGCGGCGCTTTTTAGTGTTCATCCATATACAGCCTTGTTTTATTTGGCCTTCACAGTTTTGCTTATCGTTTTTGGGGGTATAGGTGAAAGTCCTTGGAAGCAAAGGATTATTGCAAGTTTAAAGGCGAATGTTGGGATTTTGGTGGGAGTGGCCCTTGTTGGGATTTATGCGTTGTGGGCCAGAGATGACGCGGTGTATCGCCTTGGTTCCGATCAAGTGCGGCTGTGGCGCCTTTGGTATTGGCCGCATCTGTGGCCTGTTGTTTATGGTCCTCAACTGGTGTTTGCCGTATTTGGACTGTTGGCAGATTTTGGTAGGGGAGGGCGGGTTGTCAAATTGTGGCTTGCTGCCGCTTTGCTGATGTCGCTAAATCCAATGGTGACAGGTGCAAAATTTCAGTTTTTAGCGACCATTCCCTTGATTTTGCTTGAGGTTGCAGGCGTTTTGTATCTGTTTAGACGATTTCCAAAGGCAAGGCCGCTTAAGGTTGGGGTAGCATTGATTGCGGTTATGTCGTTGGGCGGCTACGTTGAGGCGATGACCTCGGACCTAAGGGCGCCCGAAGTTGTAGACGCCAGCGAGGCAAGCCCTGACATGCTTAAGACCTTGGAATTCTTGAGAACTCAGCCTGAAGGTGGCGTATTATGTCATCCAACTGATGGGGCTATAGTGCCGTGGAAGGCGCACAAGACGGTGTTTGTGGGCCAGTGGTTTCTAAGTACCAGATTTTATGAAAAAGTTGACCTGGTCCGCTGGTTTGTTCAAGGGCCCGCATCCGATGAAGCAAGGCTCGACTTTTTGGCAGCTGCCCACATCGCTTATGTGCTGGATAGTCCACGTCTTAGGTCCTTTGGAGCTATGCCCGAGATCGATGGATTAGTCGAGATATTCCGGACAGATTCAGTAAGGTTATTGACAGTATCTAATTTTGATCGTAGTAAAAATTGGCAGACGGACTAAAACTGGGAGGGAAAGATGCTCACGGTTAGATGGGTTTTGTTCGGGGTATCGTGTCTGGCACTTGCAGGTATGCTTGCATGTTCCGAGCCTACTTTACAAGAAGCCAAAGATTACGATTATTTAACTCAGCCCATTGCAATTTTGAATACTGATTGGGGGGTTATTCCTTTGCCGAATGACTTTCTAAACCCCGTCAGGCAGTCAAAAACGGTGAATATTCCAGGTGTACGCCCGCCACGCGAGGCACCAGAGGGCATGGCCCTGCCTATTGTTGACTCCGAGGCTGCCGCCCAAAAGGAATATCTGGGATATCCAGGCGTTGAGGACCCGCCCTTGACAAAGGCGCTGTTGGCTGGGATGAACAAGTTAAATGGTTTTATAACCAGTTTTGCACCAAATATTCCATTTAACCGCCCAGTTGACGCGGCTTCCATTGTGCCCTTTGATGGTGGTAACGCATCGGAAGCAAACATATTTTTCATGGATATTACGGATGCAGAAAACCCCGTAGTGATACAGCCAAATAATTATCTGCGTCTGTTCAACTGGGAGCAGGCCACCGAAATGCCATACAAGCTTTATCTGCGATTTCCGGCGGCCGGTTTCCTGCAACCACCCAAGGATTTTGAGCCTGGCCATACATACGCAGTTGTCATGACTGGATGGACCGACAATGGGGTAAAAGATTCAGAAGGGAACCCCTTTAAATCTGATGGCTCTTTCCTGGTTTTTGCCCAGGAGGACATCTTTCCTGAAACTGGGACTGCGTACATAGGGCCTGATGGAAGCTCCAGAAACAGCGTTGTGCCAGATCTAGCGATGGCCCAGCAGGCTGAAGGTGCCAGACAGTTGACCAATCAGGTGCTAAAGGTCTGGGAGGGGCTTGATGGTATCGCCTCTTCAGGTTGGACCCGCCAAGAGGTCATCGTTGCCTTTTCTTTCACGACCGCAACTAACCCAATGCCTAATTATTTTGATGCAGTAAAGGCGTTTTTTGGACAAGCTGCAGTTGTCCCGCAGCCGTCCGATGCCATTGAAGGGACAGACGGCATTTCAAAGGCTAAGGCTGACTGTTCACCCAAGCTGACCTTCACCTTGGACAAGCCAGTGGCCCCAAAGACTGTCAACAACAAAACAGTGCGCTTGTTTAAGGTTGATGGACAGCAATACACAGAGGTTGGGCTGATAGTCACCGCGAAAAACGATGAGACCCTTTCAACTGTTGAGGCCACCCCAACAACCGCCCTTGAGCCACAAACCCTTTATTTGGCTGCTGTAACCAATGGTATTCGCAGCCTTGATGGTTTGGCTGCGGCCACCGACCAGACATATTTTGGCTTAACAAGAGCCGCGCTGAAGGCAGTTGATGAAGACGGTAACTGGTCTTTTACTGACACTCCTTTGGTAGCCCAAAACGATAAAGGCGAATTGGTGTGGCAGTCTGCTCACTTGGATAGCCGTCTTGACACCTTGATCCTGAATGGTGCAACGCAAGATGCAGACGTCGATGATGACGCCTTGGCAAACGCTGGGGAAACCTTGGTGAATGTACTGTCTTATCTTGAGGGGATGCGCAAAATCTACAAGCCTCACATTGACTGGCTGGTGCTGGGAAATGACGGTAAGCCAGGAATTCCAGGCCAAGAGGGCGTGGATAACGTTGTCGCCGAGCGTGAAGACTTGGTCCTGGTGTGGACATTTACCACAGGCGCCTGTGAGCAGTAGGAGGTTGTCATGAAGATTCGCAATGTTGCATTTGTTGCGGCTTTTGTAGGGTTGATGGCCTTTAGTCAGGCGGCGTTGGCTAGTGGCTTTTTCATTCAGGAATTTTCAGCTGCCGGCCTTGGTCAGGGGATGGCACTTGTGGCCTCAGGCAGTCGTCCGGCTTCTCAGTATCAAAACGTGGCCAACCTTTCCTTTATGGAGGGGCTGTGGCTTGAAGCAACTGCTACTACCTACTTTTTTGATGGCGGTTTTGAAAACACAAGTGGGGACTTCACGTCGATTACTAATGCCCCACAAGTAGTGCCAACGTTTTTCGCATCCTATCGGATTAACGACTGGTTAGCGGTTGGTTTTGCAGAATTCACCGCTTTTGGGCTGTCTATGAGCTGGCCAAAAGACTGGGAAGGGCGTCATCTTTCATACAGTTCAGGTTTGCAGACTTTCACCTTGAATCCAAACATCAGCTTTGGGCCTTTTAAAGGGTTTGCCGTTGGTGTCGGTTTTAATGCGATGTATGGCGCAATTGACATCAAAAGGGGGTTGACTCTAGGCATGAATCCCCCTGGTGACACGGCTTCAAATTCAGTTCACCTGCACGCTTCTGCTTGGGGTTTTGGGGCAAATGTCGGGGTGATGTACCAGCCATCTGAACAAGCCCGCATAGGCCTTGCCTATCGTTCGGGCATCAAGATATCGACCAAAACTGGCAAGATGGACTATGACGTCAACGAGGCTTTTTCTGCGCGTTTTCCAGACCAAACCTTTGAGGCGGACATTAATTTGCCTCACATCATAATGGCTGGTATGCGTTACTGGCCGATTAAGGATCTTTCTCTTGAATTAGACCTTCATTGGGTCCAGTGGTCATCTTATGATGAGCTGAATTTCAAGATGTCCAAGGGGCTTGGCCTTGGCCCAGATGCCAGACAGATGACCCTGACGGAACGTAAGGATTATCACGATTCAATTCAACTACGTTTTGGGATCGAGTATAAGTTTTTGCGAGATATCATGGCGTTAAGGCTTGGGTTTGTTTGGGACCAAAATCCAGTTCCAGACAAGTCGGTTGATCCTATGCTGCCTGACAGTGACCGTTTAATGGGAGCAATTGGGCTTGGCGCCATCTACAAAGGTTTTGTTATCGACATTGGTTACATGCCGGTGTTTGGATTAAAGCGTAAAGTTACCTTGGAAAGCGGTGCGCCCATGGCTGGAACTTACAGCCTGATGGCCCACGATCTGTCTGTAACGCTTGGATATCATTGGGGCGGCCCAAAGAAGAAGGTTCAGGATCCCGAAGTGATGCCCGAGTAATGATTCGGTTTCTCGGGACGGTTTCATGACCAATTCCAGACGTTTGGTTCGTTTTGTCCCAAAAATTTCTGAATGCTACTCGTAATTAAGACAGGGATTGTGCGTTTTTCTTGCCGCGCCTTTATCGGCAGACAACTTTTTTGAGTTTTGGCCCTTGTGGAGTGGCTAGTTTGGCCTCATTATCATGGCCAGGGAATTGGCCCAGCTTACACAGGCTTTGACAAAGCTTTTTATCTAAGGAGCAAATAATGGCAACAAAAACATTGGCAGACGTAAATGTCGCCGGTAAAACAGTGTTGATGAGAGTGGATTTCAACGTGCCTTTGAAAGGTGGTGAGATTACTAACGACCGCCGCATTGTTCAGGCTCTTCCAAGTATTCGTACAGTCATTGAAAATGGCGGCAAACTTGTGCTGATGAGCCATCTCGGACGCCCATCAGGGGAAGGTTTTGAGGCTGATTATTCCATCGCACCGGCTGCGAAACGGTTGGGTGAACTTTTGGGCAAACCTGTTGCAGTCGGTCCACGGACTGTCATTGGTCCCAAGGCTGTTGAACAAGTCGCAGCGATGAAACCAGGTGATGTTTTGTTGCTTGAAAACGTTCGTTTTGTGGCTGGTGAGACCATTGCTGATAAGGCGAAAAAGAATCCAGACAAGAAGCTGACCGAGCAACAGCAAAAGGAACTTGACGATTTTGTGGCAGGTCTGGCCGAGCTAGGTGACCTGTATGTTAACGACGCCTTTGGTACTTGCCATCGAAAGCATGCCTCGATGTACGGCTTGCCCAAGGCGATTGTTGCAAAGGGTGGCCAGGCAGTGGCTGGCTTTTTGGTTGAAAAAGAGATTCGCTATCTTCATGAGGCAGTTTCTGAACCAAAACGTCCATTTATCGCCATTTTGGGTGGCGCGAAGGTTTCTGACAAGATTAAGCTGATTGCAAAACTGCTTGATCAGGTTGATGGAATCCTGATTGGTGGAGCCATGGCTTACACCTTGTTGAAGGCTCAGGATGTCAAGATTGGAAACAGCCTGTGCGAAGAGGATCAGGTTGCCCAAATGAAGAGCCTGCTTGCCAGCGGTAAGATTAAGCTTCCAGTTGACCATGTTGTCACTGATGATTTTGCCAATGGAAAGCCAAAGGTCATTGAAGGGATAGATATCCCGGACGGATTCATGGGGATGGACATTGGGCCAGCCACAATCAAGGCTTACAGCGACGTGATTGCCAAGGCTGGAACAGTAGTATGGAACGGCCCAATGGGGGTGTTCGAAAAGCCGGACTATGCAAATGGCACCAAGTCGGTGGCCCAGGCACTGGCTGATGCGACTACAAAGGGCACGGTCAGCGTCATCGGTGGCGGTGACTCGGCGGCTGCTGTGGAGCAGATGGGGCTAGATGAGGCAATGACCCACATCTCCACTGGTGGTGGCGCAAGTCTTGAGTATTTGGAAGGAAAACCTATGCCTCCAATCGAGGTTTTAGACAAGAAATAAAGCTTCCCGTTTTGGGCGAGTGAGGGCGGGATGTGGGTGGGAGGTTTCGATGCTTAGACGACCTTTTGTTAGTTGGATTGGGGCGGCTACTAGCTTGAATAGGGTGCCTGGGGGGAGTGTGCCCGAGGTGGCGTTTTTGGGGCGCTCTAATGTTGGTAAGTCTAGTCTTATTAATGCCTTAGCTGGTTCTGCAGTGGCTCGGGTTAGCAGTTCTCCTGGTAGGACCAGGGCCATCCACTTTATGGACGTGGCTTTTGATGGTGCGAAAAATCCGGTGGAGCTTCGATTGGTGGACCTGCCTGGGTATGGTTATGCAAAAGTCTCTAGGGCCGAAGCCAATGAGTGGCCAAAGTTTATAAATCCCTATTTGACCGACCGTCCGCAACTAGTTTTGGCTTTGGTGTTGGTGGATTCTGGTATTGGGCCGCAACCTAAGGATGTTCAGATGATCGATTGGTTGAAAAACGTTCAACGATCCGTGGAAACGCCTTTGAACTTTATGGTTGTGGCCACAAAGGCTGATCGACGCAGTAGCAAGGTGCTTGCAGCTTCTTTAAGCCAGATGAAAGAGGCCTTTGGGGTCCAACCGATGCCGGTTTCGGCGAAGACTGGTGCACAGATCCCGGAGCTGTGGTTCAAGATTCGTAGGGCGTGTGGGGTTAAATAGCCGGATTTAAATGACTCTTGGCTCGATTTCCAGGCTGACTTTAAATCGATCCATGACTGAATCTTGCACTATCCTGGCTAGTTCCATCACTTCCAAGCCGGTGGCTTTGCCGTGATTTATTATTACCAAAGCATGGTTGGGGTGAATGCCAACGGCGCCTTTGGAAAATCCTTTCAATCCGCATTGTTCGATTAACCAGGCTGCTGCTAGCTTGACTTGGCCGTCTGGCTGGGCGAACGACACAATGTCTGGAAACTTGTCCTCTAAAAGCTCGAATTTGTTGCGGTCCACAATGGGATTGGAAAAAAAACTGCCGCTGTTTGGAGTTATGGCTGGATCTGGAAGCTTGGATTGGCGTATGTCAATCACCGCTTTGGCGACATCGACAGGGGTTGGTTTTGTTATTCCAAGCTCTATTAGTCTTTGGCGGATGGTTCCATAGCCGGTCCTGATGTTAGGGATCAGGGATAACTTCAATATAATCGAGGTGATAAGCCATTTTTGCTGGGCTTTGAATCGGCTGTTTCGGTAGCTAAATTCACACTCTGAGTTGGTAAACACGCGTTCTTGGCCTGTTTTGATGTCGATTGCATGCACTTGATAAAGGTGGTCTGCCAGTTCGACACCATAGGCACCAATGTTTTGGACTGGTGCTGCACCTGCAGTTCCAGGTATGAGGGACAGGTTTTCAAGGCCCCAATATTGATTATCCAACGTCCATTCAACTAGTTCTGTCCATCCTTCGTTGGCTCCAACGTGTAGGTAGACATCGTTGTTGTCAAAACTAGCTTTGCGGCCAGTCATACCAGGCTTGATTACTAACCCATGAGGATCTTTGCTGAAAATAATGTTTGTGCCGCCGCCTAGAACCAAGATGGGTAAAGCTTTGGAGTTGGCAAAATCAAGGGCTGCTTTCGCCGCTTCAACGTTTGCAGGTGAAGCGAAATACGATGCATTTGCTTGTAAATTGAAAGAGTTGAGGTGCCTTAAGGGTTGGTTGGTCAAAATTTTCATCACGAGATTCAATCATCGTGAGAATAGAACGTCAACCAAAATCCCATTTTTGTCATATATACCTCACGAACATGGAGGTTGCTTGCTTGATCTTGTGACCATTGCGTTCTACTCTTACGCGGTTTCTGGGTTTTGGACCCAGAGCATCTTTTCCTGGAGGTTGTGGTGCAAAGAGTCGCGTTTGGGCCAATTTTTGCTGCGACAGTACTGTTTTTTGTGCTGGGTACTTATGGTTGTCGTCAGGAAGTTGATTTTGACCGTTCCCAGTGCGGGCCCGGGCCTGCTTCCGCAAGCTGTAGATTTGAGAATCAATGCTGGGATCTTGAGTGTAGACACCTGCAGGATGACGGTAGTTGTCCTTCTGCTGACTCTGTCATCAATAAAGACAAAGAGACTTGCGAGGTTAAACTGAAGGGGGTTTGGTCGACAAACTGCCCGTGTTCGTTGAAAGACACCATCGGTGGCTGTAAACGTGGTGGTGACGACCCTGATCGCAAGCTTACTACCTGGATTTATGGTGGAATGACCACCGAGGAGTACCAAAAGGTCTGTGAAATGTCCGTCTACAACACCTTCCTGCCTCCACCCAGTAACTAGCGAAATCCCCAAATACATCGCCCTGTTCCCGTCCCTGTTCCTGTCCCTGTTCCCGCCTCTGCCCCTGTCCCCCGCCCCCTTTGACATCAAAGGCTGTGGCTTTGCATCACGGCTGTGACTGTTTTATCCTGTAGACAGCGCAGTTTTCGCGGTAAATGAGGGTTTCAAATTGGTCAGGCATTTCACGAATCCACCTGTTTTCAATTGGTAGATCCTCTCGGTCGTCCCTGAACACAAATAGGGTTGAGGCGTTTTGTTTGCTGAGATTTTGCATCCAAGCGTCTAAGTCTGGATTTTCCCTGATGTTTACAGTGGGCCAAAGGTGTGAGGCTCGATGATCGGGTGAGCTTACGTTGATGTATGCGACGTCTCGGGTCAGATGAGAGCCAAATAATGGAAAAACAAAAGTGTTTCTGCTGTCATCGGCAGCTACTGCAACTTTCCCATCACGCTGGTTTTTGTCGAGCGCCGCAAAGCAAAAGGACAGATCCGACATTAGGGTGTTATATGGAACTTGGCTATTAAACCAGGAGCTGTACCTGGATTTGTCTCGGTGGTTGTGCAAAGTTGTGACCAAAAACAGGCCAACAGCTATATATGCAGCAATCGTCATTATTTGTCGCATCTTACTTGGCGCAGAAGAACTTTTAGGTAGCTTTTTGTGAAGCAATAAAATCACAGGGATCGCCAAGGCAAGGAGGCTTAATAAAAGGCCTGAAAAAGATGTAACAGGGAATCTTGAAAAGAAAAAACCGCCAATTTGGGCTGCCATTATTGCCAAAGTCAGCGCACTGGATGAGACCCCAGCTTGTGTCAGGGCTGCAACTCCTGTAAGCAAAAGAAGCATGACCGCAGGATAAGCAAACCGCACGTTAAACATCAGGAACTTGCCTGCGTATGGGGTAAACAGATATGAGACAAGGGCAATGACACCCAGCGTAAAAAACGTCCATATTTCCAGGCGTATTGCTGATTTTCTGACAGCCACAGCCACTAGAATCGGTACGAGGAACAGCGCCATAAGTCCAATCGGCCCCAAGCCCCAACCACCTGAAAGTGTTATTGATTCTCCCAAAATGGCATTTAGCCATTTGCCTGAGTAAAGCAAGAAATCCCATTGCGCCATGAAGGTAGAGTGGGGCAGTGAATAAGAATAATGCTCCAAGCTGGTAAGCGGGCCAATGAAGGGTAGGCTTAAAGGCACTGGAAAGATTGGGTTTCCAGCGATAATCCAATTTCTGATGTAAAACGCTGAGCCAAGGGCCAGGACCATAATGATCATCCACAATGTGAATTGACCATTAACTTTGAACCAGGTTTTTCGATTTGATTTGAAGGTCAAAGACAGGTGTAACACATAAGTCATCGCCGCCAGTAAAAGGCCTGTTGATTTGATCCCAACTGTGATGCCGGCCATTCCAGCCGCTAGAATCGCGGCGGATTTGTCCCTGGGCGCTAAAACCGCAAAGCGAACAGATGCTAAAAAAACTGCAAATAGTGGAATATCAACGTAGGACTCAGTCAAGGTGGTCAAGAAAAACGGGGGCGTTATCAAGGCCATTGCTACGACCAAAGCCAGCGGTCTTGGTACGTGCAGATCCCTAGCGATTTTGTACGCTGAAATGGACAGCATGGCTAGAAATGGCAGATTTACCCAAGGTAAAAGGAAATCGCAGCCAAAGGGCAGCATTACCCACACCGAAAAAAGGTCTCCATTGGCTGGCAAATATGAATAAAGATCAAAGAAATGTGGAAAGTAGAAGACCTCAAAGCCACCGGTGCGAATCATGTTGGCGGCTATGGGCAGGTGATAGGTCAAGGAATCAAAGCCCATGGGGGGGCGTGGGGCGGCATAAAGGTAGGCTAGGGCATAAACGGCTGCTGTTGGGGCCATCAAGAGCGCCAGTGATGGCGATGTTATGATTGCATTGCGAATGTCTTGATATAGCTTGGAAATCCAGCTAAAAGAACCAGTTTTGCGAAAACCAAAAAACAAGGCGGCGGAGGCTGCAAGCGATAAAAGTGAGACTGGTATGACCGAAATGATACCCAAAGCGCCAGCAAGGACCAAGACTGCCACGATGTGCATGGCCGCAATCGCGATGGTGCCCAAAAGCTTGTCCAGTCCGGACCACTTGGTGGCACCGACTGAAAATGCGGCTGCCCCTAGCGCCGCTCCATTTAGCAGGGCAAATAAAGCGGTTCCGATTGTGACATGGATGAAGCTTTCCACGTGCGAAGGATAGCACAGGGTGATGAAAGTTGGCGATTTTGGGGTGAACCCCGGCGACAGCTGGATGGATTTTGGCTAAACTTCGCAGGTTACTTCTTGGGGTGGTTTGTTGGCAGGCTCATCCAAAATAGTTGTTGGTGTGGTTGTCGCCGGTTTGCTGACCGCCTTTGTTTTGCGAGGAAATCACAGTTTAAAAAGAGAATCTCCCACTTGGGACGAGACTATGCATATGGACTACGGGCTCAACTTTCTGAGCCTTGGCTCCAAGGTGCCAGCTAGGGACCACCCTTATCCTGTGGTTGCGTTGCTGACTTTGCCGCTGTTTTTTCACGAGCCAGCGCCCGATCAAATTTCCGAGATTATTGACCTGCCTGGCACGAATCTTAAGGCCGAGTTGAGGGTGGTAGAAGACCCTCGCAACCTTTGGCCAGCCAGACAGATGAACCTGGCGCTGGCTACTTTGGGTGTGGCCTTGGCAACTTTGTGGCTTTACAGACGTTCTGGAGCTGCCTTGGCCGTCGCATTTTGTGCCCTTGCCACGTTTGACCCTAGTTGGCTTGCACATGCTCGCTACATAACGACTGATGTGGCTCAAGGGCTTGCCTTTTTAGGTGGGGCTTTTGCCCTTAATAGTTTTCGAGAACGCCCAAATTGGCGCTCGTTGACCGCTGCTGGTCTATTTGGGGCGTTAGCTCTGGCTTCAAAATTTTCGGGCGCGTCGCTAGTTTTCGCCGGGGCCGTCGCGATGGTTATTCCAGGACCAGACAGCTGGCGTCAAAGGGTCATTAACGCTTTGTCAGCATTTGTGATTGTTCTGATATTGTCATTGGTCGGGTGGGCCTTGGTGTACCAGATCCACGCCTTGTTTGGAATCGCGACGTTTAAAGAAGGTCTTGACCGAATTGTGGATGGCCTTAAACAGTTTCTAAGCATTCGTTCAATTAAAAGGGGTTCATTTCTGCTTGGTTCCTTTTATTCAGATGGCACTCGCGCTTATCTGCCTGTGCTTTTGGCATCAAAAACCCCAATATCCTTGCTGGCGTTGGCTGTTTTGGGCGCCGCTTTGCCTGCTGGTAGGGAACTTTTAAGCAAATTCATGACTTTCTTTGTGGTTCTTTTTTGCTACTTGGCTGTCGCGATAATTTCCAATGTAAACCTTGGACATCGTCATCTGGCGCCGTTTCTGCCCGTTCTGTGGCTGGCTGGGGCAGCTGGTTTAGTTGCAGTCGCGAAAACTTTGGCAAGGGGGCGTTGGTTGGCAGCAGCGCTGCTGGCTCTGCTGGCGCTGGAAGGCGGCATTGTTCACCCTCACTACCTAGCCTTTAACAATGAGCTGTTTGGTGGAGTCGATGGTGCGCACAAGGTCGCAGTTGATTCTGCTTGTGATTGGGGCCAGGATTTGCCGCTATTGGCGCGGTATTTAAAGGAAAATCCGCCCAAAGAAGGTGGGACGGTTCATCTGGCCTACTTTGGGACTGCAGACCCCAAAAAGTACGACATTGACGCGACTTGGATTCCCTGTCGTCCGCTTGGCAGGCCGAAACCAAAGGGACAGCCTGTCGCCGGATGTTCTGATATTGGCGAAATAATGGCCATATCTGCAACCTGCTTACAGGGTGCTGCAGGTGGTACCGAGCAGGATCAATGCTACAGCTGGCTCAGGAACAGGACTCCAGACGCGATTTTAGGTGGTTCAATATTGGTGTTTCGGCATTAGTCGCAACAATTCGTGATTTTTGTTTGGCTTGTTAAATTGGTTTGGTGATGTTGGGTTGAACTTGGGAATTTGGGTGGCTAACTACTCAAGACAGCGGCCTTCCAGGTAAAAGCGTTTCTCGTGGGCGTCGCCCATTGAAAAAGTCTTGCGTTGCAAGGCACCTTCCATGATCACCGATTTAAATAGGTCGTTTTTATCCATCGCTGGCAGCAAAAACCCGATTTTGCCTTCAACTTTAGCCATGGATTCAAGCACATCAGCCCCGTGGATATAGTCGATAGTATCCAATCCAAAGCGCTGAATCACCGGGTCCAAAAACGTCTGCAAGGTGGCTACAGGCATCTCAAAGCCAGGTTGGGCAACTTCAAGCACTCGCAAGCCTTTGGGGCAGATGACCCCAATTTTGTGCAGTTGGGCAGTCGATGTGGCAACAAGCTTCTCCATTTCCTTTAAGTCGGCAACATTTTGTTCGTCAACTTTTCCAGCATAGTGCTTGGTGAATTCAGCCACGATGTCATAGTCTTGCGGCAAATCAAACATAAGCCGATGGATTGGTTCAAAAATCAAGGCTGGATCATGCAGATTGCCATATTCGACCAAAGCCCACCTTAAAGGACTATCCAGCGTGGCGCCCTCCTTTTTGGCGTCTTCCCAGATGGTTTTGGCGGTAGCCAGCGAATGATTTCCATCACCTACAGCATACAGCAGAACTGGGGTTTCCTTGGCGACGCCGTATTTATCAATGAATACATTTGGTTGAGCCAACTGTTTCAGGGCGGTTACTACTTTTTCCTCAAGCTCTAGGCTGTCGACCAAAAAGCCAGCCAAGTGGCCGCCTTCTTCCATCAGATCAAAGTCATACAGCTTGGTCAACGAGTCCTTGCCTGCCTGCAGTGGGGCTAGCATGGTGTCTTTGGGGTCATCAACCAAGATCAAAATGTGTGGAAACTCCATTGGAGCGCCTTTGCGGATTCTGACCCTTGGTGGAATTCGTTCAAGAATGGTTCCCTCAGTGGCCCTAACCAAGGAAGTCGAGCCAGGCTTAAAGCTGTAACGCTCTAAATCGATGCAGCCAACAATCCCTCGACGTACACGGTCGTCTACGGTCCTTTCGACATAGATAAGCCCTTCATATGTTTCAAAAATACCATCAGCTAGGTACTTGCCCATAGTGTCATGGATTGACTTTATCCTGGCCTCTTTTTCATTTTCTGACTCGTTTAAAAACACCTCGGGATAGACCAGATGCAGGGTGGATGGGGCGTCAGCTACAGTGTCTTTTACCCTGGCCCAGTAGTCAGGTTGCGACGTGTACTGGTCACATGCCACAACTGCCCAACGATAAAGGTCTGCGCCCTTTTTGGGCAACATCACATCTGGAACCGCAAAGCCAACAGATTCGTACTTACGCATGCCAAGAAACCTCCTAATACAACTTCCGGAATCGTACTAAAAGAAAAGGGTTCGTCAACTGCTAAAAGCATTGGGTAATGGGTTTGTGGGGGTGGCGTTTCGAGGGGGTTGTTTTTGGAGGGGTGAAAGTCAAGGAGCATCAGTGAAGCGGTGGCTGAAGGAATTGGAAGTTTTTGTGAACGCAGCAAGGACAATCTGGGTTTTTCGAAATTTGGATAGTTCTGACGGTGCCTTCCCAAACATCAAGTCCATGCAGTAAGACTTGCTCATTTGTGTGTCCCAGAATCAATTTTGTCGCCTTGGCCACCTGCAAAGAGGCCACCCACATAACTGCAGCGTTTAACACGCCGTCACTTTTGCAAGTTGGCAGCTTGTTACAGTCAGGTGCTTTGGGAACCAAGCAACAAAGGCAAGGTCCTTGATTTGGCAACACCGTCATAACAGACCCTTGGACACTTAAAACTCCTCCATATATCCAAGGTTTTCCTGTGATGATGGCGGCTTCGTTTATCAAAAACCTAGTTGGAAAATTGTCAGTTCCATCCAGGATGAGATCAGCTTCAGCGACCAGTTCCAGGGCGTTTTGGGGGCTAAATCTGGTGTGAAATGCCAAGATTTCAGTCTGTGGATCAATCGCATTAAGCCTTCGCTTGGCCGCCAGCACTTTTGGCATTTCCTCGATTACATCACGCTGGTCAAACAGAATCTGCCGGTGAAGGTCGACCGCCTGGACCGTGTCATGGTCGATCAAAATCAACTTGCCAATCCCAGCCCTGACCAGCAGATTAGCTTGTGCACTTCCCAACGCACCACAACCAACGATTGCCACAGTGGTCTCTAATAATCGCTTTTGCCCTTGTGGCCCAATGACCTTTAAAGCGTGCTGTCTGGCGAAACGCGAAAAGGTATCAGCCATCAATCCATCCTTGGCCAATCACCATGTCCTGGTCATAAAACACTGCTGCCTGTCCAGGTGAAATTGCCTTTGCTGGCTCATCAAAGGATACCACGACAATATCTTGGGAAACGACTTTGATCGAGGCATTCTGAGGTGAGTGGCGAGATCGTATCTGGACCTGACAGTTGAGGCTGTCGCCAACGGTCACTTCTTGCAGCCAGTTAAGGTTTGAAACTTCCATGTGTTTAGAGCTGAGCTTGTCTGAATCAAAGGTGACCACAATGGTTGCATCTTCTTTGCGAATCTGGCGAATCCACATGCGACTTTTGGAAGCAATTCCAAGACCTTGGCGCTGTCCAATAGTGTAATTGTGAATCCCAGAGTGCTGACCCAACACGTTTCCATCGTCATCAATTACTTTCCCAGGGCGTGTCTGTCCAGCGAACCGTTGTTGCAAAATGGAGCCAAAGGTCATGCCAGGGGCTAAAAAACAGGCGTCTTGGCTGTCGACAGTGGAACTGGTGGGTAATCCCATTTGTTGGGCGAGAGCCCTGACTTCGGGTTTGGTCATGCCTCCAAGAGGAAACTGAAGCCTGGCCAACGTTGATTTTGGGATTGCAGCCAAAAAGTATGATTGGTCCTTGTTACGATCAACTGCCCTAAAAAGCATGGGGCCTTTTTTAGGGTCGTGCTGAAGTCGCGCATAGTGTCCTGTAACCATGCCGGTAGCCTTTTTCTCAGTCGCCCAGTCCATCAGGAGGCCAAACTTGATGTACCGATTACACAAAAGACATGGGCTGGGGGTCCTGCCGCTGTCGTATTCATTCCAGGCGTGTCGCAAGACGTTTTCTTGGAACTGTTCACTGTAGTCCAGACAATAATGTGGAATATTAAGCAGTTGGGCTACCGCCTTTGCGCGGCCTATGGCGTCAACACCGCAGCATGGGCTGATGATACCTGGCATGTCACAATTCTTTAGCTGTAATGTGACTGCCACCACGTCATAACCGGCTTTCAAGGCCAGGGCTGCCGCAACGGAACTATCAACGCCACCGCTTAAGGCGGCTGCGATCAGGCGTTTTTTGTTTTGAGACAGATCCAAAAGCAGACTCCAAAAGGAAATCTTGCAACTCATTTACACTTTTTCAGGCATTAGTGCCAGTGTTTGCCAAAAATTGCCTTTTCATCGGTTACGGCCGGCGCCAATTTGAGGCGGTGATTTTGTCAGCGTCCAACCCCATTGTGATATCATTTCACGGTTTTTTTGGTGTTTGATATGAAAAAATCGCTGCTCTTTTTGTTCGTTACATTTGCCTTTGGAACTGCCAAGGCGGATTTTGCGCCTTGTCCCAGCAACATCCCTGAAAACATGGCTTGTATTCCAGGGGGTTCCTTTGTTCGTGGTTCGGACAAAGGCGCTGCAAACGCAAGGCCGGCTGCAACTGTCACGGTTAGCACCTTTTTGATGGACAAGTATGAGGTTACCTACGGTGAATATCAGGCTTGTGTAAAGGCCAAAAAGTGCGAGCCTGCAAGGCCATTGTACGCGGACTTTAATGACCCCAAGCAACCAATGACCGCCCTTAGTTGGTATAACGCCAAGCAGTACTGTGAGGCACACAACAAGCGTTTGCCAACCGAGGCCGAGTGGGAAAAGGCCGCTCGTGGGCCAGATGGAGCCACATTTCCTTGGGGAAATGACGCCATTACCTGCAAGAGAGCCATTATCATGGACGAAACTGGGCGTTCTTGTGGGCGTACGAAAAGGGGAGGGCAGCCTGAAAAAGGCAAACCTTGGCCCGTAGGATCAAGGGATCCTGGTGTTTATGGTCTGTATGACATGGCTGGAAATGTTGATGAGTGGGTTGCTGACTGGTATTCCAAAGACTGGGAAGCATGCGGTGAGGCTTGTTTGGGTATTGACCCCAAGGGGCCTTGTAATGGTGCTGATAAATGCAAGGGGCATCGCACAAAGTCTGTTCGAGGAGGTTCCTGGTACTGGCCTGGGGAGCATTCCACAGGTTATTTCAGAAGATCACACATCCCATCAAACAACCCAGCCCACCACTTTGGATTTCGCTGTGCCGCAGACGTCCCCGCCCCTGCTCCCTGATCCTGGCCCCTGCTCCCGCCCCTGTCCCTGTCCCCGCCCCTGTCCCTGGCCCCGCCCCAGATCCTACTTAGTCTTCTTGACCTCTGGCGCTTCTTCCTCAGTAATGAGGCTCGGGGCTGTCTTTCGCTGGCTCAAAGCCTTGGCTTGGGCACTTTGTGCTGACGTCTTGGCAGGACCTTTTTGCCGCTGTCCAACAATGGTGCCAGCACCTGAGACTATCTTCTTGAAACAAGGCTCACAGTAGTGTTCCCACGTGAGTTCCTCTTTTAGTAGCCTCATAACGTTGACGATAAACTGCTCAGAGCACTGCAACGGCCGGAAACGTTGAATCATTCCCTTAAGGTCTTCCGTTGGAATAGGCTGCCCCTCATTTTCGCCGTCGGTATAAAAGGCTGTAAGCGGCACGCCTATATCCTTTTTCCCACAGCGATCACAGTCGAAGACGATTCTTTTCATGACGAGCTCTCCGATGCCATTAATGTTGGTGTACTCGATGGGTGTGATGCCCCTTTGTTTGAAAAAATCCCAAAATGCGTTGCAATATCCAGGCCTTTCGCAGTTGCGCATGCACGCAACTACGTAGCGCGTGAAGTTGTCCTCGCAAAAAATTTTATCTTTGGGATAGGATTCGCGGTCACCGTCCATCGGGTCCTATCCTATCAAATAACTGAGACATTGCATCTGAAAAACCGTTATCGCTAGCCTTTAACATTGATTAAGCGCTGATTTCAGGCGGATTTTGAGACATTATGGGCACATTGTTGAAACAACAGCCGGCGGAAGCCACGGTGGCAATTCGGGCATAACCGACGCTTGCATGTCCTGCTTGACTTCCCAGATCTCAAAGCCCCCAACATGTTCAATCATAGAGGAATTTTGTTTCCAAATTTCAATGGGATAGATGACTCCAGCTCGCTTATCGCTGCTCAAAACCAACAGATCTCCAGCGTTTAAGGGCCGTTTGTCAGCCAAGCATGGCCACAGCAAGTTTCCATAGAAATTATTTTCCACAGCGTTAACCCACCGTTTATTTTGGTTATTAACATGGTTTGTTAAAACGAAGGGTTCATAGATCATGTCATAGCCAGCGAGAAAGTTAACCTGGGAAGGTTCATTTGGGGAAGCCAGGGTATATGCCAACAAGTATGCATTTGTGTAGATTGCAGCCCCAGGTTTTTGGTGGGCGACTACTTTATTGGCCAACTGAATCCGCTTAACGTTAAGGCTTGGCAGCTTAAAGCTTGATTCCTTGGTAACTAATAAGCCAGAACCTATTAATATTACCGTTAAAATAACCGTGGTCCGTATCTTGGCCACAGGTATTAGGGGGACCACCGAAGCAAGTCCGAAGGGAAGCGCAAGCAGCAGCCAGCTGAGGTGGTGTTGACGTAGGGTAATTTCTAGCATCATTCCTGCGGCAATCAAGAATGCCGCTAGGTATTTGGAGGAGCGTGCCCCTATCAAGCTGGCACCTAGCGCGATGCCTGGCAGCAAGACCATCAAGTAGCGGTCGGAAAACTCAAAGTTGAACAGATGTCCGCTTAATGGAAGCACTATCATTACGAGCAATGTTATCAGTTGGCCCAATCCAAGACAGGCAATCCGCTTGTCCCCACATTTGAAAAAGCCAATGAGCCCAAGAAGCCATGCTGGAGTGACCATTGCCATAGCTGCAAAAAATGAATTGGCAGTTTTAGTGTCAAAGCCTATTTTTTCGACACTGAACTCTAAAGTTCCAGGAATCAATCCAGGTACAGCTGGGGGGAAATGCAAAAACCAAAGTAGGTCCTTATGCCAGGCAGCTCCAGCCGATAGGTAAAGGGCTGGCCAAATCAAAGTAAACAGTGCAGCCTTCAGATCCCTTTGGACGAAAGCTATGAAAAACGCTAATCCGGCAAATAAAAAGGCGAATTCATATCTGGTCCACAGCGCAAATCCAAGGATCAATCCAGCTAAGACGCGTGCTCGGTGGTCCTTAAGCGCCAGCCACAGGGCGAGGGCAAACAGGAACATAGCGCTTGTATTGGACTGACCTGTGACTGCGGAAACAATGAATGGTGGCGAGAGGGCCAAAACTAAAGCAGTGATTGAGCCATTGCCACCAAGCAGGTTGGATGACTGGCCAAGGAAGAATATGGTTAGTCCTGCCATTGTCGTATGAGCCATCAAATATGCACGCCAGCCAATTAACGTTGGGACGGCCAACAGCAGTTGATTCGACGGGTGAAATTTTTGAAAAAAGATCATGGCAATGGGGTCGTTTAGAAACGATTTTACTCCCAACCATGCCAGTAGCGCCTCGTCGTCCATCAAAAGGCCAGATAAGGCCAATATAGTCGCAGCCACTGAAAACAGGATGGCTATGATAGCAGGCCATGAATCCCGTTTTTGGGTGTTTGCAGCATTGACCACTGGTATCGCCATCTCCTAGAAAAACCAACTTTAGGGTGTTCGTTGGTAAAGGACCTAGACATGAAAAGTAAACTCAGAACCAGCGCAAGTCAACCGTCCCTGCCCCTTCACCCTGTTCCAGCCTCCTGCCCCTGCGTCCTGCCCCCGCCCCCAAAAAATCGGAAAATTGCATAATAATTTCATATTCCATTGAAAAATGTATAAAATAGTCTCTGTGCGCTATTTCTCTGGCTACCCGGATTCCAGGGTGATGTTTGGAGGGATTATGTTGAGGTTGTCTCCTCTTTTTGCTTTTTTGTTGATCGTCGGATGTTCGTCTGTTGGGGGCCCTGGGCTTGATGACCAGGAACTGCCAGGCAATAACAACCGGCCGGATGGGGTTACTCCCAAAGATGACACGGTAAAACCAGACACGGCGGATGATCGTGACGATGGTCAGACAGACGTGGATGACACAGATGTAACCACCGATGATGGCGTCTGCGTTCCTGACTGCGATGGCAAGGAATGCGGCGACAATGGTTGCAATGGTACATGTGGCAACTGCGGTGCCGGAGAGGCTTGTGAGGATGGGATCTGTCAATGTATCCCAGAATTCGCAAAGGATTGCTGTGGTGATGCGGTTTGTTGGTTTGATGGCTGTGGCAATCAAGGTGAAATGATTCAGGAGTGTGAAAAGGGCTGCAAAAATGGCGCATGCTCTGATTGCAAGCCCAACTGCGTGAACAAGAAGTGTGGTGATGACGGCTGTGGTGGTAGCTGTGGCACTTGTACAGCCCCTTACTGCGAAGATGATGGCTGGGTCGGCCCTGGACGATGTGTAGACGGGACCTGTTATGACGGTGTAAAGCAACACTGCCAAGACGGCCTTGAGTGTACTGAAACCAGTTGTGATGATGCGGAAGGTTGTAAGGCTACCTTGCTTGATGATTGGTGCCTGATAGCTGGTCAATGTGTTGCTGATGGTGCTTCAGGCGGCTTGTGTGTGAAGTGTGATGCGCAAGCTCCACTTGCGTGGACCTGTGCTGCTGCCGAAGCTTGCGATGATGGTGATGATGGGACGACAGATGATACCTGTGCTGGCGAAAGCCTTGAGACATGTACTTGTGCCGCTAGGCCTGTTGACCCAAATCCGTGTGGCATGGACCTGAACCCTACCTGTGACCAGCGTGACTGCACTACCGACGATGATAAGGAAGGGCGATGTGTCATGGGCGAGGATAGCTGCATCTGCGAGGCCAAGCCTGAGATACAGTGCACCGACGCTATTGATTGTCTGGGAAGGGAGTGGTTAGTCGACTGTGTTGGTCATTGGTCGTGCACGAAATCAAGGCAATGCCAAGAAGTCTGCAACTATGAAACCTGTGGTGATGGGACCTGTGATCCCGTTGGTGGCGAGGACCACCACACTTGTCCAAGGGACTGTTATCTTGACCCATGTGTCAGCCAGGAAGCGCCTAAGTGCGAGCCTGTAGGATGCAAGCTTCCAGGTAATCACGACAGCGAGTGCGGTAAAGACCCAGATGGGAATTGTATCTGCCTGCCACTATATGGTTTTTGCGAAGAGCCGGAAGACTGCCTTAAACAGCGTTGGCCGATCAGATGTCATGGAAGCTGGGAGTGCTTGAAAGGGGTGTGTGATGCTGGATGCCCCAAGACCTGCGGTGACAAGGTGTGTGACCCGGGTGAAGACGTGCACACCTGTCCGGAGGACTGCACACGCTCCAAAGAATGCGACGATGGGACTGAACTGAAATGTAACATGACTCTTCCCCCGGAATGCGAAGGAAGTGACATTCTCGCCATTCAAGATGAGTGCTGGATTTGTGTAGACCCAAGGACCTGCAAACCTGGGGATGGTGCAGCGTGTTTCGGCGATAGAGACTGTGAACCTACCGAGTGGTGTGACCCTTGTGGACAATCAGACTCATGTCCTTCTTGTGGCGTTTGTGAGCCTACCTGCACCAAGCATGGGTGTGAAACCGAGCTAGAGGCCATATGCGACCGTGTCAGACCTGACTGCGGCGAGTCCAAAACCTCGGTCATTAGAGATGGATGTTGGGTCTGCGTGAACCTAAAGACTTGTGATTAGTTTCCCAATTTTTTGGCAATTTTTTCCTACCTCATAAACAGACTTCGTTTTCTGCTACACTACCGCCTGGTTTTTTTTGGCCGCTTGGCCAGTCAGGGGGGCTAGATGCTGACAGACAAGGTTCATGACTTGAAGGCTGGGTTTGCCAGCATTGATTTCACGCCTGCTGAGCCAGTTCCTTTGGGCGGATATGGCGGTATCAAGGAGCGACTTTCAACCCACGTCAAAGACCCCCTATATGTCAGGGCCGTAGCGTTGAGTCAGGGTGATAACCTTGTGGTTTTATTATCGTATGACCTGCTTATTGTGTTTGAAGACATCTATCAAGGACTGCGTTCCAGATTGGTTGACGTTGCTCCAAAGTTGATGGTTCATGCTACGCACACCCATTCTTCTGTTGGCGGCTTTTGGAACACCTTTTTGGGAAGGCGGTTTCTTGGAAACTATCGCCCATGGATGTCTCGTCACCTGATTGATGCTGGCGAGCGAGCTGCTCGTAATGCCATTGCGGATCTTGCCCCTGCAAAGGCCTTTACAAATGTTGGTATCCTGCCAGGATTAAACGGAAACAGGCGGGATCCCAACGGCGTTAAAGATGAAGAGCTAACAGTTTTACGTCTGGTTCGTGACAAAGATGACGCGGTTTTGTGGAGTTACAGCGCCCATCCGGTGATAGTCGCCGAGCGTGATTTTCATGCGGTTTCGGCTGATTTCCCAGGCCAGGTCAATTCACTTTTGGCTCGAAATCACAGTTTTTCGATGTTTGTTCAAGGTAGTCTTGGTGGTGTAGATGTCTTGTTTCCTCAAGACCCGGAAATGACTGCTGAAAAGAACCTTGAGCTGATGGCACAACCGCTGGCAAATGCCGTCACAACGCTTGCCAAAGGGGCTTTGCCAACCAAGGGGCGGCTGCAATTTAGCTGTGAGCAGTGGGAGGCCGGGCGACCTGACGTCAGGCCCTTTTTTGAGGATCAGAAGTTCAAGCGTGCCCTTGATTTTCCGCTTCGCAAAGCTGCCAATCTTTTATTGGCGCCAGTTTCAAATAAGGCTCGGGTGTGTGGTTTTCGTTATGGTGATTTCGCTTTGTTGGGATTTCCAGCTGACTTAGGGGTTGGAATAGGGCTAGCGGTCAAGCAGTACGCGCAGGAACTCGGGATTGAAAGCCCCGTGGCAGCTTCGCAAACTAACGGTTATCTTGGATATCTGCATCGTCGTGCAGATTATCTTCGTGCGCCCAGCCAACAAGACATGGCCATCTATGAAAATGCTATGAGCTTCTTTGGGCGCGATACAGGTGAGCAGGTTTTAGAGGCTGCCAAAAGGGTTTTGGACCAATTGGTGTAGCCGCATCATTGGATTGGAATAGAAGGATTTTCGCAAGGAGAGGCAAGTGAAACGGCTTTTTAAATTCACTCTAGTAATTGCGGTGATTGCCCTAGTGACTGGCTGTTCAGGCTCAGACAATCCAGACGGCGATGTCTTTGACAACGGAAACGACTTGGGTGGCCAGTCGGAAGTCGACGTCACTGATGATATCGCTGACCCTGATGCTAATGTAGATGCGGAATTGCCCAGTGAAACAGGCTTTGAAGGCGATATTTCTGAAGACGATTTGCAGGCTGAGGACGATTTGCAGGCTGAGGAGGATGTAGAGCCTTTACCTCTTCAGCCAGGGGCCTGTGGTCAACCTGAATATGAGTGGGTTTCAAGGCAGGAACTGGGCAAGGTTATCAGTTGGCAGGAAGACGAGTTTTTGCGCCTTCCCAGTGATGTTATTGATGGACTTTTGGGGGATTACGGGTACCAACATCTGTCTCCGGTTCCATATGGTGTGCGTGTATTTGTCTATCGATATACCACCCAGGATAGGGGGCAAGCTATAGAGGCTACTGCTGCCTTGGCGATTCCCGATGTGAAGGATTCTGATGAGGTTTTTTCGACTGTGGCGTGGCTCCATCTGACGACAGGATACACTGATCAGTGTGCTCCGTCCGCTGATTTGGCTGGTAAGGGGCTTGCTGGTGCGGTTGCCTCTTTGGGTTTTATTTCCGTGGCGCCTGACTACATTGGGATGAACGGTATAGGCGAGCCTTCTGAGATGTTTGCCCCATATCTTATAGCTGAGCCAACAGCCTTGGCTTCCTGGGATGCTGTAAGGGCTGCTCACAGCCTGCTGGCTGGTGACCTGGCTGGGCTGGTTAAACACGACAAGCGCGTTGTTCCGTGGGGTATTTCACAAGGCGGTCATGCTGCTTTAGCTATGAACAGATATGCCCCATACTACGCGCCCGAATACAAAATCCCAGGAGTTGCGGCGGTGGTTCCTCCAGCGGACATTGCTGGTGAGGCGAAAACTGGTCTTAAAGTAGGTGAGGATGACCAAATAAGCGAGCGTGTGGCAATTATGACTATATTTTTGGTCCAGTCATCTCGCTGGTATACAGGCTCGGATGATTTGTCACAGCTTCTGACTGATGAGGACCCCACATTTTTTGCATCTACGCTGATTGATAAGATTGAATCGGATTGTAACCCCGAGAAAGCGTTAAAGGGCGTAACTGGGCTTGAACAGGTTTTTACTGAGTCGTTCATGACGATTATTGAGGAAGATTCCATAGAAGATTCAGACCCTTATGGTTGCTATGTTAAAGAGAATTCATTAGTTACCATGTCAGTTGAACGAGCTGACGACAGCCCAGTATTGTTTGTGCTGGCCGAACATGATCAACTGGTTGACTCGGAAGTCGAGCGCCAGGCATTTGATGCCTTGTGCGCTTTGGGCCAACCTATACAGTACCTTGAGTGTGCTGATTCGGATCACTTTCAAGCCCCACTGTGGTCGATAGTGATGCAACGCGATTGGATCCGTGACCGCCTAGATGGAAAACCTATTGATGATTCGTTAGTTTGCCAGCGTACCGCGCCTCAGCTGTGCGACGCCAAACCTGAAGAGCAGTAAAATCTTGGCCTTACGATAGTTTTCTGTTTGCCAACCCTTGTGCGATTACTGAAATCATGTCTTTTACAGCTTGGTCCATGCCTACCATGATGGCTCTGGAGATAATTGCATGGCCAATATTTAGTTCGCTAATTCCAGGGATTGCACAAATTGCCTGAGTGTTAAAGTAGCCAAGTCCATGGCCAGCTGCTATTGCGATGCCATGCTTGTTTGCTGTTTCGGCGGCCTCAGCGATTCTGGCCAATTGTTTTGCCTGCTCTTGGCCCCTGACGTGAGAATAAAAACCAGTGTGGATTTCAATCTGGTCGGCGCCAGCCTTAACAGCCGCCGTGACTGAGGCTGGATCGGGATTAATAAACAGGCTGACCCTGATTCCAGCTTTTTTCAGCCGATTTATAACCGCACCCAACTCTGCCTCACGACCAACAACTGATAAACCACCTTCAGTCGTCAATTCATCAGGGCGCTCAGGTACCAAAGTGGCCGTCTCAGGCTTGAGATCACAGGCAATCGCAAGGACGTCTTCCTCGGCAGCTAGCTCCAGGTTTATCTCGGTCTGAACAGTCTGGCGAAGGATGTACAAATCCCGTTCCTGGATGTGTCGACGATCCAGTCTTAAGTGCACTGTAATCTGGTCAGCCCCTGCAAGTTCACAAATGGAAGCCGCCAAAACCGGATCCGGGTACAGGGTTTTACGATTTTGGCGAATAGTTGCAACGTGATCTACGTTTACACCCAAGCGAATGTGATTCATTACTTTATCTCCTAAGGTAAAAGTTATAAGTAGCTATGCCAGCAAGTCGTCTTCACGGGCCGCAGCGATGATTTGTTCCGCGTACGACCTGACTTTGCCCTCGTCCTCGCCCTCAACCATAACCCTTAATAGGGCAGATGTACCAGAGTAGCGCACGTTTACTCGTCCCTTTCCGGCCAGTTGCGACTCGACGCGATTAATCGTGCTGCTGGTATGTTGCAGGTCTTCGATGGGAAGTTTTTCCCGCACCTTTTTGCTTATAAGAACCTGAGGATAACGTTCAAAAATCTTGGCTAATTCAGACAGCCGCTTGCCTGTTGTCAGCATGACCTCAAGCACCTTCAGTGCCGATATTAAACCGTCTCCAGTGGTTGCATGGTCTAAAAACAGCAGGTGACCAGACTGTTCTCCACCAACGTTATAACCACCTGCAATCATTTTTTCGACCACGTAACGATCACCCACATCTGCTCTTTCCAGCACAAGCCCCTGCTTTTTTAGCATGACCTCAAGGCCATAGTTTGACATTACAGTGCCAACTATCCCACCTCCCTTCAGCTTGCCATGCTCGGCCATGTGCGCACTACAAATGGCTAAAACTCCGTCTCCATCAACTACATGCCCATTTTCATCGGTCAGGATCAGGCGGTCCCCATCACCATCAAGGGCAATACCAATATCACAGCGCCGCTCAACTACGGTCCTGCCTAGGGCTTCAGGATGCAACGCGCCACAATTTTCATTGATATTGGTCCCATCGGGGCTGTCTCCAATTGCGACAACATCTGCCCCCAGCTCATCAAAAACCATTGGCCCGACACGATAACCAGCGCCATTTGCACAGTCAATGGCCACTCTAAGTCCGTCTAATGACAGGTGTTTTGGAAACTGTGATTTCAAGTAAACACAGTAGCGTCCCGATGGGTCCTCAATTCTGGTGGCCCTACCAAAGTGGCTTCCAACTGCTAGTGCTGGCAGTTGCGATGGATTAAGGGCTAGCTCTTCAATCCTAGCCTCTACTTTATCTGGCAGTTTGTAGCCATCTCCACCAAAAAACTTAAGTCCGTTATCTTCGAAAGAGTTGTGGGAGGCAGATATTACAACACCGGCGTCAGCACGCATGGAGCCAGTCAGGTACGCCACACCAGGGGTAGGAACAGGCCCCACCAAGATTACGTCAGCCCCCATTGAGCAGGCCCCAGTGGCCAAGGCAGTTTCAAATGTGTAACCCGACAGCCGTGTGTCTTTGCCAATCAAAATTCTGGTCCGCCCCTTGCTGCATGGAAAGGCGACTGCTATTGCTCGTCCAAGCGCCATCACGATCTCAGATGTCATTGGATAAACATTGGCAACTCCGCGGACTCCATCGGTTCCAAACAATATTCGTTCTGCCATGCGTTTTCTCCACTAGCGGCCTTTTCGCGCTGGTCCGTCTTCGTTAGATGCGGTTTCATCATGTGGTGAGGTCAAGACTAAAGTGCCAAGTCTCGGGGATATCAGGCATTCCACCCCTTGTGGGCGGTCACAAAGCAAGCGAGCCCGTGGGTATTTGCCTGGGATACCCTCGAAATCTGCAGCATCTATGTACACTTCGACTGGTAGCTCGCCTCTTTCCACCCGCAGCAGCGTTGGAATTGGCCCCTGAAGGGTAAGTTTGGCTTGCAAGGGAGTCAGGTTACATTCAAGATTTTCCGGACAATTCCGTACGTGCAAATCAACCGTACCCATTTTGTGTTTTCCTTCCATTTCAGCGATAGAGACCTCCACTTGGACACGTTCATGCTCAAATGTAAGGAAAGGCAGCCCTGGGTTTTGGACCTGTACTTCTATGCGTGCACTCTTATCCATGACCGCTAAGTCGATTGAGTGGGTAGTAATATCATTGACCTGCTGGACGCTTGATATGGCGCCCCAGATTTTGATTTTGTCAGGCGTTACAATGACTTTGTCTCTGCTGACCATGTAACCTTCAGGCACTTCCCCAACCAGATTTGCCCTGACTGGCACAGTTTTTTCCAGGCGTTGCTCTAATTTAACATCAAATTGCGAAGGATAAATCGACTGTATTGTTAAGGTTGACCCGCCCAAAAGCCTTTGGATCTGCTCCCTGTCGAAGGTATAGATAGAGCCATTGGAAAAACCACGCAAATCAACCATGTATGCAGAACTTTTTCTTTCGAGGGCCTTGGCCAGCCTTGACCAGCGGTCCCTGACGCGGATACGCAGGGTTTTGGGAAGTGCTCCCACGAATTCTTCAGAGTCGGATTTGTTAGACAGTACAACGGGTATCTCGATGTCAGCCTCTTTACTTTGGTCTTGGCGGACGACCAGCAAAAGGGCGACTGCCAAAAACATCGAGGTAAGTTTGATACCAAGATTCTCAACAAAAATACGCCTAAAAACGGTTCGCCTAGGCGCCTTTTTTGGAGGATGAGGCGCTTGTCCGCCAAGCGTACTGTGTTCACCGGTGGGGCTCATACTAATCCTTTTTGCTCTGCGCCCCAAACAGGGTTGTCAGCTCTTCTTTTAATGAAGAGGCATCCAAACCTCTGCGCAGTTCTCCATTATTCGCAATAGACACAATTCCAGATTCCTCTGAAACTACAATTACAACCGCGTCAGTCCCTTCGGTGACCCCAATTGCGGCTCGATGTCTGGTCCCAAGGGATTTATCAAGTTTGGGGTTCTCGCTAAGTGGTAAAAAACATCCAGCATGACTGACACGCCCGTTTCTGATGATAACAGCCCCATCATGCAGGTTGTTTTCATGGCTGGGGATGAAGATCGCCACCAAGAAGTGGGCAGTCACCTTGGCATCAAGTGGGGTGGCTCCTTCAGTGTAATAGGACAAGTCGCCATCTCGTTCAAAGACTATCAACGCTCCGATTCGCAGTGCAGACATGCGGACTACGGCGTTTACTATTTCATCCCACATTGTTGCGCCACGCTTTTTGGCGCCTGCTAGAAAGAGCGGGTTTTTGCCGACCTCAGATAGGGCACGCCTGATATCAGGTTGGAACAAGATAATAATGATGACCAAGAAGCTGCTGACAAATTTATCTAGGACCCAGTTAAGTGCTGTAAAATCAAGGTATTCTTCTTGTGAAATAAAGTACAAGAAAAGGGCAAACAGGATACCAATAAGCATTTGTAACGCTCTGGTTCCTCGGATTAGTAGCATTGCCCTGTAAATCAGGTAGTAAACAATCAGGACGTCAACAACAGTCGACAGCGCCTTGCGCCATGAAACATCTTTCAGTAGGTCTGCAACTATATCTAACAAGATCCGCCCCTAGGTGCCTGACAAATAGCATGGGCCACCGTTATAACATCCTTCATTGGGCCGACATCATGCACACGCAGTATCTTAGCCCCTCCCGCAACCGCAAGCGCAACGACGGCGGCAGTGCCAAACAATCGATCAACAGGTAACTGTTTGCCTGTCAGTTGTCCAATAAAAGTCTTTCTTGAAATGGCCACCACGATTGGGTGTCCAGTCGCCACAAATGCGCCGAGATGGTGCAAAAGTTCAATGTTTTGGTTGGTGTCCTTTGAAAATCCATAACCTGGGTCAAGAATTAGGTGTGTTGGCGGCAAGCCTGCCGAAAGGGCCTTTTGGGCGTTATTCCAAAGCTCTGACAATACTTCGCTAAACAACGAGACATAGTTGGTCAAATCCATCATAGTCTCGGGGGTGCCCCTCATGTGCATCGCAATCGCCAGAGGCTTTCTTTCACCCAGTAGGGTTGGCATTTTTGGGTCATAACTGAAGGCGGAGACATCGTTGATGATGCATGCTCCAGCATCTAGTGCCGAGGCTGCCGTCTTGGCGTTTCTGGTGTCTACGGAAATAGGCGTTTTGGTGTCAGCGGCCAATTTTTTTATTACAGGGATAATTCGTTGAATTTCCTCGTCTTCACTGATAGCCGTCGCACCACGCCTAGTTGATTCACCACCGATGTCCAGTATGTCTGCCCCTTGTTCTATCAGCTCAAACCCGTGTTGGATTGCCTTGTCGTGGTCAAAAAACTTGCCACCATCAGAAAAGGAGTCTGGAGTGACGTTTACTATCCCCATCAACAGCGGGCGAGCTGCTTTGTCATTCAAAACTTCAATAAGGTCCGCAATCTGCTTGGTCCGTCCGCTCATAGCGCTGCTTTGTACCTCTTTCGGGGCGTTTAATAGAACATCGCAATGGCACGAGTCAATGCCCAAGGCATTCTAACTCTTGCGAGCCTTTCTATCCAAGTTGATGTATCAATAACTTGCCATCTAAATCACCTATTTTGGTGTTAGCCAACAAAACCATCATGGTCATGATAAGTTGTGGGGTTTCGGCCCTTTTTTTTGACGATACCTGCTTGAACTTATATGTTACACGCGACTTTTTCGGATGGGCAGATGAATAGTCTCAAAGCGCAGTCACAGACCGGTGGTGGTCGTCAATGGTTATCTGGTCAGGGAATCGTCATAGCGGCGGCATTGGTTGGTGTTTTTTGGATTCAGACCTTAATAATAAAAGCTATTGAACTTGTTCATATTTCTGGGTCTTTCAACTTTGTTTCGTTTCTTCAGATTACTGCGCAGGACACTGCGGTAGCGTCTGGTTTGTTTTTGGTGTTTGCCATTCTTTTTTCCATTCGTATCAAGGTGTTGGCTTTTATCGTCAAGGCGTTTTGCTATCTGCTGATGCTCGTTTTAATGATCTTGCTGGCTGGAAGTCATGGTTATTACATGGCTACTGGCTCCCACCTTTCTGCGTTTACGGTTGGTGTGTGGCTTGAAGACCTTGCCACTGTAAGCAAAATTGCGGCTAGTGAGGCAGGTTCTTGGAAGATTCCTTTGCTGATCCTGCAAGCGGTATTGGTTGGTTCATTGGTCGTTACATTTCACGTCAGTCCGTTGCGCCACAAACTCAAACGGCTTGGACAGATTAAGATTAGCTCCTTTTTAGTGGCGCTCGCAGTGTCAGTTGCCCTATTCATTGTGGCAGCCTTTGTTCCACCGCCAAGTGGCGCTGCGCGTGACATCAATCGGTCCGTACCTACGACGATTGTTAGCGAATTTGTAGGTGACCTGTTTGGTGAGGCTGAAGTTGAACTTTTGATGGATTCATATTCAGCGCAGTCTGTCTTGAAGCTCAAGGCTTCCCCTGATGGGCCTCGTCCTAACATCGTGATAATTTTGTATGAATCGCTTAACTGGAAGTCATCAGACGTCTATGTGCCTGGGCGGAATACCACGCCGTTTTTGGCGAAATTGGCAGAAAAGAGCCTAGTTGTTGAAAACCACTACACGATTGTTCCACATACTTCCAAGGCCATCGTTGCGTCTTTGTGTGGTTTTCCACCCTATCCGGGTGTTGAACGCATAGAATCAATGCCTGGAATTCTGCCAAAACAGTGTATTGCACACATGCTTTCGGATTTGGGTTACCAAACGGCCTTCTTCCAGCCAGCTGTGAACTTTGAGAATCGTAGTCAGCTAGTCAAAAACATGGGGTTTGAAACATTCCGCGGTCTTACAGATATGCCGTTGGAGGGGTTTGAACAAACCAGCTATTTTGGTCGTGAAGACCTGATTATGCTTGAGCCAACTCTTGATTGGGCCGAGGCGCAAAAGGACGCCCCCTTCTTTTTGACTGTGTTGACCTTGGCGTCTCACCACAACTATGTGACTCCACAATCATTTGGGCGAATTGATTATCCAGATGAAGACCCCGATCAACGAAACTACCTGAATGCAATTCGCTATCTGGACCATTTTGTTGAGGAGCTATACAAGGGGTTTGAGGCAAGGGGCCTGTTGGATAACACTGTCTTCTTTATTGTTGGCGACCACGGTGAGGCGTTTGCGGAGCATGGGCGGCGCCAGCATGACTTGATAATGTGGGAAGAGGGCATTCGATGTGCCTCTTTGATTCATAGCCCAACTTATTTCCCAGAACCTGGTCGCATAACTGGGACTAGGTCTCATCTGGATATATTGCCTACGATTGCGGACCTGCTTGAAGTCGAGCTTGTTGAGGGAGAATTTGAGGGAACCAGCATGCTGGGTCCTGTTCCAAAAGACAGGAAGCTGTTTTTTTCGTGCTGGTTTAACAAACAGTGCATGGCTGTGCGTGATGGGCCCATCAAGACCATCTACCATTTTAATCAGCAGCCGATGGAGGTTTACGACAACTCGACGGATGAACTGGACGAGCGTGATCTAGCTGGTAAGGATGAGTACGGTTCGGAATTCCTGTACGCCAAAAAGGAAGAGATGTTGGATTGGCGTTTGCAAACGTTGGCGCGTTATCGTGCTTGGGAGAATGCTATTAGCGCTGGTAAGATTTTAGAAGAAAAACCCGAGGTTGGGCGAAAGCTTGAGGCTCGTTTTGGGGACGCGATTGAGCTTGTTGGTTTTGATGTTAAGCCTGAACGTGCGCGGCCAGGGCAGGATTTGGCAGTGCGCTACGTTTTTCATAGTCTTAAGAAGACCTCAAGGGACATTGCCTTTTTTGTGCATGTGATTAAGCCTGATGGAATTTTGAACGCGGACCACGTTCCAGTTGGTGGGAGCCATCCTGTGCCAAACTGGCGGCCAGGTCAGTACATTATTGATGAGCATGATATTCACATTCCTGCAAATTGGCCTGGTGGGCCAGCTAAAATTGGGATTGGTTTTTGGGATAAAAAGACTGGGAAACGGCTGGCTGTGTCGGGTGATAAACTCAATGTTAGAGATAATAGGCTAGTAATCGCAACTATCCCTGTTGTTGGAGCCGGTGCTAGGGTTGGGCTTGATGCTGATGCGATTCGAAGCAAGGTTGCCAAGTGGATTCGAACTGAGGTGCCGCCTTTTGATCAGCCTGGTGGTGCTACGTTCGGTGGGATGATTGAGCTGACGGGTGTGACTTTGAAGCGTACGGATGTGAAGCAGGCTGGTACTGCCGAGATGGAATATGTTTTCAAGGCGTTGGCAGATATTCCGAAGGGGGTGTCGCTTAGGGTTTCCTTGGTGGAGGATAATGGGGAAGTGATTGTGGCGGATCATGACCCGATTAATGGGCTTTTGCCGCCGGATTTGTGGCGAGTGGGTGAGTACGTGATTGACCAGCATTTGATCCACATTGACAAGGGGGATTGTAAGCCTGGTACTTATAGTGTTTGGTTGGGTTTCCAAAAGGGTCGAGAATGGCTTGCTGCGACGGGTGATGGACGGATTGATGAACTTGGTAGGGTCTATCTAGGCGAAATCATAATCCGCCCGCGTACTGAGCTACAGTAGCTTGGATTTGTCTCCCTGCCCCTGATCCTGTCCCTGTCCCTGCCTCCTGCCCCTGTCCTACCCACTGCACCCCGGTCCAAACAGCCGGCTTTTCCCAGATGACTTTGGCTCCACCTGAATCTGAGTTGAGATTCGCTCTTTTAATGCAGCCACGTGCGAAATTATACCGATCAGCTTACCGTCTCCTTGAAGGCTTGCAAGCGTGTCAAGCGCGGTCTGTAAGGCGTCTTCATCCAGCGAGCCAAAACCTTCGTCCAAAAACAAAGAATCCAGCTTGATGTTCCTGCTGGACATCTGGGAAAGGCCTAAAGCCAAAGCCAGACTAACTATGAAGCTTTCACCACCAGACAGATTTCTGGTCGACCTTATCTGCCCCCCTTGGTAACTATCAATCACGTTTAGCTCCAGAGGCTCAGATTTGTCACGCACTAGCAAATAACGATCAGACATCCTTTGAAGCTGCTGATTTGCAAGCCCCACCATGATCTCAAAGGTCAGCCCCTGAGCAAAATTCCTGAACTTTTTACCATCTGCGGAACCAATCAACTCTTTTAAATTGTCCCACCTACGGCACTCAATCCTTTGAGCCTCAATCTCCCTTTGCCTACTTTGATTTTCCAAAACTGCGTTGGCATTGGCGTCCAATTGGTACTTCAGTTGTGCAACCACTTCCTGGGTGGCGGCAAGGTCACTACCCAGCTCCTTAAGTGACGATTCCAGCTCTTTTAAATCCTGTCCGGTAAGATTTTTGGCCAGTTCCGTCTCTAGTCTGTTATTGCGATCCTTGATTTTTGTATCCAATTCAGCCCTTTGCCGCTCTAAAGCCCTAGAAGTATTCAGCAATCTTGCTCTAAGCTCAGGCTCCAGCCTCGCGGCCATGAACGTCGCCTCTTCGTCAAATCCGCAAGAAGTCAGCTCAATCAAAAACCCAGCCTCCATACCAGCCAACTGCACCTCGCGCTGTGCGATTTGGTCTGACAGTACTTTGATCCTTTCCATAGCGGCTTTCAATTGATCTGTAAGCTCGCCATGCCTTTGCCTTTCCAGCTTTTCCTGGTGTTCATTTGTGGTAACTGCCTGGCTCAAAAGCTGCTCCTGTTTATCAGGGTTTTTGTCATCAAAAATCTTTTCTCGCTCGTTTTGTTGCTGTACCGCACCCGCTTTCTGAGCTTCCAAGGCGGTCAGTTTTTCAGCAAGCAGCTCCGTTTGGGATTCAACCAAAGCGGCCAGAGCCTTGATTTCAGCGTCTAAACCACCAATTTGACGCTCAAGTTCAGCCCTTTTGTCCAGATACTTTGTCCAATCAGCAAGTCGCTTTTGAAGACTTGCTGATAACGAGTCCAGATCCCCTACATCTTGCATTCCCAATAAAGCAAGCTTTTCCAGCAGTTCCGAACGTTGGTCTTCATAGAGCTTTTGCAAAGCACCAAGGTCATCTTTCACAGCCACAAGACTTTTGGCGATATTCTCCTCGTTGAGTTTGGCAATATCTTTAGCCTTTTCAGCTTCAGCAAGACTTTCTTTGGCTGACACAACTGCTTTATCAAGGGTTGAAACCCGGGATTCCAGAACTTCAGCCTGTCTAATCTGTACTCTTAAGGCCTCGATCTTTTGCTCAACTTCATCTGCCACAGGCACGTTGCCCATGGCATACGGATGCTCAACAGACCCACATAATGGACAAGGTTGGCCATCATGTAACTTGGCTCTGTGTTCGGTAAGCTCGGCGATTTTATTCAGATAAATCTGTTCTTTAACTAGGCCGTCAAGTTTTTCGCGCAATTCACGAAGCAAACGGTTATCCAAAACCTGTTCAAGCTTGGTCTTGCCCTCATCTAAGCTTGCAAGAGCCGCATCAAGCCTTTCTTTTCGCTCCTTGATGACACCCCTTTGCCGCGCCAAATCAGATTGAGCCCTTTCAAGCTCCTTACTAAGCCCTTTGGCATCTCGCTGTTTGGTGGCGATTTCTGCTTGCCTTTGGTGAAGTCCTCGAATCTGCTCGGTAATGCCTGCAAGCCCAGCCACCAACCACTGGTCGTTTGCATTAGTTTTCAGGTATTCATCAACAGTCTGCAGCTGCTTTTTCAAGGCCAACAACTTGGCTTCTTCTTCAAGCAGCCTTCTTTTCCCTTCCTCTAACCTTGCAAGATCCCGATTGTATCCCTCCTGGGCCTTGGCAACCTGCGCAACCAAATCACCAAGCCTTAAATCCAAAGCCCTTACCTGTTGCAACAGTGGTCTGGCATCTTCAAGCGCCTTCTTGGCCAGCACCGTTTGCACTTCTGCTGCACCAAGAATCTGCCCCTGTTTTTCAACCGCCAACGAAAGCCCAGGTAAGCCTTCTTGAGCCTTCTTTAAAGCTTCGACATCTGCCTGTTGAGAACTGCGAGTTGCCAACAAAGTCGCGAGAATTCCATCTAAACTTGCAGCCTTTAAGGCCAAATCCAACCTTGTTTGCTGGGGTTCAAACGCTGCAAGTTGCCCTTGAAAGGCCTCCCTTTCCTGGCCAAGCGTCCTTAGCTCATTTCGCAAGGCATCAAGTCCTTTAAGCCAATTAACCGCCAGCTCAAGTTCCTTTATTAAATCCATCTGTTTGGTCGCTTCAGCCTGCTTTGTCTCAAGCTTTTGCCTTACAGCGGCCTCTTCATCTGCAGTTAAGATAGACACCCCTTTCAGGGCTGCTATCTGTCTGTCAAGTGCCTCTTTTTTATCACGTTGCCGGTTGTGTACGGCAATCGATATCCTGCTGTAAATCTCGGCGCCAGTAATCTGCTCAAGGATTGGTGACCTATCATCCGGATTTGCCAGCAAAAACGAGGCAAAGTTGCCCTGAGCCAGCATCATTGACCTGGTGAAGCGGTCAAAATCCATCCCAGTGACCTCTTCAACCCTTTTAGCAACATCCTTTAGCTTACTTTCTAGGACCTCACCTGTTACTAAATTTGAAATCTCGTGGCGCTGACTTTGTAAGGCGCCATCAGGCTTTTTGTGCGCTCGCTGCTGGCTCCAATGGCACAAAAACTGCCCTGCTTCAGTCGAAAAAGCCACCTCGGCGAAGCACTCTCCAGTATCCCTGGACATGATTTCATTTGACGACTTGGTAATCTTGCTAAGCCTTGGAGTCTGGCCATAAAGCGCCAAACATATGGCATCTAAAATAGTGGTTTTGCCTGAACCAGTGGGTCCAGTAATCGCGAAAATCCCATTGACCTCAAATTCCTTGTGGGTGAAGTCAATTGTCCATTCCCCAACCAAGGAATTCAGGTTTTTGAATCGCACCTTCAAAACCTTCATGCCTGAGCATCAACCTCCTGAATTTCCGCCAGAATTTCCAAGTAAGCGGCCATCAATTCAGGCCTTTGATCATCACTAATCTCATTTGCATCAAGACACCGCTCAAACACCTGCTTAGGGGTCAGGTCATCCAACGTTTCATCGCCTTTTATCAGTATCTGCTGATATAACCGAGAGTTTTGCACCCGCAAGACCTTTAGTTCCGATCCTTCAACCGCCAATTCCAACCGCTGGCGCAGGTCACCGATGATCTCCTCTCCCTCATAAACGACTTCCAGCCAAGCGTTTGAGTCGGCCAGTTCATCAATCGTGTCGGAGATGTGATTCCAATCGCCCTTTATCTGTTTAAGTTCCTGGAATCGTGGCACGGCGATCTGCTGGATAACCATTGAAAAACGTTCTAATTCACTGCCCCCGGCCCCCTCAAAATCAACAATACAAACGCTCTTTTCTTGGTCAGCCTCTCCAAAACCCATTGGAATTGGCGAACCACTGTAACGCACATGGTCTTGCCCCTTGACCTTTTGAGGCACATGTAGATGACCCAAGGCCACATAATCAAAGCTAGAATCAAATATCGATGGAGCAACCCTAGCTAAAGTCCCCACATAAAGCTCCCGCACCCCATCGCCATCGATAGTTTGGCCGCCATCAGTAAACAAGTGGCCCATGGCAACAATTGGCACGTTGGCCTTTTCACGCTTTGCTAGCTCGGCGATGGCGCGGTAATGGTCGGCAACCCCTTCCACCAGTTTCCTGGTTTTATCCTCAATGCTTTCACGAGCTTCCACAGATCGAACGTCCCTGTCACGTAGATACGGCACTGCACACACGATTAGCTCAGGCTGGCCAGCTTTATCGCGCAAGACAATCAGTTCATCTGCCAAATTGTCAGTTGCGCTGCCCACAACGTGAATATCCAAAGCTTCAAGCAGTTTTTTTGGAGCATTCAAAAAGGAAGGCGAATCATGGTTACCACCAATGATTACAACATGTTGGCATCCTGTAGTTGTAAGACCAGCCAAGAATCTATAGTAAAGAGTCGCAGCCCTGTTAGAGGGGGTGCTGGTATCAAAAACATCGCCTGCAACCAACAGGCAATCCACGTTCATTTCGTCGATTAGCTTGTGCAACCAATCCAAAAAGGCCTCAAACTCCTCGTTTCTATACCAACCATAAAGCCCCCGTCCAAGGTGCCAATCCGAAGTATGCAAAATCCTCATGCCCAGTCCCTAAACACAAACGAACCAATTCTAAACGAAGGGTGTGACATCACCCGTCCCCGTCCCTGTCCCTGTCTCCTGTCCCTGTCCCTGTCTCCTAGCCCTGTTCCTGTCCCTGTCCCTGACCTGCCCCTGCCTCCTGCCCCTGCTCCTGTCCCTGCTCAATACGGCCTCTGCCCAATATAATTCCCTGCCGGGGCATAGTTACACACAACCATCCAGGCTCCTTTCCAATTGATCCCCTGCAAGAGGTCACACTGGTGAACAGCACATCCAACCCTAAGGGTATCTCGCCACACAACCTGAGTGTAATGTCCACACACGTCCGAGCAGGAATCATCTTCGTAGTTATAGAACTTATGCTCATCAAACCAATTATTTACGGCCGTTTCTGCAGATGGCATACCACCACCATAGGACGCGTAAAGATTTTCCCCTACGTAGCCACTACCCCCTTGAGCCGCATAATCCTGATTTCTATTTGGGTTATGTTCCCAAACACACTTCTTGGCATAATTCAACGCAACAGCCTGAAGTTTTTCATCAAATGTCAAATCAGGCAAGGCAGGAGAAGCCTTCGGCTGACCTGAAACCTTACCGTCACTAATCAGTTGCCTTACAGCGTTATGAGCCGCAGTCCAGGCCTCAACAACCTCGTCCCCATTACCACCGCCGGTGTCATCAACATCCTGACCTGGGTCAGGAATCTCAGGCTCAGGAATTTCAGACTGCTTGATGTCAAGCTCACTATTCAGATCACGATCATCAACCACGCTATCGCCAACTAAGTCCGGCTCGTCAGCCACGTCATTTCCGTTTTCATTTTCACCAGTTGGATCACCGCTATTCCAAGATTGGTCTTGGACAAAAACATCCTTCTCATCAGCCTCATCAGCACACGACGAGACACAGACACCAACTGCAAACACAAGATTCATCCAAAACCGACTATGTGTCATCTATCCCCTCCGTAAACACACGCCCCAAAAGGCCTGATAATATTTTAGACTCAATTACACAAAAATTGGGCAGCAGCCGGCCCAGATAGCGGCAGAAGGGGGGGAACGGGGTGAAAATGGTGGCTGGGCCTGGAACAGGGACAGGTGCGGGGACAGGATCAGGGACGGGGACTGGAACAGGGACAGGGACTGGAACAGGGACAGGTGCGGGGACAGGAACAGGGACAGGAGGCAGGGAGACGATTGTGCAATTCTGCAGGATCTGGAGCTAAAAAGAGGTCGAGAGGGCACCCTGCAACATGGTCCGGGGGCAATCCTGGAGGGCGCTATCGGGAGTTGCCGGGACCCGACGTCTTTTGGTTGACATGAAGGCCGCGCAGCGGCCCGTCCGGGCCAAAAGGATGAACGTACACGTTAGCAATCGTATATTTCGCCCGGACGATGTCACTAAGAGACAGTCGGGGTGGCTACGGGAGATTTTGGGTCCGGAAGGATGCCCACGGAC
>Ga0209723_1000683_pt1 | contig 60641 bp, 50 predicted proteins | sample BiotimSIPDNA_2_FD_185750 | JGI IMG/M metagenome (GOLD analysis project Ga0209723, IMG submission 185750) | Anaerobic biogas reactor microbial communites from Washington, USA - Biogas_R2 time_0 SIP DNA (SPAdes) (version 2) | ecosystem: Engineered > Bioreactor > Anaerobic > Unclassified | place... | reverse complement strand
CAGCCATTTGCTGGTTTTCGGTGGACAGAGCTACCGGCTTACACATTCCACTATCAGGAAATAATGGGAATAGGGGTGCTGGATTTATTTTTTGCCGTTTGCTGTATTTTTTACTTGCCAAAAACACCAGCCTTGTACATCATAAAATGATTGATGGTCGTATCTGAATAGCCCATAAATATTTTCGGGTTATTTCGTATAATATCATAATCAATATAGGGTAGAAGCCGAATCGTATCGTCGCCGCCAATCATACAAATAATGGCTTTAATGTTTTTGTCACGAAACGCCTCTATCAAATCACTTGCCCGTGCTTCCGGATGTTCATCAAGAAATTTCGATCCTTTTAATGCATTGGGCATGGTTACAACATTCAAGCCAAATATGGATTCCAAACGCTTTTTGCCGGTCTCATATCGATGAAAAAATACGGGATCTCCACCCATGCCCGATGATAAGGAGACAATCGCAACCTTGTCCCCATGTTTTAATGCACTTGGTTTAATCATATCATTTCCTCCGCAGGCGATATGCTTGTGTTCAGGGAGATATAGTCCTTCTGATGAAATAATTGTGCGCATTATATGGATAACGCGAGCTTGAATTGTTATATTTCAAATATCCAGCACGATCATTTTGCTCCGTTGGTACCGTATTTCATCGGACAAATTGTCCTGCATTTGTTGCAGTTCACTGTATCGAATCCTCTGGCGTTGGTGCAATATGTATTTGTCCTGCATGATTTTTGATTTACCGGGCTGCTATCCAGTGCACCAACAGGGCAATTGCTGATACATAGGTTGCAGTCCTCAATACAAATACTATTCGCAGGCGGATCGGAGGCCAAATCCAAATCGGTAAGTAGTGCACCCAATATGAGCATATTTCCATATTTGCTGTTTAAAAGCAAGGTGTTCTTACCGAGCGTTCCCAAGCCGGCTGCTACCGCCGCATGCTTCATGGAAATAAGCCCTCGGCCGTGCATCTTTTCAGCATCCCAGTAATCATATGGACCATCAGAAGGAAGCGGGACAGCAAATCCGCCATAGTGTTCTTCGATATGCTTCGCGGTGTGAAATGCAATCGTATCCACTTCATTACATGTTTTGTAATTGAAATGTCCATATATGAGTTTCAGCTCTACTTCCACAAGGCCTCTCGGAAGTGCGATTCCAAAAACGATAACAGATTTGCATTTTGCAAAAATATCTGTGGGACGAAATCCTTCCGGAGCGTCAGCAAGGTCTTTTGCAGCTGCAAAGCCGCAAACATCTGCACCAAAGCCCAATACCGTTGATATTATAGCATTTTTCATACTTTATCACTCTCTGATCTTAGGTTGTATAGATAATGCGACGCTTGAGTTGTTATTTTTTAAATACCCAGTATGCTTATAATCTTAAGTGAATGGATTTACATTTTTATCATATCATTATCATCAAACTCAAAGTTAGGCCCCCAAGCCACTTCCCAATAATATCCGTTAGGATCTGAAAAATATGCGTGAAAGCCACCCCAAAAAACGTCTTGCGGCTCTTTGACAATATTTGCCCCAGCTTTTCGTGCAAGTTCAATTACTTCTCTTACTTCTTCTTTTGTTTTGGCATTATAGGCAAGAGTAATACCACCAAATCCAGAAGAAATCTCTGGCGGATTGTCTTTGTTAATGTCTTTCGCCAATAACTCAAGAGGATATAATTCAAGCTTGGTTCCGGATGTGCTGAAAAAAACCACCTCTGGATTGTTGCTTTTAATATCTGTCTTAAAGCCAAGTCCGTCACGATAAAACTTAATTGCTTTCTCCATATTTCTGACACCTAAACAAATAATATTTAGTCTGTTCATATGTGTCCTCTCCTTCACAAACTATAAATAATTAATATACCATGATATATATCAACTGCCCATTTTTAGCCTAATTGGAACTATCGGTTTGACAATAACCCCGTCCCCTTGTCATCCCCTATTTTTATCATTCTTGTTAATATTGCTATTTATAATTTTATCTTACCATAATTAATAACTTTAATTGCAGACTATTAATTAACAGTCGCTTTATCCGCTTTTTTTGCGTGAGTAGAGGCTTTTTTAGCTTTTTGTTGAAACCAAGCCTAAATGTTAAATCTGATAAATGAACCTTTTCACGATTGGCTTCGTTATTATATTAGAGAAAGAAACACTGCAGTGTAGCATAAAGGGGGGGAAGTATGCAGTCGGATGAAGAATTGCAATGTTTACGGGAATTCCAAAAGCGAGAGCACCAGGCTGTGGAAATACTTGTGGATGAATACTACCCCGCCCTTTTAAACTTTCTCCTTCGCATGGGATGCCCGCCAGGCGATGTGGATGATATCATTCAGGAAACCTTTATCAAGGCAGCAAGGGGGCTTTATCGTTACCAACACAGGGACCGGTTCCGAATCTGGTTGTTCAAGATATGTCATAACAGCCTGCGCGATTATTATAAAAAGGCCTCCCGGCGCCGGGAAATTCCACAGGATCCAGAAACCATGCCTGCGGCAGAAGCGGGCCATCCCGAAAGCATTGTTATAGAAAAGGAACAGGCGCTCCGGGTGCAAGCCGCTTTAAATCGATTGTCTCCCAAGCAACGCCTGACAGTGGTTCTGCGATATTATCACGGGTTTTCAATTAAAGAAATTGCCCAAATGCTCCATTGCCCGGTTGGAACAGTAAAATCACGATTGAATGGGGCTCTAAGTAATCTAAAGAGTTTTTTGCAGGAAGGGGATGTATTATGAACAGCAATAGAGATTCAGAAAAAGAAATATTTGAATTTCTTATGTCTTATCCGGAAACCATCCCTTCCCAGGCTGAAAAAGCTCGGACAGTAATCAGAGTGCAGCGGGAAATAAGAAAAGACCGGGCGACTCGAATGAGCAGCATGGATATTCTGTTTGTTCTCTTGTTGCTGGCAGCAGCCCTGGTTTTGTCCTTTTTCATTGCCCTGCCGGAATTCTTGGCAGAACAGATTCTGCAACATTATTACCAATTACAGTATTCATACCTTATTGTTTTGTTTTTTGTTTTAAGTGGCCTTATAACCACTCCCTTGCTTTTAACTTTACTACCGTCAAATAAAGGAGGTAATCATTAATGCCTGGAACGCTTTTGACAAATAGAAAAATTGCCGTAACCATAATAAGCATAATTATCCTGATGCTTTTATTTATGGGCGGTGCCTATCTCGGCGGCCTTAAACAGAGGCAGTTAATGGATTCGGTTAATCCACAGCTTAATCCTTCTATTTCCGAGTTGGGAAAACTTATTCAAAAAGGCGAACCCCCTGAGGTGCTGCAGCACCAATTGGAGGTATTAATAAGCAATCATGAGCAGTTTGGTGATCTGTTCATCATTAACCAGGATGCCATCATTTTAGCAGCGAAGGATACTAATGCCGTTGGTCTTGCTTACCCAATCATGTTTAAGAGTAGTATGTTCAAAGGACTGCCCATCCCTTTTGCTTATAAAAAATCTGAAATGCCGCCCCCAAGTAACAGTTATACTGTTATGTCAAACCCTAACTTGATGTTCAAGGTCTTTGGGAGTTATAAGACCCCGGATAACAATCTCTACCACATAATTGGCAATTATCATGTAAGTTCTACCATAAATGAGCAGTTGGATCGGTTTGGTTATTATACTATGCTTTGTATGAGGGTTTATCATATTTGCTTTATCCTCTTCTGGTTGCTCTTGGCTATCTGGGTCTATCAGGATGCCCGCCGGAGGCCAACTAATGCTGCCGCCTGGGGAATTCTGACCTTGTTCACCACTGTAATTGGCTGGTTGGTCTATCTAATTGCCCGGCCCATGCTTATTTCATGCCCAAACTGTAATCAAGAGCAGAGCAACGACTTGAAGTTCTGCACATCCTGCGGCGCTTTATTAAAAAGCTGTTGTACTGAATGCGGCGGTGAGTTAAAGGGAGACGGGGAATATTGCGGAAGCTGCGGCCATAAAATAGAGCTATAAAACAGAAGAAATCATAAAGAGGTAGCGGTGTAATGTCACACTGCTACCTCTCACACCTCATTTCAATTCTCCATTTAGGCGTGTTGCTGATCTTCTCTTCAATATATTATCTGTTTTCAATCAGTAGTTCTATCAGGCCGGTTATAATTATCATTAATCATTTGGTACATTGTGGCTAAACAGAATATTGTTTAGGGATGATTTCCTCGTGATAAAATTGCAGGATTTTTAACAACCTATTTCGAATATTCATAATAAAGTGTAAGTACACGATCAAAATCTGTAATGATTTCAGGTGGAATTGGTTTTAGATGGTATAGATGTATATATTAATGTTAAATATTACTTTAAAAATCAGATTGAACGTGATGATTAATGGATTATATACTTAGATTGAGGTGTGTTTATAATGATTACTTACGTGATGGGAGATATTTTTGAAAGCCCGGCTCGAGTCTTAGTTAATACCGTTAATACAGTAGGCGTAATGGGCAAAGGTATTGCCAAACAGTATAAAGAGATCTATCCTGAGATGTTCAAACAATACCAGTATCTGTGTGAAAAGCAGCTATTTACTGTGGGACAATTATGGCTATATAAAACTCAAAACAAATGGGTTCTAAGCTTTCCAACTAAGCAACATTGGAGACAACCTTCAAAATTAGAGTATATTGAAGCTGGATTGAAAAAATTTGTTGGAATGTATTCGGAAAAGGGGATTACATCAATAGCCTTTCCAGCTCTAGGTTGTGGTAACGGAGATTTAAACTGGGAGCAACAGGTTCAACCACTCATGGAAGCTTATCTCAACAGTCTTCCAATAGATGTGTATATTTATCTCTATAACAATGCAGCAGGAGCCGAACATAAAAAAATTAGCGAGATTAAAGAATGGCTAAGAAGCGAACCACAATCGCTTCCTTTTGATGAAGTCTGGGAAGATATTGAAGAATTGTTGAGCAGAAAGAATAACTTTGAGACTATGGATAATAAGGATTCATTTTCTGCAGAGATTTGTAGAGATGAGCAGCAGGGTATATGTATTAGCAGCCAGAATAATATTATCCGTGTATATCATGATCAAATGCTTGATTTATGGCAGCATATTAGAAGCTTAGGCTTTTGTATGGTGACAAGTATGCCTAATGAATTAGATGAATTCGCTGTGTATATAATGGCAATCTTGAAAGAATTACCGTATCTAAAACCAGTAATCATTGCACCTCGATATCAGGAGCTACCTAATAAGCCATTAGGATTACAGTACCTACCACCTCTAGGTAGCGGTATATTTGAGCTGCGAAACATTCATGGGGTAAACCCACAATGAGTAAAGGACTAAAACCTGATGCGCAAGATATTTGTAATCACATTGACCAATTAATGCAGTCGGAATGGTTAGGTTCATCACGTAAGTGGTGGCCTTATTACATTTACCACTTTACCAATATCGATAATGCGGTGCAAATATTGAATAATGGATTTATATATTCAAGGAACAATGCATTGAATATGGGTCTAATGGAATCTGATAATGCGAGTCCACAAGTCATTGAACAAACAAATGATCAATGGGCTGACTATGTGCGGTTATATTTTAGACCGCGTACACCTACGCAGTTCAATAATGAAGGTTTTAGACCAAAAGAAGATAGAGCATTAGATTCTAAATGCCCGGTTCCCATTTTTTTTCTTTTTGATGCCAAAGGACTATTATCCCGCCAAGAAGTTTCTTTTAGTAATATGAGCCTGACAAAAGCACATCATCAAGTGTTTTCAGATGCCAACGGTTTTAAAAATCTTCCTTTCAATTTAATCTATCACGATGCTGCTTTTCCACCAGAACAACGGGATTTAATAGTGGGTTCACGACATGCTGAAGTCATTATTCCAAATCAGCTGGATTTAGATGATTTAAAGAATATATGGTGCAGGAGTGAAGCTGAATATAAAACCTTAATAAATCTATTGGATCCGATAGCCAGAAAAAAATGGCAAAAGAAAATTGGTGGTGGAAAAAAAGGCAACCTCTTTTTTAGAAAATGGTTATTTATAGAAAAAGTTAACTTTGATGAAAATGAAATCAGTTTTATATTTAATTTACCCAGTTATAAATGTAGCCCTTTTCATGCCAAAGTAATTATTGAGGAAAAAAATACTGGAATGATGTATAAATGGGAAAACGAAGGTTTTGAAGACGACGCTTTAACATTAGATTTAAGCGGACTGAAAGATCCTACGAATTATATAGTGAAGTTATATTTTGAAGACCAAATTATGTTTTTAGATGAATATGAACAACAATCTGATATACCGTTTTAAACTATTAAATGTTGAGTTGGAAAGTGGAAATCGCAAAAAGCTAAATTGGAACGGACGTCGCCAAATCGTCGCCATAAATGTTAAAAAGTAAGCAAATTAAGTGAATAGTTCCATATGTGATTTTAATAAAAATACCGTAATATCCGCTCTTGCAGACACTGGAAGTTATCCTTGAAATACCTCTCCAACAAATTCGTAATCAGCAGGCCGGCGGTTCGAATCCGCCCATCGGCTCCAGTTAAAAACAAGTAACCGCGCTGTTTGCTCGGTTTTGATTTTTTCTGCTATGCAAATAAAACCTGGGTGGCGACACATCATAGCAGTCTTGGTTATAAGAACTTACTCTATTATAAACATGGGAAAAAAACTACTAAAATGAACACAAACAAATACAGAAAGTAAATTACCTATAAACCTGGAACTGTTCTTCATATAGTTTTGCTGTCTCCCACCCATAAGTAAAAAATAGCCTTTTTCATAAACAGGGAGATATCCTAATTTTCTGGGCATAATGATCATCTCCAATGGTTTTATATCTTAATTCCAGGCGGGCTTGACAAATATCACCATGCATTTCCAATTTTGCAGGATATATACGGTAAAATGAAGAAATAAATAAACGTTTCTACCAAAAGGTGCAAAGAAGGGCATAAGCGCTGGCAAAAAGTTTTGGTTCAAACCCAGGAGGAAGAGATTGAGATTAATATTGACAGCATAACCGTAATTAAAAAAATAGAAGGATCTGGTGTCAATTACCGGAGTTATAACTGATTAACGCATCATAATCGAAATTCAAACGGTTATATGGTGAAAAAGCTTGTAAGATGATATGCTCGTTATGAGGTGGCTTTGAATATCTTTTTTAAAACATTATCTGGAGAGGGCAAGCTGACTGTAATGGATAATACCATTCTATCCTTTCTTCAAGCCAGAAAAAAGAAAACCATATTATTAAGTGAGCTGGAGCAACTGGTGGGAGGCCAGACCAGCTACGAAGATTTTGCGCTCATAATTAATGCTTTGGAACAAAAGGGAATAATAACAGCTGTGAAACAGCAGGGCTATAATCAGAAAACCATCCCTTTGGCCAACGCTTACCGCATATTCCATTCTAAAATCCCGGCTGACTACTTGCAGGAAATCGAACGGCTTCATTTTACCCTTCACCCCTTGATCAAGCTGGAGGCTTATTATAGCCTGGGGGCTTCGGAATGGGAAAATGATCGGCCCTATATTCTGCTGCTAAACGATTTTCTAAAAGAGAAGGGCTTACCAACTAATGAGGCTACTGCTCCGGAAAGGTCTTATGCCCTGGTGGGGGATGAAAAATGGATTGATGAAAAAGACGGCAAGAAGCTTCTTGAGAGGGTGGGGCTCTGGTCTGGCATGAAAATCGTATATCTGCCCGATCCTCTGATGCTGGCAGTAAATCAGCTTTGGCTTCCCCAGGGGGAAGAAACCAGCTTGCATCTGGTAGTGGAGAACAAGACTACTTTTCATGCGTTGCTGGATTTTTTGCCGGATACAAACTTTTATAGCTTGATTTATGGTGCAGGCTGGAAGATTACCGCCGATATTTTCATGCTGGATAAACAGCTGGGTTTGAAAAACCGGAAGCAATGCATTTATTATTTTGGGGATCTGGATTATGAAGGTGTCAGTATCTGGCATACCTTGAACATGCGCTATCCGGCTCTTCCTGCACTGCCGTTTTACAGTGCCTTATTATCCAGGCCGGCAGCGCGGGGCAAAGAAAACCAGGTTTGTAATGAGGAGGCTCTGGCTCACTTCCTGACCTGTTTTTCCGCCCCGGAACAGGAAATAATCAGAGATATTTTGGGTAATGGCGGTTACTATCCGCAGGAAGCCCTTAGTCGTATGGAACTGGGAGCAATATGGAGGAATGCTTCATGGAACTAGATGCACGAAATATTATGGCCAATTATCGCGAACGGGTGCAACGGCTGGCAATTTTTGACCCTTTATTTCGGCTGGAGAACAAAAAGACTACCGACAAAAGTAATCGGCCCATTGATTATTTCAGCCTGGGGTTACTTACCCTGCTGTTTTTCTTTGAAAATATGTTGCTGCGCAATCATAAGACCGGGGTTAAGGAATTGGCAGGATTTTTCCAAAGCATCAATCAAGGGGAACTGGATCTGGACGGCGAAGGCTATGAAAAACTGGCCCGCGATATTATTGAGGTATTTCGTCCTTCCGGTGGGAAGCGAAACTTTCGCAGTTTTTACGATTGGCATACCCGCCAGGAAGATACTATTTTCATCTCTATTTTAAAAGCAGACCGGCGTGATATTAAAAGCTCAACTCAGTATTACAGTTTGGCTGATCAAGGCCTGGAACTGGTATTTGCTACCCGTGAATATTATAGTGAGTTTCAGGTATCAATAAACCAGTTGCTATTGCGCAAACAGCTGGAAAGAGGGCAATTCTGGGGAGCGTTGCGCCAGATCGATGAAATGCGGGTAGCGGTTGAAACCCTGGAAGAAAGGATAGTGCGTATTCGCCACGAAGTGCAGCGCAACATTGTATCTGAGAGTACATATCAGCGTTATCGGGATATAATAGAAGAAATTAACCTGCGGCTTAGCCGTGAAGATAAGGAATTTGAAGAGCTGCAGGTTTTTGTCGGTGAGACCAGGGAGCGTTTAAGCTATGAACGAAAAACGCCCAAAGACCAGCAGACCTATGAGCTTATTGTAAAAATTGATGCCGAGTTATTCGACGTTCATAATCAGCACGGGAATTTATTAAGGGAGAGTATCGAATTGAAGACTAGCGCCTTACAGGCCGCTCAAGAGTCTTTATACTTTGCCGGTATTGATTCATTTAATTTTCAAAAGGAAATTACCGAGCAGCTGCTGGCTACTCCCTTGCCGCTTACTGCTGCCCGCACCGTGGTGGAACCTTTTCTATTTTTGGAGCACAGGGAACAGTGGTCGCCGCTGACCGTATTTGCCCGGCAGAGGGTGGAGCGGCGTAAGGAAACTACAGAAACCGAGGGATTCCTGCAGGCCCGGGATGAAGAACTGCAGGCCCGGGAAAGAGCAGTCCGGCGTAAGAATTACCAGCGGGTTATGGAGTTGGTTATGCAAGCTCTGGGAGAAGGGAAGGAAATATATTTACAGGAAATGGTTAATTACTGTTATGACAGTGGGCAGGAACATCTGCTTGAGCAGCGTTTCTTTTATGATTTCTGGATACTGTTGCATCAGCGTTCACCAATTAATTTAGATGGAGACCTGGAAAGCATACAGGAAAGTACTCTGGGGGAAGTGGTGGCCCTTCTGGACGGGAAAGTCCGGAGTTTGACCGTGGTGGAGCAGGGTGAAGTTTTGCAAGTTACCGCACGTTACAGTATCCGTAACATGCAATTAAGATTGGAGAGGGAAGAAAATGCTCTATGATGAACGGCAGGTTATGGAAGCCTTTCGACTTTATGCCAGGCTTGCGGTTAAAGGCTATGGTGACAAGGAAGCGCTGCGGCTTTACCTGGCTGATGACATGGTGCGGGGATTAGTGGAGGAATTTGCACAGGAAGTTGAATGTACGGTAATTCCTGCCGGAGATCAGCTTTATCTTATTCCACTGGCAATAAGTTCGCCTTTTCATGTGTCCAACCAGAGCTTGAAAGAGCAATATTTGCCGGCATACGCTGTGAATGCTGACATTTATCTGATGTATGTAGCCATTATCATACTGTTTGGGGAATTCTACGACAGCTACCAGACCATGGAACCTACCCGGGACTTTCTGGCCCTGGATCATTGGCTGACTAGATTAAATGAGCGTCTGCTGGCCTTAAAGGAAATCGACCCGGAAGTGCTGGAGAAAATGGAATCAGAGTTGGAATATAATTGGCAGCAGGTGATTGATAAGTGGGATGCGCTGGATGATTTGAAGGAGAAGGTTAAAGCCCAGGACGCCCGCACCCGTAGCCGGTTGGGATTTTTGAACACGGTTAAAAAATTTTTGGAAGCCCAGGATTTAATCCGGGATATCGGCGAGGACGAAATGACCCTGACTGAAAAAGCGCGAACCATTATCCAGCGCTATTACATGGAAGTGCAGCATAACCAGGATATTCTGGAGTTTATCTATCGGAACAGTCCGGATAAGGAGAGAGCGTAATGCCGGCTATTTCTCGTATTCGTTTTACCAATTTGGTTTTTGAAAATGGGGCTAAACGTTATAATGATGTAATTTTTCAGTTTGATAGCTATAACGGGGTTATCCTGCTGGAAAACGGAGGGGGTAAAACCGTACTGGTTCAGGCGGTGCTGCAGACCGTTTTACCTCATACCCTGTTAGGAGAACGTAAAGCCAAAGATACCTTTGCACTGGAGAATAGTCCTGCTCATCTGGCAGTTGAATGGCTTATCAGCGATCGGCCCAGACGATATGCTCTGACCGCGGTGACACTGTTCCATAGTAAACAAGGTATGGATTCTTATAAATATGTGTACGAATATGGTACTGGTGATGAACATTCTTTAGAGGGGTTACCTTTTGTGCGTGAGGCACCGAATGGCCCGACCCGGCCTTCCAGCAAAGAAGAAATGGCAGATTACTACCAGTATATGAGCCGCAACCATTTGAATGCCCATTACTTTAGCAGCAATCGGGAGTACCAGAGTTACCTGGAAGATAACTTTAAAATAATTAACTCGGAATGGAAAAGTGTAGCCCGGATTAATGCTGCCGAAGGGGCGGTGGAAGGTTTTTTTGCTGGATGCAGCACTACCACCCAGCTGGTTAACCAACTCTTAATTCCTACCGTAGAAGAGGCTTTAGCCGGTGGCGGAACTAAGGAATTCATAGAAATCTTTGCCAGCCAGCGGGAGCATTTTAAACAACATCGTCAATTACGGGATAAAATCGCAGAGAGTCAACAGGTAGATATGAAAATCAACAGCTATGTTAACCGTTATGCTTTGTATGATGAAGCCCGGCAGGTATTGCTCAAGGTAAAAGGGGAGGCCCGGTCTCTATATAGACTGGCTACCGAAAATCAGGAGCTGGTTGAGCAAAAGCTGGAAGAACACCGGCAGGCAACAAACCAGTTGCAGGAGAAGCAGCAAGAGTGGGAAAGAAAGCAGGCTTCCTGCCAGTTGGCCAGCCGTCGGCAGGAATTGAATTATACCGGCAAAATCTATGAAGAGCGGCGTAAAGAATATGAGGAGCAGCATGAAGAATACGAGCAAAAAAACAGCCGCCTGCAGAATCTGGAGATTTCCCGGTTGAAGGAACGGATTCGCAGTAGTGAGGAAGAAATCAAATACTATACCGAACAAATAAATAATTTGGCGACTGATCCTGATGTTAGAAACCTGGAAGAGAGGATTAAGAATAATGCCGGGCATCTGCGTTACTGTTATTTGCAGGAAGAAAAGATACTGGACGGCAAAAAGCAGGAGAGCCAGACTGAACTGGATAAGGTAACCCGGGAACTGCAGGAAATAGAAAGAAATCACCGGGAACAGCAGAACCAATATTATAAACTGCGGGATCAGAAGGTGCAGGCTGAGCAGCAGCGTATGCAAGCGGAAAATGATATGCAAAACATTGCCGGTCAGATTCTGGCCAACCCCATCCAGGAAGAGGTCATAAAGGAAAAACAGAAGTGGGAACAGCAAGTAGCCGAGTTGGAGCGTAACCGCCTGGAAAATCAGGGTCTGATTCGAAAATTACAGGAAGATAAAAGGCGACTGCTGGATGAACTGGCTTGCTTGCGTCCGCAATTACAGGATTGCACCCGCCAGGAACAGAGCCTGAAGGAACTTAACGAGCGTATCCAGGAAGAACAGGAAAGCCTTTTATTGCGCATGAAAGAATTAAGAACCGAACTTTATTCGATTCATTCCTTGTATACCCAGCAGGCCACTATAATAAATCATTTTGAAGATTCAGTGAAGAATCTGCGTTTACATAAGGAACGGGCCATAATGGAGGAAAGCCAGGCTCTGGCCTTGCATACGTTTTACGAGTCCAGCATTTATTATAGCGCTGACCCGCTGGTTGAGGGCTGGATTGATGATTGGCAGGAGCAGTTTACTTACCTGGAGGCGGGGGCGGTTTATGTTGAGAAAGCAGCCCAACAACTGGGACATTCGGTTAGCGAATATTTCTCGGCTTATCCCTTCTGGGCCATCAGTTTGGTATGCAGGGCTTCTGAAGCTGATAATCTCCTGGCCCGCCTGCGGCGGCAGACAATAATGCTGACCCATCCGGTTTTTATCCTTACCCAGGAGGAAGCCCGCAGCATACTGGATAGCCGGGGTGAACCATCCCATGAAGCTTTAGAGGTTGAAAGGCGGGTATTTCCGGCTAATTGGGAAGTGAATCTGTCTTCGCCAGCCTTTCAAAACTGGAAACAGGAATTAGAGAAGAAGGCGTATGATGCTGGTTCTAAACGTCGGCAAGAGGAAGCCCGTCTGCAGGAAATGGAAGAAATCTGGAAACAATTGCTGCAGTTCTGGGGGAAGTATCCTTATGAAGAAGTTTGCCAGGTGCGGCAATCATGGCAGGAACTTCGGGAACAGCTGGTTAAACTGGATCAGGGTATACGCAACCGGGAAGAAGGTTTGCAGGAGATAGACACCCGCCTGGATAGCCTGGGTAAAAAGAACAACGAGATAAATGAGGAATATACCCACTTGAGCAACCGGATTATGAAAGCGCAGGATTATATCCGCAAAGCTGGCGAGCGTGATAAAGCGCTACTGGATTTACGCCAATATCAGGAACTCCTGCTGGTTCGGGAACAGGAACTGGAGTGGATAAACCGGCAAAAGGAGCGCGGGGAACGGAGAAAGCAGGAATTGGAGCATGAATTGTTAATAATTCAACAGGAATTCCGCTATCTAATGGAGCAGCCGCTATACCAGAATGTTAAGCATGTCATCCCCCGTGAAAGCAACCTGAATCGTACCCTCCTGGAAACTGAACACCGGGATTTGGTGGATGCCCTGCATCAGAAGCAAAAAGGCAGGCAGCACCAGGAAGACCTGCTAAACCAGGCCCGAACTGGCAAAAAAGATAGTGAAAAAGACCTGGAACGCAAACGTCGCCAATGTGATATCGAAATTGACGAAGACTTCAAATTTCCCCCCGGCGGAGAGGAAGAAATTAATGTAGTCATTCAACAGACGAAATTACTTAAGCAGCAGTTAAAAAAAATTGAACCCGGGCTTAAGCAAGCGGAACAGGACTATGCCATTGCCCAGGATCGTTTTAACCAGCAGGAAGATGATTTTTATAAAAAATTCACCCAACCTGTATTGTTCAGCAAATCGCTTATTATGGTCAAAAATGAGCTGGATCAGGAGTATCAGGACATTGAAAGCAAGCAAAACTATTTGGATGCGCAGGCCGTCATTTTAAAGACTGAAGAAGATATGTTAAAGCAAGCCCTGGGTGAATTGAAACGCTATCATGAACGTTATGAATATCTGCAGGATAACGTTGTTTATATGGATTTACCCGCCCCGACAGTCCAGGACTTCAGCTACCGACCGATGCCTATAATTGAACGCTATATAAAAGAGTTGGAAGCCAAACAAGCCCATCTCAATCAGGTCAGGGAAGGGCTGGAACAGGAAAGGAGTCGCCTGGAGCAGTTCTGCCAGGAGGAATTGCAGGATATCAAGCTGCGCCGGATGGTTATGAACGGATTAAAATACTTGGATAATTATCAGGAAGTAGGGGAATGGAAGAATCGTTTAAGCAGTCGCATTGCCCTGGCTATTCGCCATGCCGAAGATGGCATGCGGGAACATGATCGCCAGTTGCAGCAGTTTATTAATCATATGCATAGCTATTTACTGACTATGGCGGGTGAGCTGCGGGCTATTCCCCGTAAGACCAGGGTCAGGGTAGAGGATAGTTGGAAGGAAATATTTCAATTTGATGTGCCGCAATGGGAGGAAAAGGACGGCAAAAATGAGCTGCGTAAACACATTGATTGGATGCTTAGCCAGATTGAGAGCGACCGCTACCGGGACGAACATGGGAAAGAGGATTATGCCCTTATGCAAAAAGACATAGAAAAATGGCTGCAAGCTCCGCAGCTACTCGGTAATGTCATGCAGGGAAAGAATATCAAGGTTAAGTGCCGCAAGGTTACCGCTGACGGCAAGGTCAGCAGTTATCCCAGTGCCTGGGAGAGTTCCAACCAGTGGTCAGGGGGAGAAAAATGGAGCAAGAACATGGCTTTGTTCCTGGGCATTCAAAACTACCTGGCGGAAAAGCGGCAGGCTATAAACCCCAGGATGAAGCGCAGCCGCACCGTTATTCTGGATAATCCCTTCGGCAAGGCCTCCAGTGAGCATATTCTGGATCCGGTTTTTTTTATCGCGGAACAGCTGGGCTTTCAGATTATTGCCCTGACTGCTCTGGCTGAGGGTAAATTTATTAGTGATTACTTCCCCATAGTATATAGCTGCCGACTGCGGCCCAGCACCAGTCCGGATAAATACTTAATTGCCGCCGACAAAGAAATACGGCATGCCTATTTCCAGGACCATGATCCGGAAGCACTGCGAAGATTGGGAGAACAGAAACAGATGGAGCTGTTTTAGAATTTTCTCCGTGTTTTTTCAGTGGAATTTTTTGGAGCGTGTTATTAAGGAATACGGCGATTTTCAAATAGATTTAAAACAATTTTATTATGACTATGATGATGCATTGAGGAAGAAGGCTTATGGTCGATAATAATAAAATACGTTAACACGCACAAAAAATGTACAGCAGGGGCGTTCTCCGGATAAGAACGCCTCTTTTTTATTCACTGTTTTTAAGCCTTGAATTACCATATTCCGGCTAATCTCTATTACACGAGCTATTTAGATTGTAAAATAACCATGTTATTAGAGGAAATACACTTAATTTTGCGAATATTGTCGTTACAGGGTTATCGATGTTCGTAATACTTTGAAGTTTTCTGGAGGTGATAGGATTAATAAGGTAACTATTGAGGAATTAATAATTGGAGGTGATAAGTAATGGTATTAAATGAAGTTGTAATGGTAAGTGCCTGCAGAACACCTATTGGTAAGTTCCTGGGGCAGTTTAAAGATGTACCGGCCAGGGATCTGGCAGTAATAGCGGGTAAGGAAGCCATCAACAGAGCGGGAATCCCGGCGGATATAATTGATGAAATTGTAATGGGTCAAGTTTATCAGGGCCTGCAAAAATCCCTGCCCGCGCGTATTGTCGGTTTGGCATGCGGGCTTCCTGAGCGGAGCAATGCCTGTGTTGTAAATCAGAATTGTACCTCTGGGATGAGAGCATTGGAAATTGCCAGTCGCAACATTATGGTAGGGGCAACGGATATTGCACTGGTGGTTGGGGTTGAAAACATGACTCAGAGTCCCTATATGGTACCCAGTGGAAGGACTGGTGCACGAATGGGCGATACCAAAATGATTGATTCTTTGACCCATGACGCACTGGTTGATTCGCTGGTTCCGGGACACATGGGAATGACTGCCGAAAATGTTGCGGCCATGTATAACATTACTCGCGAACAATGTGATGAATTAGCGGTCAGAAGCCATCAAAATGCCATTAATGCAACTGATAATGGTGTTTTCAGGAGAGAAATCGTTCCGGTTGAAGTTACCACTAAAAAAGGTGTAACCATTATTGAAACCGATGAACATCCTATTCGTGATTGCACCATCGAAAGTGTCGGCAAACTAAAACCGGCATTTAAAAAAGACGGGGGCGTAGTAACCGCTGCCAATGCATCCGGCATCAATGACGGCGCATCGGCTGCCGTAATAATGTCCAGACAAAAAGCAGCAGAACTGGGAATAAAACCGCTTATGAAACTGGTCGCTTCGGTTGCGGTTGGTGTTGACCCGCAGATCATGGGAATCGGACCTGCGGAAGCAATTCCGGTAGCTCTGGAGAAAGCCGGCTGGAATTTTGATGATGTTGAATATTGGGAACTGCATGAAGCGTTTGCCCCTCAGTTCATTGGCTGTAAAATCCGCCTGAAGGAGAACTATGGCATGGACCTCTCCATGGATAAAGTAAATCACAATGGATCAGGGATTGCTTTGGGACATCCTATTGGGTCAAGCGGATTACGTATTGTTGTTTCTTTATATTACGAACTGGAAAGACTTGGCCTTACCAGAGGCGGTGCCTCTACCTGCGTAGGGACCGGACCGGCCATGGCCTCTTTGTGGACCCGGGATATATAATATATAATGCCAGGCCACCGGAGTTATTGAACCATTGAAGTGAATCCAGGGGCAAGCAGACTCTGTGCCTGGCATCTATTTCAGGCCGTATTGGTTAACCTTTGCTCAAGTTTACTACCGGGATTTATATCCCGGTATTTTTACTGATTACTCAAATAGCATAGATTAAAAGAATATTTAGATGAAGCATTTTGTAATGATTGGAATGAACTTTTCAGTTTCAGGCAGGCTAGAACCTGACCAGGTCTTTATGCAATACTATATTCCCTTCCAGATTCTCATTCCCGGAACGGCCGCCCACCCAGCTGAATACAACCGAACTATCGGTTAATATTTGCACCTCAAACGAGTTAAACATGGGGATAAATTCGGTTTGAATTTTTGAGTTGGCCGCAATTGTAAAGGTCTCGTCAAATACCTTTTTTTTCGGTTGCGGGTCGAGATTAAAGATTTTAACTCTCGCCTGGTGCGTTTTGGTTCCGTTATTCAATACCAGCACGCGGATATTATTTATAAACTCGCTAATACTGATCGGTCCGGTAGTATACCTGTATTTAAATGAGTTTGCCATCTGACCAACCCCCATAATGTGTTTGTAATGCCAGTATATTCAAATAGGGAATATTGTGTGTACGGCATGACGGAATAAATAACTAAGGTGCCGTTTTGTTTTCAAACAGTATACAATAAGTATAAGTGAGTGCTAAAGGGGGCAAGCAAATGTTTAAAAAAATTCTAGTATCCACTGATGCATCAGAGTATTCATATCATGCTTTTGCAACTGCTGTTGATATTGCCAAACAATACAATGCGAAAATCGTACTTTTGCATGTGGTGGATAAGCCGGCCAATTATTCCTATATGGGTGCGCTTATAAGCGGCTATGCCCTTTTTCCGGAGGAAAAGATTAATGAAATCGGTCAACAGGTTATAAAAGATACTATTAAGAGCGTAGATACAAAAGGGGTCAAGATGATAACCAAGGTTAGCAAAGGTTACGCGGCAGCAGAAATTCTCAGAGAAGCAGAAAATGGTATCGATCTTATTATAATGGGAAGCCGTGGACATGGACCTCTTAAGGGTGCTTTGACAGGAAGCGTGACCCTGCATGTTCTGGCTCAGGCTGCCTGTCCGGTAATGGTAGTAAAATAAACCGGGGTATAGCATATACCCATGGCAAGGCATGCGAATCAAGTATTACGCTATGGCTGAATTCTTATGATATAGTCTTTTCATCACAGTTGAAAGGTGAAGGCTATCATGAGAACCACAGAAATTTTCAAAAACAAAAAAGTGCTGTCGCTGGAAGTATTTCCTCCCCGGCGAACCGCACCTATTGATACAATTTACAAAACGCTGGACGAATTACAAGGTTTAAATCCGGACTTTATGAGTGTAACTTATGGTGCCGGCGGCAGTAAAACCAATACCGCAACCTTGGAAATTGCTGCGGCCATAAAAAATCATTACGGGATTGAAAGTGTTGCCCATCTTCCCGGTATTAATCTAACCAAAAACGAAGTGCTGGATATGCTGGCAGGTTTCAAGCAGGCCGGGGTGGAAAACATTTTGGCTTTGCGCGGTGATATAAACCCCGATTTTACCCCCAGGCAGGATTTCCGATATGCCAGCGATCTGGTTTCGTTCATCAGGGAAAATAGCGACTTCAATATTATCGGAGCCTGTTATCCGGAGGGGCATAGTGAGTGCTCAGGTCTGGTTGACGATATACGCAATCTAAAAATCAAGGTGGATGCCGGGACCGACCAGCTTATCACCCAGCTGTTTTTTGATAATGATTACTTCTATTCATTTCGTGAACGGGCTAGCATTGCCGGAATAAATGTTCCGATTCAAGCTGGAATAATGCCGGTGGTAAATAAAAAACAAATTGAAAGAATGGTATCGTTGTGCGGGGTGCAGCTCCCCAAAAAGTTTATAACCATGATGGAAAGATATGAAAATAATCCTGTAGCCATGCGCGATGCAGGGATTGCTTATGCAGTTGATCAAATTGTCGATCTTATGGCTCAGGATGTGGATGGCATTCACCTGTATACCATGAATAACCCCTATATTGCTCAGAAAATATATGCAGCCATAAGCACCCTGCTGGCAGCGTGAGCGAGCCATACGGTTGTACAATACCTTGTCTTTGTTATAGCAGAACAGGGGTACAGGCCCGGGACTGCTGAAAAATTATCATAAATGTCATCCTGAGGAGCTGCAGGCGACGAAGGATCTCTTTAAAGGCCGAAATATTGGGATTCAGCCAACTAGATTCTTCACTATCGTTCAGAATGACACGCAAAAGAGGACTTTTTCAGCAGTCTCGGACCGTCCCCGTCACACTTCAGCGGTCACAGACCAGCCGTATACCCCCGGGGGCGACAAAAGGACCGTCCCCGTGACACTCGGAAATCAACCGCTTTAACTCGGTAATATAATCTGATGCGATCGTACTAAGATGCGCCTTCTCATTCGCTATCCAGCCCACCAGCATTTTTTCTTCCGACTCCAACGGCACGGAAATAATGTTTTCGCCGTTCAAATCGCTGTTTAGAACCCCGGTACAGATAGTATATCCGTTCAGCCCGATCAGCAGATTGAATAGAGTGGCGCGGTCGCTGACATGGATAGTTTTCTTATGAGGAACGGTGCTCAATATCTCCTCCGAAAAGTAAAACGAGTTATATTCACCCTGTTCAAACGCCAGAAAAGGATAATCGTCCAAATCTTCCAGGGTTACCGATTCTTTCCCGGCCAGCGGATGAACCGAACTGATAAAAACATGCGGATCAGCCTCAAAAAGAGGATAAAAAGTTAAATGATTTTCCTTCAAAAGCTTGGCAATTACTTTTTCATTAAAATCACTTAAATAAATTATGCCCAACTCGCTGCGTAGATTTTTGACATCTTCAATGATCTCCCAGGTTCGGGTTTCCCGAAGTGTAAATTCATATTCATCCACATCCAATGCCCGGAGGAGATTCACAAAGGCGTTGACCGCGAAAGCGTAATGTTGAGTGGAAACCGAGCAAAGCTGCTTTGAGGGCTTTTTACCCAGATAACGCTGTTCCAAAAGTTCAGTCTGCTCTATAACCTGACGCGCATAAGAAAGAAATTCCCCGCCGTCAATGGTTAATGATATACCTTTGGCGGTGCGGTTAAAAATCTCTATACCCAGTTCGGTTTCCAGCTCTTTGACAGCATTGGAAAGGCTGGGCTGGGAAACAAAAAGCTGCCTGGCTGCTTCGGTAATTGAACCGCATTCAACTATTTTTATAACATATCTTAATTGTTGAAGTGTCATAATTTCACCTGCGTTTGTTGCACCGGGTTACCCGGGACATTATTTCTGCAATACTAAATGAGATTTTTGCATAATTCAATTTTCTTTAATTATTATATAACTTTTAAAAATGTCATCCTGAGGAGCTGCAGGCGACGAAGCATCTCTTTTGGAAGTCCATAAGACTGCATCTTCCGGCTAAACTGGATTCTTCGCTGATATTCAGGAAATCATTAATTATGCCAAGCCTTCATTTAAATCCTAATATACTATATCGAATTGTCAATTCAGTTTGATGGATTAACTGACGTTCTTCCGGTTATCTTTTGCAGGTTTTTTTAACCTATTATAGAACTAGCTGTATAATGAATATTTTCAACCTGGTGAATCCTTTGTAGATTTAAGGTGATTAAATGTTGAGAACCATGAAAAATGAATATGATTTCAAACGTACTATTGCCGGTGTCATAAATGCTATCAATGCAGCAGAGGATGCTGATAAAATAAGTATATATGAAAACATTCTGGTCAGCATATATGCGTCAAACTTACTATATATAGCTGCTATTTCAAACTTCCTGGTTCGCTACATTATATACTCGATAAATTTGACATCTTGCTTAATTGACAGCATTATATTTTTGATTTTAGGCATTACATATGATGTAATAACCAGAGTGAATTTAAAAACACAGCGAGTTACATTTTTCATTGCCATACTTTCATTTTTAACCTTTATTTTCGTAGCGGTAAGATTTTATGATATTATCGGGCCGGCTTTGTGGACTGTAGGGTTTATACAGCTTTTCCTGGCTATGATACGGATTACCAGAACCATGTTATATTATATTATCGCTGCCATATTAATAGGTTACACCTATATCTTATATCAATCCTTTTATGGGCTGTCTTTTCAATTTGATACGATTTATTATGTTATACAATTCATAATGTTCCTGATTTTGTTCATCATTGCCGCCCATGTTCATAAAATTAATATTGATCGTTATAAATTGATTAACAGACAACTTCAGGAAACAAATGCAAAAAAAGAAAAAATCACTTCTCTTTATGAGGAAATTGCCGCATCGGAAGAGGCGATCAAACATATTGCTTATCATGATAACTTAACTGGATTACCAAATCGGCTTTATTTCACTGAACAGCTTAATCATGCCATTAATTTTGCTAACCGTACGGGAAATATATTTTCAATCATGTTTTTGGATCTGGACGGTTTTAAAATGATTAATGATACCATGGGGCATAGCATCGGAGACGAGTTATTGATAAAAGTAGCTCAAAGATTGGTTAATACGCTGCGTAAAACTGATATTGTGGCCAGAATTGGCGGAGACGAATTTGTGGTCATGATTGAAAACATAAAAAATGAAAACGAAATTAAAATTGTGGCAGAAAAAATCCGGGAGTGTTTCATGCGGCCATTTGTACTGGACGAACGGGAATTCATTGTTACTAGCAGCATAGGTATTGCATTGTTTCCCAATGATGGAGAAACTGCAGAAAAACTAATCGCAAATGCGGATATTACCATGTACAGGGCCAAACAAAGGGGTAAGAACCAATATGTATTCTGTACTCCGGGAATGAAAACCAAAGCATCCAGAACTATGAAACTGACCAGCGACCTGTACCGGGCATTGGAAAAAAATGAATTTGAACTGTATTATCAGCCGCAGGTGAGCTGTACTACCAATGAAATAGTTGGCCTGGAAGCACTGATACGATGGAATCATCCTGAACTGGGCATGGTCTATCCAGGAGAATTCATTTCTTTAGCTGAGCAAAACGGGTTGATTATATCTATGGGAGAATGGGTAATGCGAACTGCATGCAGGCAAAACAAGGCGTGGCAGGATGCGGGATATGAGCCCATCCGTGTAGGAGTAAATATTTCCGTACAGCAATTGCAAAATGGGGATATCGTTAAGCAAGTAGAAGATATTCTAAGGGAAACCGGCTTGAAACCACAATATCTGGAACTGGAAATCACCGAAAGTATTGCTATGAGTCACAAACGATATTTAGAAACAATTAATGCTCTAAAAGACCTGGGCATAAAAATTGCTATTGATGATTTTGGTACCCAATATTCTTCTTTGAATTATTTAAAACAATTATCTGTAGATCGAATCAAAATTGCCATGCCATTTATTCAGGGAATATCAGAAAACCCAAAGGATGAAGCCATTACCAAAACCATTATAATATTAGCCAAAAGCATGGAAATGGATGTAATTGCCGAGGGAGTTGAGACCAGAATCCAGCTGGAATTCCTGATCCAGGAAAGTTGTGACGAAATTCAGGGCTACTACTTCTTCAAACCTATGTCATCAAATGAACTGGAAAAACTATTAAAGACAGGGGCAGCACAGGAGTAACAATTTAAAATGGCACACCCTGATCCATTAGCCTCGGAAACCAAAATTGGGACGAGGGACCTCGTCCCTCGTCCGTGTCCATCTTATTCGGTGTACATAGACTCAATAATATCTGCATATTTCTCGTTGATGGCTTTGCGTTTGATCTTCATGGTGGCAGTCAGTTCACCGGTTTCCTGGGAGAATTCATTGGGCAGGACGGTAAATTTCTTGACCTGCTCCACCTGACCCAGATCCTTGGTGCGGTTGTCGATTATATCACGGTAGAAAGCGATAACCTCAGGTTTTTGTACCAATTCCTCCCGGCTGGCATAGCTGATGTCCTTGGATTTTGCCCAGCCTTCCAGTGCTTCGAAGCTCGGAGAGATCAGGGCGGATACATATTTGCGGCCATCGCCGATAGTAGCCACGTTATCGATATAGAAGTCTTCCTTGAGCAGGGTTTCAATATGCTGGGGTGCAATATACTTACCACCGGAGGTCTTCATCATATCTTTAATCCGGTCGGTGATGCTCAGATAGCCTTCCTCGTCAATATAACCTACATCGCCGGTTTTCATATAACCGTCTTCGGTGAGGGACGCTTTGGTCAGTTCCGGATCCTTATAATAGCCTATCATCATGGAAGGGCCTTTGGCCAGGATTTCGCCTTCTTCAGAGAATTTCACATTCATGAGCGGGACGACCGGTCCACAGGTGCCGAACTTATTGTGTTCTGAGTTGGCAACTGTGATAACAAAGCACTCGGTCATGCCATAGCCTTGCAGCAGCAGCACGCCGGCATTGAAGAAGAACTCGGCGATTTCAGCGGAGAAGGCCGCCCCGCCGCAGTTAAATATCTTGTTGCGTCCGCCGAAAATATTGCGGATATTTTTCAGAACCTTTTCATCGGCTACCGCATACTGTTGCTGCAATTCCTCCGGGATGGGCTTGCCCTCTTTTTTCAGGGTTTCGTACTGGCCGCCGATGGCCAGCGCCCATTTAAATCCCTGCTGCTGCTCGGGAGGTGCCTGGCTAATGCCATGCTGGACAGTGGCATAGATCTTCTCCCACATGCGGGGCACACTGCACATATAATGAGGCCTTGACTCCAGCAGGAATTGATTGATGGCCTTGGTATCGTGGCAGTAATCCACCTGGCCGTTGCCACAGAGGATAAAGTAGCTCCAGGCCCGTTCAAAAACATGAGATAGGGGCAGGAAAGCCAGATTTACATCTGTTTCTACGATGGGGATATGATAACCGGTGCCGAATAACATGGCAAACCAGCCTTTATGGGTCAGCATGACTGCTTTGGGCGTACCGGTGGTGCCGGAGGTGTAGATAAGAGTGGATAGATCTTCTGAATCCAATCTGGCGACACGTTCTTCCAGTTCGGCTTCCTGGCCAGCCTTACGTCCCATTTCGAGGAAATCATCAAAATACATGACTTCCGGACGTTTCTCGATAACCGCGATCTTATCGAAAACGATGATTTTTTCCAGGGTGGGGCATTCTGCACCCAGCAGGGAAAGGGCCTTGTCATACTGATCCTGGTTGCCAACAAACAAAATGCGGATCTCGGCGTGATTGACGATATATTTCAGCTCTGCGGCGGAATTCGTGGCATAAACCGGAACCGAGGCGGCCCTTACCGTAAAAGAAGCATAATCGGCAACCGCCCATTCCACACGGTTATTGGCAAAGATACCCACGAATTCGCCTTCTCTGACTCCGAAATCGAGGAGGCCTTTGGCGGTGGTATCGATCAGATCTCCGAATTCCTTCCAGGTATAAGCGATCCATTCTCCGTATGGTTTATGACGGACAGCGATTTTGGTGTCGCCATATTTGGCCACACGGCTGCGGATCATTAAAGCCAGATGCTTTTCCCGAGCCAGAAAATCTTCAAATTCTTTTTCATAATCAGGCTTTGCTCCATTCATTCAATCAAATCCTTTCTTGATAAGTTGCTACAATATTGTGCCACGTTATGTGATATTTGATGAATTTCTATTCCAAAACTCCCCCCTTTGTTTAAGCGTAATTATTCAATACCAACTGAGCTAAGATAAGTCATCAAGACATTTAAAAACAAATCGGCTTGTTCCTTAAATGAAACCGAATCAGGGAAAGCCAGCCGATGAAAGATCAGGCCATTAAAAAAAATCGTGAACATAAAACCGAATTCAGTAGGAAGACCGGTCCACTCAGCAACACCATTGCCGTAGTAATGATCGGCTTCATTCATGATGTCAAAACCGCCATCTTTCCCATGCTGGCGATAATAATCAATAGTCAGAAGCAGGATGTCCTGAAACCATTGTTCATTTTCCATTATATAGTCACTAAATGCTTTAATTCGCTCTTCCAACGGAGTGTCTGCAGTGATTTTGTCGACTGCCCCGGATATATCTCTGCGGCTGGCCAGCTGCATCATACTCTCAAGAATGGATTTTTTAGTGGGAAAGTAATGGTATAGGGAGCCCGTAGAAACCCCCAGTGATTTAGCAATTTCACGCATAGTGACGTCGTTGTACCCGCGTTGGGCAAAGTCATCGAAATATTTCTGCAGCAGTTCGTTCCTATAGGCATCGTGATCAACGATTTTCGGCATGGTGAACCTCCTGTTATGTAAATGGACAAATATTTTATATCGAACGGTCGATATAAAATAATCTAATTAATATCTATCATTACATATTGTATTTGTCAATTAAAATCTGTAATCTGCATAACCTGCAATTACTTTAAGCAAAAAGTATTTATTAAACATTGCCGGATTTGAAAAAACCTAATGATTGACTCGATACGTCCGAGCCTGGACCTTAAGTTTTAAACCATATGTCTTCCCGGCCGGGTACTGTTTTATTGCGGATAAAAAACATGCTTTGGTTAAAAATATACCCACAAGTATTATTTAACTGGAGTACTTTTATGCGCAAAATTCCCCGCCGGGGTGAGCAAACTCAGCTGGAAGGCGGCCATGATACCAAGGGTATACCGGATCTTCCGCTTCCTCAGAATTACGATGAAAAAATGCTGATGCTGCACCCTTATATAGAGAAAAACCACGACCTGATTGCCCGGCCTTTCTATCTGGACAGCGAGATGAAGCTACAGGCCTGTGCCTTTTATTTTAATGCGGTTGTTGATGATAAAAGGTTAAATGAACATGTATTGCAGCCTTTGATGATGCACAGCGGAGGCTGGGAATCAGGTGACTATAATAATACTGACCGGGTGGATCTTATAATACGCACCTCCATTAGTGTGGGGCAATTACGCAAAACCGACAGTTTTGCAGTAATGGTACACAGTTTATTTGACGGCATGCTGGTTTTGATTTTCGATCACATACAGGAAGCGGTTATAATCGATATTCATGGCGGTAAATTTCGTTCTATTGAAGAACCCCCTTCCGAAAAAGCCATACGCGGCCCCCGCGAAGGTTTTATTGAAAACCTGGATATCAATATTTCCATGATCAGACGCCACCTGCGTACTCCCCGCCTGGTGATAAAAAAAACTATAGTTGGCAAGCGTACCCGTACCCCGGTAGCAGTTTTATATATTGATGATATAGTTGACCATGGTTTATTGGATCAGCTTAATGAAAGGCTAAACCGTATAGATATAGACGGGGTATTAAATAGCGCCAGTCTTATTCAAAACATAGAGGATAAGCCTTATTCTCCTTTTCCACAGATATGGGTCAGTGAGCGCCCTGATAAAACCATCGCTGAACTACTGGAAGGTCGCATAATTGTGATGATTGACAGCACCCCCACCGCCATTTTCCTTCCAAGTCTCTTTGTCGAGTTTCTCCAGGCTTCGGAGGATTACCTGGAGCGAACCTTTGTTGGTTCCTTTATCAGGTCTGCTCGCTTTCTGGCCTTTTTTGTTGCCATTTCATTACCGGCTCTTTATATTGCCCTGATTAGTTTTACCCCGGAACTGCTGCCGGTGAATTTGGTTGTCAGCCTGGCCCAGGCCCGCAGGGAGGTTCCCTTCCCGGTTTTGGTTGAAGCCCTGATTCAGGAATTTATCATTCAAATGGTAATCGAATCCGGCCTGCGTTTACCCGGTCCGATAGGGCAGACTGCAGGGGTAGTGGCAGGTATTATCCTGGGTCAGGCAGCTATATCCGCTAAACTGGGCAGCCCGGCCATAATAATTGTTATTGCTATTACTACCCTCTGCACCTTTGCCCTGCCTGCTGGCCCTCTGGTGCAGGCTACCCGTATTCTGCGGCTGCCCATGATATTTATTACCGCCAGTTTCGGACTATTTGGTTTTTCCCTGGGCTGGTTATTAATGCTTACTCACCTTTGCAGCCTGGAAAGTCTGGGAGTTCCTTATTTTGCTCCTTTTGCCCCCATGCGTTTTGCAGATTTAAAAGATAGTTTCTTCCGTATCTGGTTATGGAAGATGAATCAAAGGCCGCTGTCCATACCAACCCAGCAGAAACAGCGTCAGAGGACCGGAAAAGAGGGGGGAGAGAGTGAATAGCACTGATAGCATAACCAGCAAGCAGCTAATATTTATCATTATTGGGGCCCAAATAGGTATTGGCATTTTTAGTCTTCCCCGCGTGGTCAGTGCGGCTGCGCGGCAGGATGCATGGTTAGCGGTACTTCTGGGGGCAATGGTGCCTTTCCTGATATTGATAATAATTGAACGCCTGGGGCGGCGGATGCCGGAATCCGGTTTTGTGGCCATGAATCAGCTTTTGTTCGGTCGCTGGTTGGGCTCGGTTATGGTTTGCCTGTTCGTAGCTTATATAATATTTTTCGAGTCTACGGTGGTACGATTATTTACGGAAATAACCTCTGCATTTCTTTTACCCCGTACTCCGATTCCGGTTATTGCGTTTGTAGTAGTGCTGACATTAGTCTATATAATCAATAAAGGTGCCCGGGTAATAGCACGGTTGAACGAAGTGCTGTTTTGGATAATATTGCCTTTGATTTTTCTAATAATGGTACCTCTGGTTAATGCCGATTATACCAATCTCTTGCCAGTGGGGGGAGCCGGTGTTAAAGCGCTGGCTCAGGGAGTTTTGCCCAGTAGTTATGCTTATGCCGGGATAGAGCTATTGCTGGTATTCTATTTTCTGGTCAGGCAAAAGGAGGAGGTAATTAAGGCAGGGATAATGGGTTTAGGGTTTACTACCCTGGCTTATTTGATTGTGACTCTGGTTTGTCTGCTGGTCTGGGGAAGTGAATCTATGCAAATGTTAAACTGGCCGACGCTTACTGTGTTAAAGACCATAAAGTTTCCAGTCCTGGAAAGACCTGAAATTTTCATGCTGGCAGTGTGGATGGGGGTGGGGGTTCGACCCGCCATGAACATGGGGTTCACTGCAGCGTACTCCTTAAGTGAAGTACTGCAGATACAGCGGGATAAGTATTTTCACCTGGTAGTAATGTCAATTGCATTGCCCATTTTTATCCTGGCCTTGTTACCTGCGAATCTATTGATTGCTTTTAAATGGGCCGAATATGCCGGCTATAGTTTCCTGCTGGCCGGATTATTATACCCCTTGCTAATGTTGATAATTGCCGTTATCCGGGGGAAGGAGGCGCAAAGTGCCTAGAAAAGCATCCATAATAGTTATCATCTTTTTACTCCTGCAGCTATGTGGATGCTGGGATTCCCGGGATCTGGACAAATTAGCCTTTCCGTTGGCAGCAGCATATGATGTACACTCACCTGGCAGTGCCGACCCTTCCGAACCGCCGGCTAAACCGGATGGAAAGCGAATAGATGTAACTACCATGACGCCTAACCTGGCTCCAAAAGCCTCGTCTCCGGTAGATATTCAAACCCTTTCCGGGATTAGCGCCACTGATGTTCGTCAGAAGCGGGCACTTATCGATGCCGATACCTATGTAACCGGATTGGTTAAAACGATAATAGTCGGTGAAGAGATGGCCAGCCGTGGCGTAAATCCTTATATGGATGCTGTGCTGCGGGGCACTACTATCAGCGGCACCATGTATTTTGCTGTTGCTGCCGGACGGGGTGAGGATATTCTTAAAACACCGGTAAAGAACTATACTAATATAGGAACATTTCTGCTGTCCTTATTTGATGGCCTCCACCAGAGAACTTTTATACCGGTCATTCGAATGGGGGAATTCTATCGCAGTCAGGATACGGGTAAAAACCCGGTAGCCCCGATTTTGGAACGCAAAGGGGGGCGGGTGATTATTAGCGGGGCAGCTGTTTTTAAAAAAGACCGCATGGTAAAAAAACTGAATCTGGAAGAAGGCCATAGCCTGGTGCTGCTGCGCGGCATAAAAGGAAGAAGCTACCAGCCTTTCATTGGAAAAAGTGAAGCTAGAATGCATTGGGGATCAGTACTGGTTCGTAACTCCAGAAAGGTAAAATATTATCAAAATCAGCAGGGACACAACTTTCTTATCACCATAAAATTGCAGGGAAGTTTAGAAGAACACAGCCATCAAGCCCCGGTAACGGAAGAACACCTGAAAGAAATAGAAAAAACGGTAGAGCTGCAGATGAAAGCTCAGTGCGAAAAATTTATTAAAAAAATGCAGGAAGAAATAAAAGTTGATTGCATTGATATCTCCAAATACGCCCTGGCCAAGAATCGCCGTGCCCTGGAAAAAGATATAGACAACCCTGAATTTATTCAGTATGCCAATATCAAGGTAAAGGTTAAGGTCCATCTGGAGAATACCGGTGAATCCCGTTAAGAGGGAACTGTCCGAGACTGCTGAAAAAGTCCTCTTTTGCGTGTCATGTAACGAATATATACATCAAATAAGGCATACATGCCATTCTGAGCGCCAGCGAAGAATCTCGTTGGCCGAATCCCAATATTACGGCCTTAAAAGAGATCCTTCGTCGCCTGCAGCTCCTCAGGATGACATTTGCGGTACTTTTTCAGTGATCTCGAACCGTCCCCCTTGACACTGTCATAACTGGACAAGGATAATAGACTATAACCTTAAGTTATTAGACAAATAAACTATATTAATTATATTCTGAACGATAGTGAAGAATCTAGTTGGCCGAATCCCAATAATACAGTCTTTAAAAGAGATCCTTCGTCGCCTGCAGCTCCTCAGGATGACATTTGCGGTACTTTTTCAGTGATCTCGAACCGTCCCCCTTGACACTGTCATAACTGGACAAGGATAATAGACTATAACCTTAAGTTATTAGACAAATAAACTATATTAATTATAATAGGAAATAGAAAATAAATAATGAAGGTGATGGAAATGAGACAGAAGATTGGGATTATGGTCGTATTGATATCATTACTAATGATGTCAATCATTGCAGGTTGTAGTAATACTAATTCAGATGCGGATAAGCAAAATGTGAAGGCGCCTGAACAAAATGTTACTATTAAAGTCGGGGGTTCAAGTACCCTGGCTCCTATTATTGCCAAGTGTGCTGATGACTTTACCGAGGAGTACAAAACCTGGAACAAAGTTGACTCTTCTCTGCCTGAAGAAGGTATTGTTATCTTTGTTTCTACCGGCGGTTCCGGCTTTGGGATGAAGTCAGCTCTGGATGGTACCTTTGATCTGGGCATGGTATCCAAAACATTAAAAGATGAAGAAAAAGAACAGTTTAAAGAAGGGGAAATCATACAATTGGGATCGGACGTACTGGATATTGCAGTAAATCCGAAAAACCCTGTTGCCAAAGTGAAACCTGATCTAAGCAAGGAGGAGATCAAGGCTATCTTTTCCGGAAATATTAAGACCTGGAAAGAGCTGGACCCTGCGCTTCCGGATCGTCCCATCGTAGTGTGTGTAAGGGATCTTGGCGGCGGAGCCAGTGAAGTTTTTGATAAAGCAATCATGGAGGGTACTCCTATTTCCAATCAGGCACTACAAATTCCATCTATGGGTGCACTGGCAGGAAAGGTCATGGATAACCAGGACGCTATTGGTTATGTTTCCTCCGGTCTGGTAAACCAGAATGCTGATAAACTCACTGCTCTGAAAGTTGACGGGATCGCTCCTACTGTTGAGAATATTACCTCAGGTAAATACCAGATTGGACGGCCTCTGCTTCTGATGAGCAAGGATAAGTTAAATGCCCGCGAACAGCTCTTCGTTGATTATCTGAAATCAGATAAAGGTCGCACTGTTATAGAGGATTTGGGTTATATTCCCCCGGCGAAATAAGAATGGTGAATCTGAACTATAGAAGGGGCAGGATGAAGATCCTGCTCTTTCTTCTTGAAAGTAAAAGTGAGGGAAAGATTTATGCGATACAGCTTAGCATCTCAGCGTGATAAATTCTGGGGGGCGTTCTTTTTTTTAATTGCGCTCATTTGCAGCCTGTTGCTTGCCGCTGTTTTGCTGTTTATGCTTAAGGAAAGCTGGCCTGTATGGACAGAAATTGGTGCAAAATCATTCTTGCTTGCTACTGCATGGAATCCCATGGCATCCCCGCCTGAATTTTCTATTGCTCCGATGCTTGTCAGTACTATATGGGTGGCAGCCGGATCATTGCTTATTGCTGCACCAATAGGGTTTGCATGTGCAATCTTTTTGGCCGAATTTGCCCCTGCACCTCTGGCCGATATTCTACGCCCTGTACTCAATATACTCACAGGTATACCTTCGGTTGTATATGGTTTTTTGGGGGCAGCAGTGCTGGTAAGATTTTTTGAGCGATCTTTAGGCTGGTCCAGCGGTGAATCTTTGTTCCTTGCTTCTCTGGTTCTGGCCTTGATGGTTTTACCTTTTATTGTGGCCAATTCTGAAGCAGCCCTTCGTTCTGTGCCGGCTGAATACCGTTATGCTGCTTTGGCTCTGGGGGTTTCAAAAACGCATCTTGCTATCCATGTACTGGTCCCTCTTGCCAGGAAAGGAATGCTGGGATCTCTTGCTCTTGCTTTTGGGCGGGCAGCAGGAGAAACTATGGCTGTCCTGATGCTGGCAGGGAATATCTTGCTCACACCAGGTTCATGGTTGGACAAGGGAGAACCTTTGCCGGCTCTTATTGCACTTGAGTTGGGAAGTGCTGTACCTGGGAGCCCGCATTACCAAGCCCTTCTGGCTGCCGGGCTGGTTCTCGTCGTTATAGTAATGATAATTAATCTGCTTTTAAACAACTATTTACATACGGCCCGAAATGAGGTGAACCGTTTTGAATAGAAGAAAAATCCGGGATGGGGCTTTTCTCACTTTGCTCTGGGCTTCAGGCTTGTTTATGCTATTTGTTCTCGCGTCAGTTTTGATTTATTTACTGCAGCGTGGTGGTCGCTTTATTAGCCGGGAGTTTATTTTGGGTACCCCGGGCGGTTTTCCACTGGGCAGTGAAGGGGGAATACTGCCTGCGATACAGGGGACCTTGATGCTGGTATTCTTAGCGCTGTGTTTTTCTGTTGTTCCTGCACTTATAACTGCTATTTTTCTTAGCGAATATGGTCGTAATACCCGATTTGCTCATATCATAAACCTCCTGGTTCAAAGTATGGCCGGTATACCTTCGATTATAACCGGTCTCTTTGTTTATGCCCTCTGTGTGGTGGAAATGGGCTGGGGAATCTGCCTGTTGGCTGGAGGTTTGGCGTTGGGGATTATGATATTTCCGGTTATTACAGTTTCCTGCCGCGATGCCCTGATGGCAGTCAATGATGATTATCGTTTGTCTGCAGAATCATTAGGGGCTTCCCGCAGCTATACCCTGCGGCGGATCATCCTTCCCCAGGCCACGACAGGAATACTGTCCGGGATACTACTGGGAATGGGCTATGCTGCTGGTGCAACTGCTCCGATTATGGTCACGGCAGCAGCTATCATGGCTCGTTCCCCGGGGAATCTCTTCGAACCGATAATGGCGTTGCCTTACCATCTTTATATTCTTTTTAATGAGCATATTTCCATGGACCAGGCATATGCAACAGCTCTGGTGCTGGTATTGCTACTGCTTCTGCTGAACAGCATTGCACTATGGTTAAACCGGCAACAAGAAAGGAAGCAATATAGATGAACTCTATAAGTATAAATAAGTTCAGCACCTGGTACAATAAGCAGCCTATATTAAAGGGGATCAATCTTGAGCTAAGTTCCCATTCTATTACCGCTATTGTTGGACCCTCCGGATGTGGTAAAACGACGCTGCTGCGCAGTATTAACCGAACTGCTGAAATAGAAAAGGGTTTCAGATATGACGGCGGGATTCAGGTTTTTGGCCGCCCCATATACCAGAGCCATGATGTATCAGCTGTTCGCCGAAAGGTGGGCATGGTGTATCAGACTCCGGTAGCCCTTCCGCTCAGTATAAAGGAAAATGTTCTTTTTGGTCCCAGGTATTATGGAACTGCTGATCGCTTTGAACAGGATAAGATTGTCGAGGAATGCTTGCAGCGGGTAGCCCTATGGAATGAAGTAAAAGATCGCTTGAATCATTCGGCTGGCCAATTGTCAGGGGGGCAGAAACAGCGTCTGGCGATTGCCCGGGTACTGGCGGTAAATCCTCAGGTTTTGCTTCTGGATGAACCATGTTCCAGTCTGGACCCTTCTTCAACCAGGCTGATAGAAGAACTGCTGGTACAGCTAGCCGGGGAACTATGTGTTATTATCGTAACCCATAATCTCTTTCAGGCACGGCGTATTGCCAGAGAAGCAGTTTTTATGCTAAATGGGGAGGTTATAGAGCAGGGGTTAACGGATATTCTTTTTACAGCAGCAAAACGCGAGGAAACACGCAGCTTTTTTACTGGTGATATGGGCTAGGGCATAAAAAAATTGCCCTTAAGGGGGACCGGGTGGACGGTTCTAGATCACTGAAAAAGCACCATAAATGTCATCCTGAGGAGCTGCAGGCAACGAAGGAACTCTTTTAAGGCCGTAATATTGGGATTCGGCCAACTAGATTCTTCACCATCGTTCAGAATGACATGTAAAAAAGGACTTTTTCAAAGACCGTAATATTGGGAATCAGCTAACGAGATTCCCCCCTAAGGGACTTCACCCTCACGGGTACCACCGATACACCCTGTCGGGTGTAATTAATGTTGCCGATGCTCCCGGCACTCAGCCCGATGATGAACTGGGTTAATGTTAAATTACTTTCTCTGAGTGCCGGGCCGCTATTAAGGTTCTCAGAATGACACGTAAAAAAGGACTTTTTCAACAGTCTCGGACGGTTCTCCTCTGTTATGTCCCTTGTGTCAAGCCTTCTAAGGCAGGAGCTTGAATCATGGTTCCCGGACCCGGTACTTCACCCTATTGCTAAACTTTCGTGAAGCCAGTAATCCCCGATCCTGAAATTTCATTAGAAAAGACCGTACCGTAGCATAGGCGGCATGCTGATAATCCTTCTCCAGCTGCTTGCTGGAGAACTCTTTGCTGCCATAAGCTGACAGGACAAAATAAAAAAGGTCTTTTTCCTTTTCAGTTACCTCGCCATTGGTCAGCATGGTTTTAAACTGTTCCAGCACCGTACCGGCAGTTTGCCGGTATTGCAGCGGATCAAGGACATTGTCTGTAAAATAAACTATAAAAGGGGTTATATCCAAAACACCCGACAACTTATAATTGTCCGCAATCATTTTAAAAGCATGGTAATAAAGATTTTTATTCTCATTAATGTAAGTTGAGAAAGGCACAAACAGGGAAGAGGTATAACCTTTCTGCAACAGAAACCACATTTGTACCAGGCGTGCCATTCGTCCGTTACCATCAAAATACGGATGGAGATAAGCAAAATAATAATGGACGATAATTGACTTAACCACCTGGTCCAAATCATCATCAGTGTTAATAAAACTGATTAAACACTGTACATATTCAGGCAGTTGCCGATAGTTAATCCCTTGGTGGACCAGATTTTCTCCAACCACATAAACTTCATCATGACGATATTTATTACCGGGTATCAGCCGGTTATTTTCCTCTAAAAAATCTCCTGCTGCCAACATATACAATTTATAAAGATTTTCTTCGGTTATTTTATTGGAAATATCAACGATAAAATCAAGACCACGTTTGATGCCATAAGCCTTGTTTTCATTGTCGGAATCAGGAGCGGCACCATTTAAAATTCTGCGCACACTCTCTCTGGTGGTATCAATGGTTTCGATAGACAGGGTAGCAATAATTTCTTCTTCCATGGCCTGAATACCATATTTATCACCTTCATAAGACTGCATTAAAGCAATGACCTTCTGACTGGTAAGATTAATTTTAGCCGGCAGCAACAGCACGGGATTACCGGCAAAATCGAGCAGATCAATGCGGTGATAAAAGTCATCACGCAGGATTTCAATATATTCAGCCAGGTTTTCATTCCCATATTTATATTTTAGCTTAGTAAAATTCAGCCCATGTTTATCGCTGAACATTTGTGTGAAGGTTTTCAACTCCATATCCATACCACCTTAATGATACTAAATGATATCAATATATATCAATTATACCCTGAATTCCATTTATTAAACAGCAAAACTCCAGGAGAAACCTTTGAAGGTAGTCTGGTTTATTCAATACCTATTACCATGAACCATGTGGAACTCCACTACATTGAAGGATATAATCCGGAACCGGCATTGAGATTTGCATTTGATAAATAAATGTTATACCGTGTTACACCGGTGCTGACACCGGTATAACAACACTCTTGCTTACTCTTAATTTATAATTTTGACACTGGTAACATACATTATCTCGCAGGCTCCATTGCCGGTATCTGTTCTGGACAAGCTGCTTCTCCAGGGGCCATCCGGAAAATTGACACTGACCAGATAACCCTCCAATCGGACATAATGGTTTTTCCGGCTTCGTTTTAGCTTCTTCAAAATCTCTTCGTCTTTATGGATCAAATGCACGTTGGCAGAGTGATTAGATATGTATTTGTCATTTACCGGACTATCATATGAAAAACGGTAATGGCACCAGCGTCCGCTTTGAGAATATTTGATATGCTGATCTATTTCTTTCTTATTCAAATCGCCCCAGACCAGAGCGAAATCATAAACGGACACCTGGGAGGGGTAATCCGAAGAATACTTCTTCTTGCTCTTAATTACACCGGCTACACTGTATTCAGCCAGAAGCGATAATTCCACCTCACCGTTTTTGCCGGTTATGGTTATGGTTTCAGGTTTGGCAAGATTAATCTGCACCGGATCAGCAATATTACCCTGATACGGCTGTACGGATAAAAGGGACTCAGCAAACAGCAAGGCAACCAGTAAAAACCCTGCCAGCAGAAATTTCTCAAATCTATTCATTGGCACCATCCCACCTAAAATTATTTATGACAGTCTGACGGGGTTGTTGTCATAACAAATCTTTCACCTTGACTTCCGGATGATGATAACGGGTGAATTTAGCAGTTCTTTTGCCATATTGCAAAGCCTCCTGCGGACACCACTGAATGCAGGCCAGGCATTGCTCACATTGGTTCTGCCAGACCAGTCTGTTATCCTGCATAACGATATTGTTGGAAGGACAAAGCTTTATACACAGTCCGCAATCATTACAGCGCTCATCCACGCGGAACTTCTCATCCATGCGGGGGACATAGGGGAAGCAATAATTATATATCCAGGTAAAAAGCAGCCGTTCCCATAAAGGGCCCTTCTCCACCGGCTGTTCAACCCGGTTAAGAACCCCGCGGGCAATTGCCGAAACTTTAATTCGGGCAGCAGCAAAAAGCTTATACTGTTTCTTCGCAGAACCGGGACCTCCCCAGGGAATGTAATTGGAAGGCAGGACCACCGACCATCCACCCGATAATTTCAGACCTTTGGACTCCATAACCTTATGCAACTGTACCAGAGTATTGGCAACCTGCCCGGCATTATTAGCCACAGCAAAAATATACTGCGGAGACATTTTCCGCAGCTGATCCAAAAAACCCAAAACCCGCCCTGGTACTCCCCATATATGCACCGGGAAAACCAGACCGATCACCTGGGCATCAATCTGATCGGGTTTAATATCCCTGTCTGTCATGGAGATAAGCTCTGTATTACCAAATTCCCGGGCCAGAGTACGGGCTATCCACAAAGAATTGCCGGTGCCGGTGTAGTAGAAAATTACACTTTTAACTGTCGGGGGACCGCAAACCGATGCTTGCGGTACATGGTTATCCTGCATAATTTGCTCCTTAATAATGAAACAGATTGGTCTTATTACTTATTATTGTACTTTACTTTGATAGTATTGAATATTTGGAAACAGTTTTTCTTCTTTCCCATTTCCGTCACCTTTGTTACACAGTGTTACACCGGGATGTTGTTTCTCTTACATTAATAAGTTAATAACTCCGGTGACAGATTGAATAAATCAGATTCCGCTTATGCGTTCCCTATTTCCCCTTAAAGGCGATGACTTTCTATAAAAAACCAGCAGGAATATCAACAATTTCCTAGAAACAAATAAAAACAAACAAAAGGCAACAAAAAATTAATAGGAATTCGACAAGACTACACAGAAGTTAACATAAATGGACTTAACGGAGAATGAGTCGGGGATTTATTAATGGGGCCATAAATAGGCAGGTTGGGGATGAATTTCAATTACCTGGAGGTGGTTAGGGACATTTTTTTTCAATATGGAGAACTAAAAATTATTTAATTATGAAAGGGAGATTTTATGTCAAATAAGTATGCGAAGCTAAAGGCTATTTCAATTGTTCTAACCCTGATGTTAATTGTTACCGGCTTAACCGGTTGTGCGAATACGGAAAAACAGAGCAATCCCAATCCTGAAAAAGAAGCCACTACCCTTACATTGACTGACATGGCGGGCAGGCAAGTGGTGGTTCCCAAAGCGATTAATAAAGTATATTCCGCGGTTCCCATTGGCACCGTTATGATTTATACCATTGACCCCGGTAAGCTGGGAGCGCTAAACTTCAAGTTATCAGAACTGGAGAAAAAGTATACGGTGGAAGAACATCACAATCTGCCTGTATTGGGTAATTACATTATGGGCAGCACTGCCAATGAAGAAGATATTCTGAAACTTGACCCGGATATAATCGTGTATGTGGGAATAATTAATGATTCCTTCAAAGCACAGGTGGAAGAAGCGCAACAAAGGCTGGGCATACCAATTGTTATGGTTGACGGTAACCTTAAAAATGCACCAGCCGCCTATGAGTTTACAGGAAAACTATTAGGTGAAGAAAAAAGAGCCGGCGAATTAGCTGAATATTGCCGCCAAACCCTGGCTGAGGCTGAAAAAACAGCCGGTAAAATACCCGAAGACAGTAAAGCCAGAGTATATTATGCCTGCGGTGCAGACGGACTGATGACCTATGTATCAGGCAATATTCATTCGGAAGTAATAGATATAGTTGGCGGTAAGAACATAGCTGAAATTAAAGTCACCAATCCTTACCAAAACACTCAGTTATCAATGGAACAGTTAATGAAATGGAATCCCGACCTGATAATAACCAATAAAGTAGAGGCCCGGGGAGGAGAAGGCGGACCGGTTGCTTTGCGTACCAAAATACTGGAAAATAGCAACCTGGGTAACCTGGAAGCGGTAAAGAATCAACAAATATATGAAATACCCTGTGCACCCTTCAGTTGGTTTGGACAACCACCATCAGTAGCTCGCATACTGGGAATAAAATGGCTGGGTAACCTGCTTTATCCGGATGAATTCAAGTATGACATTAAAAAAGAGGCCAAAGATTTTTATAAATTATTCTATAACTACGACTTAACAGACCAGGACCTGGAAGAACTCATGAGCAATGCTACCCGTAAATAATTAACCTGGAAAACATGGCCCTGGCTATCCAATACCTGCGATACAGGTCATTTAGATAGCCGGGGTTCATGATATAGAAAAAGGAGGGGTTTGGAGTGCAGATAACTGCTGAAGATACGATTGGTAATATACTGAGTAACTATCCCGAACTATATGAAGTATTTTGGGAAAGCGGATTTAATTTTAACTCTGCGGACGAGCTGGTAAACTCATTGGGCAAAGACACCATGCTGCGTACGGTTTTAACTGTAAAAGGCATAAATGTCGAGCTTTTCACTAACATGATCAATACAAGAATCAGTAATGCCTGTCAAATGGAAGGCCTGCAATACGATTATTACAATCCGGATTTACCGGTAAACCTATTGGTGAAAACGGCATGTGCAGTTAGTGAGCGTTTTAAGGAAGAATTGGCTAAGACTTTAAAAGCCCGCCAAAATCTAACCGGAAAGACTCCCAATGTATTTATAGTAGATGGTTGTCATGCCCCGCATGAATTTGAAAATTTTTATGAATCAGAGAGTATTGATAAACTACCCGATATCATAATGTCGATGTCTTTTGATGAAATCTATGATAAGCGTTTTATAGATAAATATGTCAGCAAAGGTTATTTTGCCAGCGTATTGGATGCCAGGCCGGACTATCAGCAGGAGTACATGGATGATAGTTATACGCTGAATGCCGGGTTGGCAATGGTTTTCTTAATAGATGAGAAAAAACTGGGTGATTTGCCCAAACCGGAAAAATGGGAAGATTTGCTTGACCCCATCTATGAAAACAACATAATTGCCTTTGGAGATGAAGCCAAAGGAATATTTGAATACCCCTTGTACTATTTCTACAAAGAATTTGGCCCGGAAAGCATGAAAAAGCTGGCTCATAATGTAAAGGGAATTCAACACGCCGCCAAGGCCGCCCGACTGGCAGGTACCAACAGCAAAGAAGCCGGAGCTATATACTATATGCCCTTAACCTTTGCCCAGCTTTGTGAAGCCAAAGATGTTTCCATAGTTTTTCCCGAAGACGGTGCCCTGATAATTCCCATCGCCTTTCTGGTTAAAAAGGATAAAATTGATGAATTGGATTACCTTATCAAGCTTTTGTTAAATGGTTATGGTGAAATGTGCGCCAATATAAATGCAGCCGTATTTAATTCCCATGTGGATAGTAAGCTCCCTGAAGGAACCCGGCTTAAATGGCTGGGTTGGGACTATATCAGGTCAAACGACATTCCGGCTCTGGGGGAAAAACTGTATGCAGAATTTCATAAAGCCTGGGATGCAAAACCAAAATCATAAGGAAGTGTAATAGTGAAAATCGTTACGGTCTCCGGACCGCCCTCATCAGGAAAGACCTCGGTTATAATAAAAACCATAGAATATCTCCAAAAAGACCACCTGGATGTAGGTGTAATCAAATTTGACAGTTTATCGACCTATGATGATGTGCTGTACCAAAAATTAGGAGTGAAAGTCAAAGTTGGCCTTTCCGGAAACCTTTGTCCGGACCATTATTACATGACCAACATAGAGGACTGTGTCCAGTGGGGAGTCAGTGAAAATCTGGATATGATTATCAGTGAAAGTGCCGGCTTATGCAACCGCTGTTCTCCGCATATACGAGATGTATTGGCCATATGCGTTATAGACAATTTATCCGGCATAAACACTCCTAAAAAAATCGGACCGATGTTAAGGCTGGCAGATATTGTGGTTATAACCAAAGGGGATATAGTATCTCAAGCCGAGCGGGAAGTATTTGCCTTCAGAGTCAAGCAATCCAATCCCAAAGCGGCTATTATTTTCATCAACGGCATAACCGGGCAGGGTGCCTATGATTTAAGTGTTCGGTTAAAAGAAGCCCATGAATTTGATACAGTCGAAGACAAAAAACTGAGATTCTCGATGCCGGCGGCAGTATGCTCCTATTGTACGGGAGAAATAAGAATAGGGGAAAAGTATCAGACCGGTAATATAAGGAAAATTAAGCTCTGGTAACTATTCCAGGAATTAATCCATTCGGGAGTTTTGCAATTAAAATTTTAAATTAAAGGTGTTTTCATGAATGTCACCCTGAGGCAAAGCCTAAGGGTCTGTAACTCTTTGCTATCACTCAGAGTGACATATCAGGAAACCGTGAATTATGCAAAACTCTCATTCATGCGATGAAAATATAAAAATCAGAGTTGACAATCCGCTGGTCATGAAAGGAGTAAAATGTTGACAGAAGAAAATCTGGCCTCATTTAAGCTGGAGGAATTATTTATAAAATACAACTATGCCAGAGATTTCTTTATATCTATCGGTATTAATGAAATTGATACCCGCCTGACATTACAGGAATTTGTAGGGGATATAAAATATGATCTGCTGGAAGATGCCGGTCTGACCAGAGATCAGTTAATCGTTAACTTCCTGGCATTTATCGATAAAATGGAAAAACTGAAAAAGTCAAAAAACATGGTTGATTCCATAACCATCGCAGGCGGGAATGATAAATTCGGAAACCCTGAAAATATCAATCTGGAATTGAAAATAGGGGAAGTAATATCGATAGTAGGCCCGACCGGTTCAGGGAAAAGCAGGCTGTTGGCTGACATAGAATGTCTGGCACAAAGGGACACCCCTACCCATAGACAAATTTTGCTCAACGGAGAGGAACCGGACATTAACAGGAGATTCTCTATCGAAAACAAACTGGTTGCCCAATTATCGCAAAACATGAACTTCGTTATGGACCTTTCGGTTCAGGAATTTATTCAGTTGCATGCAGAAAGCAGAATGATTGATAATGTAGAAACAGTAGTACAGGAAATAGTAAGCTGCGCCAATGACCTGGCAGGAGAAAAATTTGACCGGGATACTCCGCTTACGCAATTAAGCGGAGGACAATCCCGGGCCTTGATGATAGCTGACACCGCTCTGCTAAGCCTCTCTCCCATTGTGCTTATTGATGAAATAGAAAATGCCGGCATAGACAGGAAAAATGCCATTGGACTATTGCTTAAAAAAGAAAAATTGGTGTTAATATCAACTCATGACCCGGTATTGGCACTAATGGGGGATAAAAGACTGGTTATAAAAAATGGAGGGATCAACAAAATCATAAACCTGTCTGAGCAGGAAAAATATTATATAGACATCCTGGAAAACATAGACCGTAAAATGCTGGACATAAGAAATCATTTAAGAGCCGGTGGAATCATAGATGATAAGATAATCAGCAGGTTAACGGTTTAAGATTTTATGCTATATTCTTCGGCAATTACGGTTAGTAATAATTAACGGGAGGTGACCTTATGTCCAACAATATAACCAACGCCATCATGGGACTATGTGTTGCCGATGCCCTGGGGGTACCGGTGGAATTTATGCAGCGGAGCAAACTCAAGGCTGATCCGGTTAGGGACATGCGTGCTTATGGCACCTACCATCAGCCAGCCGGAATCTGGTCTGACGACACCAGTATGACCCTTTGCCTGCTGGACAGCTTGGCTGACGGGCTAAACTATGATGACATAATGAAAAAATTTCACCAATGGTTCGATGAGGGGGCTTACACCCCTTACGGAGAAGTATTTGACGTAGGCAACGCCACGCGAAAAGCTATAACCAGGTACTCCGCCGGTACAGCTGCCCTGGAATGTGGCGGAAAAGCCGAGGGTGATAACGGCAACGGCTCACTCATGAGGATACTGCCTATTCTATTTTACCTGCAGACCCATTGTGGTACGGAAATAAATGAGGAAGCCTTTGACATAATCCATAAGGTTTCATCCCTTACCCATGCCCATAAACGCAGCCTGATTGCCTGCGGAATCTATATTTGCATAGCATCAATTATTACACAGGGAGCCGAGCTGAAAACTGCCATACAAACGGGAACTCAAACAGCCATGCAACACTATAGAAACAATTCGGAATTCACGCATGAACTAAAACGCTATACCCGGCTGGAAAACAGCAACTTTGAAAAACTCCCCGAAGAACAAATAAAGAGCAGCGGTTACGTGGTAGACACCCTCGAAGCTGCCCTATGGTGTCTGCTCAATACCGATAACTATAAAGAATGTGTGCTGAAAGCCGTTAATTTGGGAGAAGACACCGATACAGTAGCAGCCGTAGCCGGTGGTCTGGCAGGACTATATTATGGATACGACAGCATCCCCCCGGCATGGCTGGCGGTAATAGCCAAACGCGACTATATAGAGGGTTTGTGTGATCAACTGCATAAATCATTAGGGAACTAAACCAGGGAAAATAATAGATTAACGTCAGGCTTACTTAATCTATTAATGAAGCCTCAAAGGCACATCAGCAGGCTTATAATTAACTACATCCCTAAAAACCAGCATTTCTTAACAACACCAGCAGGATTTTGGTAGAAAATATAGAAATATATTCTAAGAGGTGTTTAACTTGAATAAATATCGAAAATGGACGGTTATATTCTGTTTGCTTACAAGCGTGTCGATAATATTTGGGCAGGTAGCTAAATCATCTATTACCTATGCTCCATTAGCTGGATGGCTTTTGGGTGGTATTTTTATAATTTTAGCTTTATATTACAGCACTAAACTCTGAAACAAGGGGTTAAGAATCATAAGCTCGCCATTAATCAGGAGGTGGCGTGATGCCCAATAACATAACCAACGCTATCATGGGACTATGTGTTGCCGATGCCCTGGGGGTGCCGGTGGAATTTATGCAGCGGAGCAAACTCAAGGCTGATCCGGTTAGGGACATGCGTGCTTATGGCACCTACCATCAGCCAGCCGGAATCTGGTCTGACGACACCAGTATGACCCTTTGCCTGCTGGACAGCTTGGCTGACGGGCTAAACTATGATGACATAATGAAAAAATTTCACCAATGGTTCGATGAGGGGGCTTACACCCCTTACGGAGAAGTATTTGACGTAGGCAACGCCACGCGAAAAGCTATAACCAGGTACTCCGCCGGTACAGCTGCCCTGGAATGCGGCGGAAAAGCCGAGGGTGATAACGGCAACGGCTCACTCATGAGGATACTGCCTATTCTATTTTACCTGCAGTCCCGGTACGGTAAGGAACTAAATGAAGAAGCATTTGATATTATTCATAAGGTTTCCTCCCTCACCCATGCCCACAAACGCAGCCTGATTGCCTGCGGAATCTACATTTGCATAGCGTCAGCAATTACACAGAAAGCAGAGCTGAGGTCTGCAATACAAACGGGAACTCATAAAGCCATGCAATACTATAGAAACAACTTGAAATCTACGCATGAACTGAAACACTATGCCCGGCTGGAAAACAAAGACTTTGAAAAACTTCCTGAAGAACAAATAAAAAGCAGCGGTTATGTGGTGGATACCCTCGAAGCTGCCTTATGGTGCCTTCTAAATACCGACAACTACAGAGACTGTGTCCTGAAGGCCGTCAATCTGGGGGAAGACACCGATACAGTGGCAGCAGTAGCCGGTGGTCTGGCAGGACTATATTATGGATACGACAGCATCCCCCCGGCATGGCTGGCGGTAATAGCCAAACGCGATTATATAGAGGGTTTGTGTGATAAACTGCAAACAGCGTTAGGGAAATAGAGGGCAAAGTAATGATAACGTCCGGGAGTACACATAAAGTCCCATAAATGTCATCCTGATGAGCCGCTGGGCGACGAAGGATCTTTTTTGTGCCATATGAGCCGGTCAATGGCCTTATAAGCCCCTCATTTTAAAGACTCTCTTTTTTAGATGTTGTATATTGCGATGATAATCCGATACAGATCCTATCCGTGGGCTTTTGGCGTAAGAGCTGTGGCAAATGTATTGCACATGTAAATACAAGAGCATAAAATGATATATGAAGGAGGGATTACCAATGGCAAAAACAACAAATTTGTATATAAGGCTTGAACCAGGACTCAAGGAACAGGCAGAACTCATTCTGGGACAATTGGGTATTCCGATGTCTAACGCAGTGAATATATTCTTGAAACAGGTCGTAATGCAAAGAGGAATTCCTTTTGATGTTAAGCTTCCTGACCCAAAACCTGCTGGAATTTCCAGCTTAACTGAAGCTGAGCTTGACGATGAATTGGAAAAAGGGTATGTCGATTTTATTCAAGGGAATACAAAACCGGCAGACAAAGTTTTTCAGATATACGTAAGGAATATAGCAAATGAAATATAAAATTGTTTTGACGAAACAAGCAGATACTGCTTGCCAATACCACCAGAAGTGTTCAGCGTGAAATCAAAGACGGTTTTATCTCCCTGCCCAAAGGCTGTTATATCCAGTTGGAGCGCAAAGCCAAGGAATACATATTAAACAATATCCGAAGCTCCTTCACCGTGAAGGCAGGGTTGGTATCCCGCCTGGCAACCTTTACTGAAGACAGTGGATTGCCGCTTACACTGGCAGAGCCAGAGTACAACTTCAGAAACATCGCCAACTGCTCAACGCTATATCAACCACCGCCAGAGAGGCAGCAAAGTGCTTCTGCTCGTTCGTGAGTTCAAAACAGATATTGCTGGAGCAGCGCCTTATACATTCCTTGGTCTGGCAGATTATATAAAACACGAGGGTTCCAGGCCCATGAATATTACCTGGAAGCTGCATCGGCCAATCCCGGCGAAGTATTTGAAAAAGACAAATAAGTTAGTGGTGGGGTAGTAAACTTATTTCCCCGGGCTTAATGAAAATCCCCAGGCCAATAATCATTCTTTTAATAATAAACCCAGCAGCCATATTATTACCATCACTATTACTGCAGCTGGTCCAAATATCAACACTGCAATCAAACCTACAAGGAACCCCAGTCTTTGTGCCATTAAGATCACTACCCTTCAATATCCATGAGGATTCGGTAAGTGTCCATTGAATCCTTGTACGCAGATATGAAAAGGGTGTCATTTTTAACACCCTTAGACAAAACGTGCTTACTGAGTATGTTCTGAAAACGGTTTATTTAATAAGGCTTTTAAGATGTGCAATTGTTTTTGGGTCACCTTTGGCATAGGTGTGAATTTTGGAATTTTGCACCGCAGGATTTTGCATAAAACCAGTTTGAAGTCGACCCTTTTTCTGGTCATCATCAAACCCAAAAATATAAAGGCAAACCCTATCTGATACGTATTGAGGAAAATTAATATTAAGGTCAAATAATTTGTTTAAACTATTTACATGAGTTTGATAAGCAGTTAGTATTTCAGCCTTGCGTTTTATAATCTGTTTCTCGTACCGTTCAATTTGAACAACAACCTTTGGTGTACCTTTCGACCATAACTCCTTATTGGAATAATCCTTTACCTCAACGAAATGAATCTTTCTGGCTTTCTGGTTATAAAGAACCAAGTCGATTCGATCTGTTGTCTGGGCTGCCTCATCATCCACATTTAACATTGCCGCTTCGATATCAATAGCAACAATATTTTCATTCATGCCAAATTTGACTATAGAAAAACGCTTTAGCAAATAGCTTACCCCAGTTGCCTCAATACCCGAATACCTTTGGCAGAGTTCCTTTATACGCCCGTAGCCTGAGTCAAAAGATTTTATTAAACAAGCATTCGATAAATCAGTTGCAGAAATATAATCATTTACAGGCTGATCAATGATCGAAGCATATTTTTGATGGGTTTTAAATCCATCATTGCTATATGAAAAAAGTTTTCCTCCTCCGCAGTAAAAATCGATACGGTTGTTCCGAATCGCTGGGAACACATCTCCACTATCGATATCAGGCCGAAGACGTTTCTGAAATAGAGGTTTTGTTTTGAGTGAATTGATCAGCGTTAGGTCTACTCCTCTAGTAAACTTAGCCATAATTACACCCCGTTTCTATTTAGTTCACCCTGGTTATTAAGTAGTAAATTTCTACAAATAATATTAATATTCCTTTTATGCAAAATTTAAGCAGGATATCATAATCATTGTTACATTTATAATAGTTCTACCAGACTGCCATCCTGTGGATAGATAATCTTTTCTTTAAGCGTACTTGGGATATCAAGAAAACTCATTCTATCTCTTGCCTCGCTATGCATAGGGATAATATACTGTTTTGGTGATACCGTTTTACATACCTCAGCAATTGCCTCAGGGGTAGCGTGACCACTGGTATGCAGTTCCTGAAATTCGTAATCTGACATGAAATCAATTATTTCCTGCTTCCGATGTTTAGCATCATCACCAATATAGCCATGCCACATGGAATAAATAAGCAGGCTCTCTGCTTTTGGGAAATTATCCATGATTTTTGAGAAGCTTGGCGTTGCCCTTACCAGCATGCAGAAGCCGTCTGATTTCATGCGCTCAAGCAAATTAGTACCATAACTTAGCGCATACTTAAAATTATAATAATCTGTAATTCTTCCTCCGCTGTTTGTCACCGTCTCAAGAACATCTTTTTGATATTGGTCACATACAAAGATTCTGTTATGTGGATTGGCGCGATAAAAACTCGCTATACTGTCAATATTAGTAGAAGAGCAAAGTATAAAAACGTACTTCTTCTTCGGCATGATTTGGTGGGCATGACATTGTAAATCATATTCCCGCAGCACTTTTTCACCGCTGCGCGAAAGCATAGTTCCCTCTGTAATTAAGGCATCCACTTGTTCCACATATTTTTCTAAAGTCAGAATCACCTTACTCCCACGGGGTCCATGCATACGGAAATCACCAGTATGCAGGATTCTTTTCCCGTCAGCTTCGATTAGAAACATATACGCATCATATGCTGAATGATCAACCAGAAGTGGTGTAACAGTTATATCTTTAATACTTATCTTTTTCGCAATTTTAAAAGTCTGTATGTTTTCGGCTTTAGCCAGTTTTTCAGGCTGTTTACGATAAATACGGCGACTAATCTTCATATGTATTTCCTTTGCGATCTCGCCCATATACATTGGAATCCCATCATTGACATTCATAAAATTCCCAATATGGTCATAATGGTAGTGGGTGAAAAAGATCGCATCACAATTCGCCTTGCCAACAGTAACTCCTTCAATTTTCGGTGTTTCCATGGCACTGGACGGGGTGTAATTGTCAGGCAAATTTTCCCCGAAGTCGATTAAGATGCGGCTTTGATTGGTTCCAATCTCAGTGATACATCCACCAATCTGTTCCGTTCCTCTATGAATTATTATATACATATGAATCCTCCAACCTTGCTTGTCTATATGTCTATTTAACTTTACGCATACTGGTATTCCGGCCCTTTTTAATGTATAACTTCATTCCTTGGCAGATAATATAGTTCACGTCACCATCCGGCATGATGACATTAAAGTCACTGTCCATAATTCCCCATCGTCCATTGAAATTAACAGTGTAAAAGCTAACAAAGTTATCCATACCGGTCTTTCTCTTTTCATCTGTATGCCTGGGGATCTCAAACCCGCCTTCTTCTCCAACTGCATCAAACTGCAAAGGCACCACCATAGCTCCAGTGTGATCAATAAATCCCCATTTTCTTCTATCCTTACCTCTCGTTTGTATTAATAATAGCACCTGCATAATGACAGAGGGATGTCATCATGGGTTTATATCAACAGTGAATTTTCAATTCATTTTCCATCTACCTGCACCGGACGGCGGAAAATTTCCCAGTCCATGCCAGGGAACTTCCCGGTAAAAAACATTGATTCTACCTCATCAACAATCGACAGCAATCAAAGCATCCCGAAAATTACATACTTCAATTACAATTTCTGCAGGATTATGGTAGAAAAAATAGAAATATATCCTATATTTGTACGGCGAGTAAGCTTTTCTACAGTCGGTAGGTTATTTTGTCTTATCCTACAGTTAGGAGTTAATTAAAAGCAGATAAATTAGATGTAGCGATTGTTGTACACCTCAGCGGGATATGGATAATTCCTAGGCCACCCTGATAAAAAAAATAATCCATATTGGTTTGCTGGGTAGAGCCTGTTTAAATCGGTAACTCTCACCATTGATATTAAGAATATGGGACTTGCCATCTATATTTTTATTTTGCCATAAACATTTTTTTGCTTGGGGTAAAAACAAAGTAATCAGAAGCAACCATCAAACTATCCTTTCCAATGCTTTGCCTATAATTACATCTGCATAATCAGCCATGAATAATGGGATATTTAGCAGATCATCATCAAGTCGCAGGTTATTCAATGAAAAACGAATACGAAGCTTTACCTTATCACCGTACTTTTCCTTGTACTTTTTCAAACTTCTGCTCTCTACATTACTCTCTGATTTAACCTCTACAGGTAAAATGTCGTTTTCCCTTTGAATAAGAAAATCAACTTCATACCTTGGATTATCCATCGTCCAATAACGTGGCATGGCTTCAAACTGGTTCTGCAATGCTTGCAGAACATAGTTTTCACTTAAAGCACCTTTAAACTCCACAAACAGTCTGTTACCCTCGCCAAAGGCTGAGGGTGCTAAAAATGATAATCTTCTTAATAACCCTACATCTGCCATATATAATTTAAAAGCAGACAAATCATCGTAGGCTGAAATAGGCAGCCCCGGCGCACTGCTCCGATATATTTTATAAGTCAGGTTGGCATCACAAAGCCACTGCAAGGCATCTTCATACTCTCTTGCCCTGGCACCTTCCTTAACGACTTTATAGATAAATTTCTTGTTCTCCCTTGCAAGTTGGGAAGGTATGGACTTCCAGATGAGCGATATCTTTGGAAAATCCTTAGGATCAGGGTGCTTGGCAAAATCTCGTTCATATGCTCCTAAAATGTTTGACAGCACCTGCTGCATAAGCTCCACATCTCGCTCCTGTGTCCAAACACGAACTGATTCGGGCATACCGCCAGTTACGAAATACATTTTAAGTTTTTCATATAGGGGATTGAAAAATGCCTCCGGTATAGGTTCGATTTTATCTACAGTGTTCAGATAATTATTAAGATTGCCATCTCCATTAGCTATTAAAAACTCTGAAAAAGTCATAGGCATAATTTCTAAAAAGTCCACTTTGCCAACTGGAAAGGAAGCTGGCTTAGACAATGCTATACCCAATAGAGAGCCTGCACAGGCTACATGGTAATGTGGTGTATTTTCACAAAAATATTTTAGTGTATTAAGGGCATTTGGACACTCCTGTATCTCATCAAAAACAATGAGCGTATCTTCTGGAGTATCTATGCTGATGATTTCACCACTGGCCATAATCAGATTTTGAAGAATACGATTCACATCCTTAGTACTTTCAAAAAACTGCTTGTATTCGGGATGCTCATCAAAGTTAAAATAGGCAAGATTTTTATAATAACGCTTGGCAAATTCTTTAAGCAGCCAAGTCTTGCCTACTTGGCGTATACCTTTTAAAATTAGTGGCTTCCTATACTTAGAATTTTTCCAATCCAATAGTTTTTGCATAATCAGCCTTTCCATAGTACCACCTCTAAAGCATCACATTATTATACATTATTTAAGCTAGTTAATCACATTATTATATAATAATGTAACCATATTTCCAAGATTAGTCAATGCTATCACATTATTTTAAATAATCAAAATCACATATTTATTAAAAATAACCTCAGGCTAATAATTCTATTAATGAGGTCTAAAGGCATAATAGCAGATGACAATCAAAGCATCCCGAAAATTTCGCAATTCATTTACAAATTCAGCAGGATTATGGTAGAAAATATAGAAATATATTCTATATTTGTATGGATAGCAGAAAAAGCTCATATACGGGAAAACAAAGTTAATTTAAAATTAGCAGCAGCACCGGAGAGGATAAGTCGTGCCGCTGACAAATAATCTTGACCGAACATGCACTCCTGACACGGTAATGTCTACTAATTACAGTATATTGAATGGGAAGATATTAAAAGAAGGATTTGGGCCAACATCTGATTTGACTTGGACGAATTTATTGGCAGTATACGGTCCTCGTGTTGGTTTATAGCAAGATTCAAAGATAGTATTTTATGATTAATCCTTATCAGAAAGGAATGAATTTATCCCTTGGCCAAAATTGAGAACTACCAGTACAGTGTAGAAGAAGCTTTTAGGAACTGCTTTTATATAGTCCCGGATTATCAACGAGAATATGTCTGGACGGAAAATCACTATTTGATCACTTTCTACAACAGCTGGAAAGTTTCTTATTCTATTTTATTTTTACCAAAACACCTACCCGGGATCTGGAACGAAACTTTTCAATATGGGCAGATGAATTACGTGATATAGCAAAAGAGATAAATGAAACTGAGCAAATAATAAAACTGAATAAATTTTTAAACGACAGATTTGCCGTAAGTGTGAAAGCAAAAGATGTTGAACTTACTGACAAACTAAAACGATATTCTCTAAGTTCAATGCAACAGTATCGTACCCGTTATTTATTGGCAAAGTTAACGCAGCATGTTGATATGGCGTACCAGGGTACGAAAACCCCTTCATCTCTGGAGAATTATATGTCTTTGGAAATCGAACATATATTACCCAATAATCCTCAAGATGTGTTACATAATGATTTTATAACTAGAAATCCTGAAAAAAATTATGATGAATATAAAAATCTATTAGGAAATTTCACCTTACTTGAAAAACCTATTAATATTGTGGCTGGCAATGATTTTTTTGTGAAGAAGTGCGAAGAGTACAAAAAAAGCAAATATTATTTGACCAGTAGCATTGCCCAAATAAATATTGTTGGGAATGATTCCTCAATAAACCGAATTAATAAGCGCTTAAAATCTTTTACCGAATGGACGGCGGATACGATTAATGAGAGACAGGCAATGTTAATTGATCTGATTAAAGATGTTTGGGTAATAAGGGATTATGAATGATGAATAATGATAATTTGAACTTCTTCAAAATCTCTTTATTAAGATAGAGATTAGACGACTTTAATGAGACGCTGGAGGAGGTACTTGTAAAAGTCTTACCGCAGATTTGTGGGATTGATTCCAGACGTTGGATAAAATTTCTGTTAAAAATCTTTTCCGGCATTGAAGATTATATCGAAACGAAGAACGGAACCGAACGGCGGATGTTGCAAATGTTTCAGTTCACAGTATGGCAAAAACCATTTGAGGAATGCGGCTTTACAAGCCTAAAAAATGGAATTATGCAAATCTAAAGCGGCCTGGTGATCTGTGCCGAACTAATCGAACTGTTGCAGTACAATCTTAACCATATCGATTTTATCGACGAACCGGTAGATCTCGGGTTTGATTGCCCGCTAGATTTGCATTGTACATATACCCGTGATCAAATCCTGTTGGCTATGGATTTTATGAAGACTGCTACGGTTCGAGAGGGCGTGAAATACCTGCCGGAAAAAAGCCTCGATATCTTCTTTGTAACCCTGAATAAATCTGACAAAGACTACTCGCCGACCACCATGTATAACGATTATTCCATCAATGAGTGGCTGTTTCACTGGCAGAGTCAGAGTACAACTTCAGAAACATCGCCAACTGCTCAACGCTATATCAACCACCGCCAGAGAGGCAGCAAAGTGCTTCTGTTCGTTCGTGAGTTCAAAACAGATATTGCTGGAGCAGCGCCTTATACATTCCTTGGTCTGGCAGATTATATAAAACACGAGGGCTCCAGGCCCATGAATATTACCTGGAAGCTGCATCGGCCAATCCCGGCGAAGTATTTGAAAAAGACAAATAAGTTAGTGGTGGGGTAAGAGGGGATAAAGACTACTTGTCATAGTAATCGTTTTTAGGAGGGCTAGATTATGAGAAAACCTGAAGAGTTTATAATTAAGGAGCTAAAGGACATATTAGAAATATTAAAAAAACCAATATTTAAATTTATAGACTAGATTAACTCATATACCTTCATGTAGCAATGACCAGTCAACTTCTTTTTTATATATATACTGTTCACTATCCATAATTCCAATCATTTATTTACCTTCCAACCGTTTCCCTCATTTATATTGTTTAATGATCTCCAGAATAGCTGCTCCGTATTTTTGACACTTAACATCTCCAAAACCGGAAACTTGTTTAATTTCTTCAAGTGTTTCAGGCATAATTGAAATGAGTTCTTCCATCTGGGCATTGTTATAAATAAGATAAGGCTTTATTCCATCAGCTTTGCTAGTATAATAACGATATTGTTTTAATGCTTTATATAACGGTGTTTCTTCTATATTGGCTTTAGCCGGCGATGCAACCGGATTCGCCACCGGAGCTGATGTTGGCACAGCTGCAGTTGGTGTTACTGTTGGTATAGGTTTTTCCTGTGCGGCTTCGTCGATCTGGTATTTCTTTGTATAATCAACGGTATTGGGAGTATGTAAACTCAAATAGAAATTCGCTAGTTCGTACATTTCATTTTCCGAATAAGGCGCATTTTTACTGCCATTAATCATGTTTTTTATATATTCAGTTAATTGATCACAGCGAATAATTTTATCCTTTACATCCTTTTTAGCATATTTCATATTAATAACTGTTTTGGGGTTCGCTAGTACTACCAATGATTTATGAAACTCATCAAAATATTTTTCGAATAAAGATTTAGTTAAAAAATTGTTTTTCTTTGATAATTTTATTCTTTTGATCATATCCAGATGGCGTGAGTTTTGGGTAATGGGGCTATAGATACCCTCTTTATTGTATTTGCCGTTATACTTCCAAGTGCGAATAAAATTCCCATTGTTATTAACTTCAATATTTCCGATAAGATTTTTACATTCAATAATTAGTGAAAATTTGTTGGTGATAATCAAATAATCGATTTGCGTTGACAAGTTCTCAAATTCAATATGTAAATCGTGCAACACAATAATGGGCAGGAGGCTATTGTTTAATTCAAATACAATATTTTTTTCTCCGGCAATACCGTAAGAAAGCATTCTAATATCTTGATCAATTTTTGGCTTGATTGAGTTAGGAGCGTTTTTATAAATTTCTTTTAATTGCTCCAGTTGACGTTGTGCATCACTATCTATTTTATAAAAATAGGGTCTTTTTAAATTTGCTGGTTTTTGAGTTATTGCTTCTTTTACGGAATCAAAAAATGCCATAAAATTATCTCCTTATAGGTAGTAAATTTACTCTATTGTAGAATAAATGCCTAAATATAACAACCAGTTAACTTATTACTCTGGGATATAAGCCCGCCCAGATAATTGAATTCCCGTTTTTAATACAAACTTTAACAGTCGTCAAATTAATCATTTCCCCGCCAATCTCCTCAAATAATATCGCTCAATCTGCTGGTCACAGATTTCAATCAAGTCGGTTTTGTCTTCCTCGGTGAGGCGTTTCCAGAGGGAGGAAACAAAAGCGACCTGGTTAAGGTCTTTGCGGTGCTCGAGGAAAAATTTGCGCTCGAATTTCTCAAAGGGCATGGTCAGCATCAGGCGGGCAACATCAAAGTCACTCATTTCTTTGACCCGGTTGATTACCGCGTTGGATACTTCTACCTGCAGACCGGCATCAGCACGCTGCTCATAGAAGTTGCGGAAGCAGCTGACCATGGCTCCCAGTTCTACTTGTCCCTTTTCGTTGACCAAGCTTAACATTCCTTTTAACATTACCGGTTTATATGAAAAGCTCATTTGTCCAGCCTGTACATATTTAAAGAAATCTTCCCTTACGGCCTCCGCTTTACGGGCAGGAATATTCAGCTGTTCCCGGATATCTTCCAGCCGTTCCCGGCTGAAATAGCGATGAGTTACCTTCCCCATGGGAAGTTCCAGGTCAGGACCGGGTGAGATTTTGCCTTCTTCTACCCAACGGCGGACAGTGGCATCGTCTACATATAGTTCCATGGCCAGTTGATGCAGAGACATCATGTCTTTGATTTCCTCCTGCCAATCAAACAGATCCACTAATTCATAGTCACGGACAAATATATTATGAGGCAAAATGGTGTCAATTTTTTCTCCTGCCAGCAGGCGATGCTTTTCGTTTTCCATTTGATCCGGCGGAGCTATCACCAATGCTCCGGGACGGTATTCCCGCGAGCGGAACAGACGGTGCAGATTTACCGAGTGATTATGGCGAACGGTGTTGTCGATGAAATCAAATACCAGCAGGGCTTCCTTGCCTTTGGCCCGACGGGTGCCTCTGCCCAGTTGCTGCAGATAGATTACTTTTGACAGGGTGGGCCTGGCCATGAATAGTACAGCCGTATCCGGGCTATCCCAGCCTTCATTTAACATATCACAGGCACATAACACCTTTACATGACCCTGGCAGTATTCATCGAGAATGGCTTCGCGGGTCGATTTTTTCATACGCCCTTCCACCAGTTGAGCATTGACACCGCATTCCTGAAACAGCTGGGCTACTTCTGCAGCATGCTGAACACTGGCACAAAAGACTACGGCTTTTTGATCCGGTACATGGCTAAGGTAGGTTTCAACAATGAGACGGTTGCGTTCGGGGACATGGACACAGTTATCCAGGTCACGGTAATTGTAGCGAATGCCGTTGATTCGTACATGGCTGAAATCAATGTTGGTTTTTACCCTGACACAGCGGATGGGAACCAGTTCACCTATTTCAACCGCAGTTTTAAGGTCCAGGCGATGAGCTTCGTTTTTAAATAGTTCCATTATTGATTCCTGATCATGGCGCTCGGGGGTAGCAGTCAGGCCCAGTAAAAATTCAGGTTGAAAATAGGAAATGACCTGACGATAGCTGGGCGAGGCGGCATGGTGAGCCTCATCTATGATTATGTAACCGAAATGATCGGGAGCAAACTGGCTCAAGCGTTTATGCAGGCCCTGAATGCTGGCAATCATTACATCTCCATCCAGAAGGCCGGAGTAGTCGTCAATAATTCTTACCCGGGCCTGTGGCCAAAGTTCTCTGAATCTCCTGGCTGCCTGCTGCAAAAGTTCCAGGGTATGAGCAACAAAGAGAGTGCACAGTCCCAGGCGGCGGGCATCAAGTACCGCGGTGGTAGTTTTACCGGTTCCCTGGGCATCGGTAATTAGAGCCATGCTGTTATATTCTCCGCGCAATTCCTGTAATCGTTGCAAGGTTTCTTCCTGATGCGGACGGAGTTCCAGTACCGTACCCCGTTGGCGGGGCAGGTAGTCATCATAGATTCTGAAATGTGGGCTTTGTCCCAGAAACTGAACTAATTCGGATTTAACTTTTTCGCGTTCATTAACCAGCTGGCGGTAAGTCCATATATATACCCGCCAACCCAGATAGGTCAGACTATTGCGTTTTAAGAGATCATCCAGATATTTGTCCACTGAGACCAGTGCCGGATTATGCCACTGTTCTCCATCTATCTCTATGGCATAAGCAAACTGGTCAGTTTTCAGGGCATAGTCAATATAGCAGTTATCGCCATAGATATTCCGGCAGGGATATTCATTGATCAGGTATTGGGTTTTATCCAGTCCGAAGGTCTCCTGAAAGAGTTCCACAAACAGGTCCTCGGCAAAACTGGCGGTGTCTACTGCCTGGTAAACAGGCTGGCAGTTATCGGTGGTCATTTTCTTCTCCCCGTAAACTGTTATTAATTAGCTTTTCACCTTCAATATATCCTTTTATCCGGTATCACTCCGCGTACCCCGCCCCGGGGGTTGTCCAGGTCTCCATGGTAGCGGGGGATCAGGTGGATATGCAGGTGCATGATGGTTTGGCCGGCGCTCTCGCCACAGTTTATCCCAATGTTATAACCATCGGGGTGATATTTATCGTCCAACAGTTGCCGGGCTTCATCCAACAGCGAGTTTAATGCCTGCCGTTCTTCGGCAGTGGCAGCAAAGAAGTCGGCTATATGGCGTTTGCTTATAATCAGCGTATGGCCGGGTGTAACCGGATATTTGTCATATTTGGCCCAGGCCAGCCGGTTTTCCAGAATAGCCTCTTCGCGATTACAGAAAACACATTTATCCATCTTTCCACCTCTACCTTTTAATTCGCCAGGTGGGAATTATATCCTGCAAGTCACCCGGTGTCAGGGGCACGGAGTTATTGTCAACCGGCGAAAAACTGACAGCGAATCTATCCCCCTGGATAGTTTACTAATGAATAATCGGTTTCAGGCATCAAAGGTATTCTCAACGATTGTATTGATTCCATAGAGTGGTATATTCAGCAGCCAGTCAATATAAGTCTGCTTGAAAGTGGTTGCCATCTCAAAATCGCCGTTTTGCAGGAGTTCTATTACATAAAATCAAATTACTTTTGATATGTCATCCTGAGGAGCTGCAGGCGACGAAGGATCTCTTTTGGAAGTCCGTAATATTGCTTTTGTGTCTTTTTTGACCGAATATCATAATTATGATAAAATTTATATGCATATATTGATAAAAGGAGGGTTTAAATATGCCTAATATCAGGCCAATTTCTGATTTGAGAAATAATGCTAATGAAATTTCAGAGCTTTGTCATAATTCGAGAGAGCCTGTATTTATTACCAAAAACGGTGTTGGTGATATGGTGGTGATGAGTATTGAAACTTATGAGCGCCAGCAAGCCATTATAGAACTGTATGTAAAACTAGCTGAAGCAGAAGAAGAAATAGTAAACGGTGCCGAGGGTGAGGACTTTTTTGAGTATGCAAAACAGTTGAGGAACAGAGTACATGGGCAAATATAAGGTTAAGATTTATCCGGCTGCTAAAAGGGACTTAAACGATATTGTAAACTACCTGAATACATTGTCACCAAAGGCCGCTATCAGATACTATGACCTGCTGGTAGATAAAATCGGTAGTCTGGTGGAAATGCCGGAAAGGTGTCCCTTTGTAAGGGATGTTGCATTAAAAGCAAAAGGCTACCGGTATCTGATTGTAGATAGTTATCTGGTGTTTTTTGCTATAAAGGGTGATACGGTACAGATACGCCGGATTTTATATAACAAACGGCAATACGAATGGTTATTTTGAGTCTCGGATGGTTCTTTTGACTCACGTTGAATCACTGGGAGGTGACAGGGGGCCGGTCATATTATTAGTTTATTGTCGGTTGAAAGGGTGACGGCAGAACAAACAGCCTGGCGATTTTTGAGTTTGTCACATAGTCTGCCGTCGTCTTGTCATATACGTGATTATTCAAAGTCTATTCTCGCCTTGTCATGTTAAGACTCCCCCCTGTCACTTACAGCCATACCGGGCTGTAGCTGTTGTTACCGGAGGTAAGTTGGGTCAGGAGTCGGGAGTCAAGTGTTCTGGCATAGATATCGCGATTAACCACCGGTATCGGGTAGAAGGTGCCCGGGTTACTCAGGACCGTGAGGAAAGCCCGGTCAGAGGGGGCAAAGTTGCCGTTGTTAAGTTTTACATCTTTGCTATAAAGCTCCTCTGCTTCAAAAATACCTTCCCGGGAGTAGCGATTAATTTTCAGGTAGAACCAGGGGAAAAACTCACCGAAATAGTCCCGCTGCAGAAGCAGGAAGTGATCCAAAGTCCTTGACCACTGGGCAAAGTAGTCATTGCGGCTGATTTCGATCAGCTGGTTAGTAGTCAGATCATACAGGAATGTAAAGGTTACTCTGCCCGGATCCACAAATCCCATCACCAGCAGTTTGTTTATCGGAGCTGCCAGTTGGAAAAACCAGATATAGTAATCGGGTAATACGAGCACCGGCCGGTCGATTTGGGTTTCAATATTAATTTTTCGCAAAGTGCTCAATTCATCGTAATATATCAGGCTCTTATTATCAGTGAACCATTGGGGCATCATACCGCTAAAGGAGTAAATGGTTGATCCGTCCAGGGCACTTATAACCAGCCCCTGATTTAGTACCAGTTTGTTGCTGTCATAGGACCAGTCGAGATAATCAACGCTTTCCGGCACATCCAACCGGCGGGAAGTTCCATTGACGAGGTTATAGATAATTATCTGGCGGCCATCATTAACCAACAAGGCAACTTCTTTTCTGTCTTTGCTTAAAAACAGCTCTCGTTTGCTGAGATTCTCAAACCCTTTCAGGCGGGTTGTTGTCCCGCTGCCGGGATTCAGTTTTATTAATTCGTCTAACTTATTAGTGGGTTGCAGAAAAGCTATTTCACCTGGCAGGCTGGCAGTATAACCGGGGAGGACTACGGATTCATCGGGAATCAGGAACCCATCGGGAACCAGATCATTAGCAGCCTTAAGGTCAATAAGAGGCAGGGAGTATTGAGCAGCCAGGTTTTCCAAAGTTTCGCCCTTCAAGGCCAGGTGGAAGCTGAGCTGTACCGGTATCAATAATAATTGGCCGGGTTTTATGATGTAACCCGGTGGGGTTAAGTTATTAAGTTTAATGATATCTTCCATTTTACGCTTAAATATTTGGGAGATTTTAAACACCGAGTCGCCGGATTGCACCCGATAGTAGTATTCCTGCTGCGGAAAGGCAATACTGGTTCCCAGTGCCAGGTAAGTCTCTGAGCCAACCACTCCGTCTATACTTATACCGGCAGCAGTTTGAAAATTTTTAACCGCATCCAAGGTGCTGCTTTGAAAATAGCCGTTTATTTCCCCGCTATAATATTTTAACTGGTAAAGATAATACTGCAGCCAGTAAACATCCAGTCCCCGGTCATTTAAACGCAGAGTTCTTCCTCCGGGAGGAGCCTGGATAAATATCTTGCTGTAGGTGTCAGGATCGGCAATACCGCTGGTGACCAAGTCAGGAAAGTCAGTCTGAAAGAGCTGCACTGCGCCGTCGGTAAAATAACCAAAGCGCCCATCGGGCCGACGGTTTAGATAAGACTTTTTGTATGCCGCCAGGCGGTTCTGCAGAACGGTAACATCTCCACCGCGGGCTCCATTTTTTAAAGTGCGTGACGAAAAAACTGCTTCGCCGGCAGCATATTTACCGGTCCGGTGCCCCAGGCGCAGAAATGATTCCGGGCCCACGACTCCATCCACTACCAGACCGAAATATTTTTGAAAGTTCCTGACGGCAGAACGGGTAACAGGTCCGAATATACCATCAACCACCAGCTTGCCCGCTATTATATTATCGGGGAACATATTTAGCAGTTGCTGCAGAATTGTAACATCTGTGCCCTGTAATTGCGGTGATGTCAATCGCAAATTACGACTTCCAAAATAATAGTAAGCCTGGTCTTCCATTTACATATCTCCTTCTTCAAAACTCAATATAATGTGTATGAAAAGAAGACATGGTTTATAACAGTGACAGTCTGACGGGGTTATTGTCAACTAAACAATGGTATTGATTCCATAGAGTGGCATATTCAGCAGCCAGTCTTCCTTTTTATAATCCGCCATTGAAGTACGGATGGATAACTGAGGATTATACTTCTCCCGGTAGACTTTCAGGCTTTTGGCCTGCAGATTGGTCTCAGCCTTGACCTCTATGGGAATAACTTCCCTGCCGTTGTCGATAATAAAATCAACCTCCGCTGTACCCCGGTCATTCGTCCAGTAGTAAGCTTCGATGCCTTTTAGGGTTTTAAGTTGCTGGAGGACATATTGTTCAGTCAAGGCCCCCTTAAATTCCTTGAACAGTTCGTTGCCATCCAGCAGTGTATCCTGTCGGAGCCGTACCATACATGATAACAGACCGACATCCACCATAAACAGCTTAAACGACTTCAAGTCTTCATACGCTTTGAGGGGCAGATTGGGTGTTGTTACACGATGTACCTTGTGGACCAGGCCGCAATCGGCAAGCCACAGCAGGGCAAGCTCGTACTCTTTGGCTCTGGCCCCTTCCTTGATCAGACCATAGATAAATTTCCTGTTTTCCTTCGTGAGTTGTGCCGGAATGCTGTTCCATAGCATACGGATTCTCGGCACAGTATCATGCGGGGCGTGTTTGGAGAAATCCTGTTCATAAGCGGCGAGGATACGTTGCTGGATTTCTCTGACCTCGTTGAAATCGTTATTGGTTGAAAAACTCAGCACTGCTTCGGGCATGCCGCCTACATAATAGTAGTACTTCAGCAAGTCAATATAAGTCTGCTTGAAAGTGGTTGCCATCTCAAAATCGCCGTTTTGCAGGAGTTCTACGAAACGGTTCTGTCCCATGGCCATCATAAACTCGGTAAAGGACAACGGATACAGGTCGAGAAATTCAACTTTGCCTACTGGGAATGAAGTTCCCTCATGCAGCGCAACACCAAGCAGCGAACCGGCACATATGATCTGATACTGCGGTGCGTTTTCATTGAAGTATTTGAGTGATGTCAGTGCTTTGGGCACTTCTTGAATCTCATCAAATACAAGCAGCATTTTGTCAGCATCGATCTTATGGCCGCTATACAGCTCCAGACCAGTAATGATGCGCTTTATGTCAAGGTCACCATCAAACAAGTTCTGGATGCCTTGGTTATTATCAAAATTTATATAGACGACACTGCCGTACGCCTGGCGACCAAATTCTTTCATTAACCAGGTTTTGCCAACCTGCCTTGCACCTCTTATAATGAGGGGTTTTTTATTCTTCTTTTCCTTCCATTTATAAAGCTGTTCTATCGCGGTACGATACATAAAGCATCACCTCATTAAAGGTTATGATTATATAATACACGATATTACATAAAATCAAACGACTTTTGTGTATAATAATACAAAATTACAAACGACTATTAAGTTGACAGGGGGACGGGGTTATTGTCAACCAGCAATTTGCTGGTTGACAATAACCCCGTCCCCCTGTCAACTTATCCCAGGATGAAGCGAAACACAAACCAGTAATGGCAAAGACTTCCTCCTAATATAAACAGGTGAAATATTTCATGAAATCCGAATTCACGGCTAAAATTAAGCAGTGG
>Ga0209723_1000681_pt1 | contig 60674 bp, 60 predicted proteins | sample BiotimSIPDNA_2_FD_185750 | JGI IMG/M metagenome (GOLD analysis project Ga0209723, IMG submission 185750) | Anaerobic biogas reactor microbial communites from Washington, USA - Biogas_R2 time_0 SIP DNA (SPAdes) (version 2) | ecosystem: Engineered > Bioreactor > Anaerobic > Unclassified | place... | reverse complement strand
GCGGGTAGTGCTGGGTGAACTCAAAGGCCGCCGATGCGCTCAGGCGGCCTTCGGGCGTGAACACGATGGCCCGGGAGGAGGTGGTTCCCTGGTCAAGCGCCAGGAGAAATTGTCTGTTCATACTGCTCCTTTGACAGCTTACTCCAATCGGATGCCGTACAGGCGGTGGTTGTCGCGGCTGGCGGTGCCGATCACCAGGATCTCATTGTAGACCGCCGGGGAACCTTCGATTGTGCCCTCCAGGTTCAGGGTATGAAGCACCCGGCCGCTGCGCCCCTCGATCAGGTAGAGCATGCCATCCAGCCCGGCCTGTATCACGCGCGCGCGGCCGTCCTCATCATACACGGCGACCGGGGAGGAGATGGCCCCGCCGGGAACCGGCAGGCGCCAGACCTCCTGGCCGGTTTGCTTGTTCAGCGCCAGCATGGTGGCGCCATCCTCCGTCAGGTTGACGGTGAAGATGACCAGATCAGCGATCTGCCCCTGGCCGACCACCGGGCTGGCTTTGAGTCCGCTGCGCTCATCCTTGTCATACTTGGCCTTGACGGACACCGCCCAGACCTCTTCGCCGGTGAGCGCATCGATGCGCCGGAGAACTGCATTGCCCTTTGAGCGCGCATATACCGTGGTGCCGGTATACAGCGCCAAGGTGTCGTTACCCTCCAAATCCAGCGCGGGCGTGGCATCGGTGTTGTCCCCGGTGTCAAAAGCCCAAACTGTCTGCATGGTGGTGGTGTCCACCGCGCGCAGGATGCCCTGCTTGTCGGCAAGGAAGGCATAGGGCCCATACATCGCCACGGAGCCTTCCGCGCTGACGGTGGCGTCCTTTTGCTTGGAGGTCTTGCTGCGCAGGTAAACGGTTTGCGGGTCGATGGTCAGGCTGATGGGGTTTTTGAAGTCATATACCGTGTTCAGCTTGACGGTGTACAGCAGACCGTTCTCGCCGGCAACCACAAAGGAATCGGCGTCGCGCAGGAACAGCCCTGTGCCGTCAAAGGCGCCGTTGGTGGAATACTGTACCTGTTTTTTGGTCTTTCTGCCGTTGATGAACATGGCCTGGGACTGGTCGATCAGGTTGTACAGGTACATTCCGATCGGGCCGGTCCTGCCGGGCATGATGGATACGCCCTGGCCAAAGGCGATCAGGGGCCGGCCAAAGGCATCCACCGCGACGGAACCCTTGAGCGGGTAGCCGATATTGATCGGGTCGCGCGTGGGCTGGCCGTCTGCCAGGTCCAGGAAATAGACCTTGCCATCCTGGGCGGCGGCGATGACTTCCTTGAGCGCACTGATATCCTTCTTTTCTTCCACTATGTTCATGCCGGAGCGCGTCTGCAGCGTCCACTTGACAATGGCCGGCTGTCCGGTCCAGCCCATGCCGTGCAGCGTGCCGTCATTCTTTGTGCGCAGGCTGCCCAGCTCGGTCTGCCAGTGGATGCTCATCTGCTCCAGCGGCATGGGGGCCACGCCAAAGGCCGCGTTCTGGCGCATGCTGTCACCGCGGAAGGTAAACACGCCCCCGGGATAATAGGTGTACAATTCGCCACCCTGCGCGCTGAGGGGTTCCGTGCGCAGGTAATCGTTTTGTTTCTTGCTGCCGATGTAGACTGCTTCCGTGACGCCCATCTTCTGCGGGCTGTGATCCTCGTGGACGCTGAGCACCAGCGCGGGCATCGGCGTAGCGGTTGGCGCAGGCGTTGCCGCGGAGGCCGGGGTTTCCACCGGCTCCGGCGGCATCATATTTTCCGGAAGCGTTTCCCCGGTAAAACCCGACATCATGTCTTCGGAGAGCTCTTCGCCTGGGAACTCCGCTGACATGTCCTCGGGGAACTCTTCGCCTGGGAACTCCGCCATCGTGCCCTCGGGGAGCTCTTCGCCTGGGAACTCCGCCATCATGTCCTCGGGGAGCTCTTCGCCCGGGAACTCCGCCATCATGCCCTCGGGGAGCTCTTCGCCCGGGAACTCCGCCGACATGTCTTCCGGAAGCCCTTCCCCGGAAAATTCCGCCGGCGGCGGAGCCGGGGTAAACACCGGCAGCAGGTTCAGCAAGGCGGGAGGTGTTGCCGTAGCGCTTTGGGCAGTTGCAAGGTCCGGTTCTGCGGGCAGATTGAACTGTTCGGTCGGGGGGGCAATATCAGTCGGGCCGACTACCGGAATCTGAGTAGGCAGAAGCTCCGGCGTAGGCGTCGGCGGCTTCGGCGTGGGCGTTGGCGGCTTTGGCGTGGGCGTTGGCGGCTTTGGCGTGGGCATCGGCGGCTCCGGCGTGATGATGGGGGCCGCTACGGTCAGATGGATTGTTTTGTTGGTGGTATACAGCACCTTGCCCACCACAATGCCCGCGGTCAGCGTGGTATCCATGGGCTTGGTGAAAATGGCGCTCAGCGTCCAGATGGTGTTGTTGGGCGCGTCCACCGCCTCCGTGACGCCGGTGATCTCATTGCCCACCTCGTCAATGATGCGCACGCCGTCGATGGCCTGGCTGGCTGTGAAGGTGAACACGGTCTTGACGCCGGTCTGTACATTGTACTCAGGCGTATCAAACTTAATCAACTGGGGCGGATCGGTTTTCTTCAGGCCCAGCAGGCTCAGGCCGCCGTCCACCACGCTGGTGGAAATCCGCCTGGCGCTGCCCAGGATGCCGGTAGCGCCCTTGGGAATCAGGAAATAGCTGCCGGCCAGCAGGATACCGCACAACAGCAGCAGGCTGAGCAGCACCCAGGGCCAGCGGCGCGGAGGCAGGTCGTCATCGTTGTAGTAATAATCGTTATACACCGGCTGGCTCATGGCCTGCGGGTCGCGCCTGGACAGATAGTAGTCGTTTTCCCCATAGACCTGCGGCGGCGCCTGGCGCGCGCGGGGCTGGGAGGCGTCATAGCCGTCCAGGGGCATGGGCGCCTGTTCCTCTTGCGGGAAGCTGGCGTTCTGCGGCTGCTGCGAAGGCGCGCTTTCAGGTTGCATGTGGCGGTCAGCGCGGCGCTGGCGCGGCTCTTGAGGCTGATGATAATTTGACATCAACACGCTCCTTTCGGGTGTGCCATAATGTAGGTCAGTAGGCGATCTTTCTGCAGATATAGTGCACCAGATCGCTCAGGGCGATCCGGTCCTGGGCCATGCTGTCCCGGTCACGCACGGTGACTGTGTCATCCTCCAGGGTATCAAAGTCCACCGTGACGCAATAGGGCGTGCCGGCCTCATCCGCCCGGCGGTAGCGTTTGCCGATGGAGCCGGTCTCGTCGTAGTCCGTCATAAAATGGCGGGAGAGCTCTTTGTGAATCTCGCGGGCTTTGTCGCCCAGCTTGTTTTTTTGCAGCGGCAGCACAGCCACCTTGAAGGGCGCCAGCGCCGGATGCAGCCGCAGCACCACGCGGATGTCGCCGCCCTCCAGCTCTTCCTCGTCATAGGCGTCGCACAGGAAGGCCAGGGCCATGCGGTCCGCGCCCAAGGAGGGCTCGACCACATAGGGGATGAAGCGCTCGTTGGTGACAGGGTCGATGTATTCCATGTTTTCGCCGCTGTGCTCCTGGTGCTGCTTCAGGTCAAAATCCGTGCGGTCGGCAATGCCCCACAGCTCGCCCCAGCCAAAAGGGAAAAGATACTCGAAGTCTGTGGTGGCCACTGAGTAGTGGGAAAGCTCCTCAGGCGAATGGTCCCTCAGGCGCAGGCGGTCTGCCTTGATGCCCAATTCCAGCAGCCAGTTATGGCAAAAGGCGCGCCAGTACTTAAACCATTCCAGGTCGCTGCCCGGGCGGCAGAAAAACTCCAGCTCCATCTGCTCAAACTCGCGTGTGCGGAAGATGAAGTTGCCGGGCGTGATCTCATTGCGGAAGGATTTGCCAATCTGCGCAACGCCCAGGGGCAGTTTGCGCCGGGTGGCGCGCACGATGTTTTTGAAGTTGACAAAGATCCCCTGGGCGGTCTCCGGGCGCAGATAAATCTCGGCCGCGGAGTCCTCCGTCACGCCCTGGTGGGTCTTGAACATCATGTTAAACTTGCGGATACCGGTAAAATCGGCCTTACCGCAGCTGGGACAGACAAGCTGATGTTCCTTGATGTAGGCCTCCAGCTGCTCGTTGGACCAGCCGCCCACCTCGATGGAGCCGCCCTTCTTTTGGGCATTGTCCTCAATGAGCTGGTCGGCGCGGAAGCGGGCCTTGCAGGCCTTGCAGTCCATGAGCGGGTCATTGAAGTTGCCGGCATGGCCGGAGGCCACCCAGACGCTGCGGTTCATCAAAATCGCGCTGTCCAGCCCGACGTTGTACTCGCTTTCCTGGACAAATTTCTTCCACCAGGCGCGCTTGACATTGTGTTTGAACTCGACGCCCAGGGGGCCGTAATCCCAGGTGTTGGCCAAGCCACCGTAAATTTCGGAGCCTGGAAAAATATAGCCGCGGACCTTGCACAGGGCGACCAGTTTGTCCATCGTTAATGACACGGTGCTTCCTCCTCATCGTAAACGAATTCATCATAGGGCTACAGGGGCTGTTTGTCAAGAAAACGCTATATTACAAGGCGCTTTATGAGGGGGATGACCCGGCTCGCCGGCGCTTTGGGCTGATAAGGTCCCCAAAGCCGGAATCATGCGGCAGACGCTCTCCGGTTCTTGGCAGCGCACCCCCGGAGCATGGGCTTCCAGGGGTGGCTGTATGCAGGGGCGCTGCCGCGCCCGTGGCCTTAAACCTTATTCTTCAATTTCGCGGCCACCATTTCGGCCGCGCCGCCATACTCATGCCGCGGCAGGTGCAGGACCATGAATACAAAGGCATAGGGCCGGTACAGGGTGATGCGCCCCGCGCGCGGATGCAGCTTGAAGCGCGCGGTGTCCGCCCAGACCAGGTACTCCTCATGCGCGAGCAGGAAAGGCCGCCCCTCGCTGTTGGGCTGGAAGGCCGCCTTGTCATACCGGATCATGCGCGTCCAGCATTTGATGCGCGTGGGTTCAATCCAGGTGCGCTTGAGCACGCCCCTGGGGTCGAGCATGTACTGGACCGTTTCCCTGCCTTGCAGGAGCAGGGCCAGCAAACCCAGCGCGATCATCGCCAGGCCCAGCCCGATGGCTGCCGCCGGGATGCCGGTGGACTTGAAAAAAACGGTGAAGGCGGCGGGGCCGGTCAGGATATATTCAATCAGCAGCATGACGGTCACCGTCAGCGCGACCGTGCCCGCTGCGACACGCAGCAGGAGCCCCAAACGGTTCATGTCGGCCAGGGCCGGGCGGCTGTCCTCCCAGACATAGCGCACCGAGGGGTTGCCCAGGCTGCGCCCGCAACCCTCACAGACCGGCTGAGGGTTCTGGCGCACGCACTTGGGGCAAAAATAGACCAGCATGGGCTCTCCTTCGCGGGGTTCTCGCGCTGCGCGCGGACACAGCCTTAGTATAACAGCACGGGATGGGGCGCGCAAATAAATACCAGCCTGTCGGCCGGCGTGGATTTCAGCGGATGACGGCGGGTCTGTCCCTTGACTGCGCCCGCTGAGCGGGCTGATGTCAAACTGTTAGTTTTCAGGGAATGGAACTGGAATTTCGGAGTTGTCTGACGGTTATCAGTGCGATGCAATCGCAACTCTTCTGACTTTATATGATTAGGTAATTAAACAAGCAGTAGGTCATTAAACAAGCAATATCTCTGTGGGAAAAAGATGCTTACTTATGGTATGATGCGGAAGGCGCTATATCAACAGACACGCAGGCAACAAGCGGAGTGGGAGAATATCGTGGGGCGCCGGCTATGGCGTCTATGATTTGGAAACCCGTCAGAACCGCCGCGTCACAGGGGAAAGGGCTGCTGCTCTGCCGGGAAGGGACCCCTGTCATGTACATTTTCACCCTCAAGTAGTCAGGTTTTGAATCATAGATATATCAGGTGGGAGGAGATATCATGTCAAACACAGAAAACGGCAAACAATATGCGTTCATAGCGGCGATTTCTTACATGGTGTACGCTTTATACTATATCGTCACCAGGGTTGAATATATCATGCGTGGTCATCCAGTCACTGCGATCAATCTTCTGTTTTGGCTTATATTGATTGGCATTGCGGCAGCATGTTTTACAAAAAACAGAACCGTGCTGCTTGTTGCGGCAGGCGCAAAAACACTGTTGTTTGCGTATAGATTGTTAGGCTTGTTTGGCTTGGGTAATGTTTTAGGCTTTTTGGCCTATGCGGCGCTCCTGGTCTTAGCAATACTTTCTATCAAAAAGAACAAGCTGGCGGGAAGCATCTGGTTTTTGCCGGCTGCATTTATGATTGCAGTGTATTTTCTGATTGACTGGACCAGATATGGGTATTTCAACTATTTATCAACCGCCTGGGCCTGGGAGTCGATGCTTGCCCCTGTCGTGAAGATGGTTGGATTGTTTTTTGCGGGAATGTGGCTGAAGGAAACAGTGGCTGGGAATGCCGGCGATGCGCTGGCAGATGAGTATGGAGCACATCATTCCTGAGCGATCGACAGGTCGTCAGCAGACCAGCCAGCAACCGGCGGAGCGGATCAAAAATGAGGATAAATCATCCCAACAATGTGGAGGCTAAGATGTATGACTGGAGAATAGATTCCTGAAGGCAAGCAAACATCCAGGCAATGAATCAGAAATTTCGGAGGATTCGTCCATGAGCGGTTTGTCCGGTCCGGCGCGCGTGGCGCTGCTTGGCCTCAACTCCCAGTACGTGCATTCCTCCCTGGCGCCCTGGTGCCTGAAGGCGGGGCTGAAGGAATACGCTAGGGCGCCCTATGAGGCCCGGGTCATTGAGGGCACGGTCAATGAACCTTTGGAGGCGGTGGCCGGGCGCGTCATCGACGCGGCGCCTGACATCCTGAGCGTTTCCTGCTATATCTGGAACATCGTGTTCGTGCAGCGTCTGCTGCCCCTGCTGCGCGCGGCCCTGCCCCGTTGCGTTTTTGTGCTGGGCGGGCCGGAGGTTTCCTTTTGCGCCGGGGAGGTGCTGGCGCGCATCCCCGAGGCGGATTATGTGCTGTGCGGGGAGGGTGAATTCCCCTTCGCGCGGCTGGTGGATGTGCTCAGCGGCCTCGGGCTGGCGATCGCGGTGCCCGGGCTGTGCTTCCGGGTGCCCGGCGGCTGTGAGCTTCACGAGCCTTTCCAGCATCCGGAGATGCAGCCCAGCCCCTATGACGGGGAGTATCTGCGAAGCCTTAATGGCCGCATCGCCTATCTGGAGACCAGCCGCGGCTGCCCCTATGCCTGCGCTTTTTGCCTGTCCGGCCGCGACGAGGACGGGCTGCGGCGGGCGCCGCTTGAGCGCGTCTTTGAGGAGATCCTGCTGCTGGCCAACTCCGGCAGCCGCACCATCAAGCTGGTGGACCGCACCTTCAACGCGGACCGCAGGCGGGCGCTGAAGATCCTGCGTTTCATCGCCGGCGAATACGGCGCGCGCATCCCAAAGGGCGTTTCCTTTCATTTTGAGGTAGCCGGCGACCTGTTGGACGGTCCCCTGCTGGAATTGGTGGCCGGGGCGCCGGCAGGGCTGTTCCGGTTTGAGATCGGCCTGCAGTCCATGGACGAGCATACCCTGCGCCTGGTGCGCCGCAAGACCGACATGGCCCACCTGACCCGCCAGGTCAGCAAGCTGATCGCCAGCGGGCGGGCGCATATGCACCTGGACCTGATCGCGGGGCTGCCCGGGGAGGGCCTGGCGGAGTTTGCGCGCGGCTTTGACGCGGCCTATGCCCTGCGCCCGCACGCGCTGCAGCTGGGCTTCCTGAAGCTGCTCCACGGCAGCGCGATGCGCGAAGAGCCGGACACCTATCCCTGCCGATTTGATGAGAACCCGCCCTATGAGGTGCGTGAGACCCCCTGGTTGAGCGCCGAGGACCTGCGAACGCTCAAACTGGCTGAACGCGCCCTGGACAAGCTGCACAACTCCGGGCGCTTTGCGGGCACCCTGCGCTGGCTGACCACAGCGGGCGGCTGTACGCCCTTCGCGCTCTTCCTGGCCCTGGGCGAGGTCATCGCGCGCGCGGAGGCGGACGCGGGCAGCCTGTCCCTGGACGCGCTGACCGACCTGGTGGCGGAACATCTGTTCGCGCACCATCCTGACAAAGCCGCCCTGCTAAGGGACCTGCTGCTGCGGGACCGCCTGGCCTCCGTCAAAACCACCCTGCTGCCCGCCAGCCTCAAGCGCAGGGACGCGCGCTATCACGAACTCAAGCGCGCGCTGGACAGGCATTTCCCCAGAGAAGAAAATACCCCCCGTGCGATCGGCCTGCTGTACGCGGGGGAGGAGGACCAGGTGGTGTTTTGCGACTACCTGCAAGCTGACCCGGTCACCGGGCTGTATGACCTGCAGGTGATGCCGGCGGCGCAGCTGTTGGCGTCCCCGGAATAAAAGCCAGGCTCCTTGATGAAGCCCGGTTCATATATCAGCTTTCTATAATTTCTCTAAAATCTCTCCGAGCGGCCGGACGATCCGGTTGCGGTAGATGTAAACCTGGTGCCGCAGGCCCTTGTCTTCCTGAATGGGCGTGCGGTCTTCCAGCGCCCAGCCCGGACGTTCATCCAGCCGGGGAAACCAGGTATCCGCCGCCGGCGCGCTGGCCTCCACCCGCGTCACATAGGCGGTGTGGCAGCAGTCGATCAGCGCGTGGTACAATTGCCCCCCGCCGATGAGCATGACCTGCTCCGGCGGCAGGCTGTCAATGAGGTCCGAAAGCTCGTTCAGGCTGTGGGCCGCCTGCGCCCCCTGGCGGCAAAAGCCCCGGTCGCGCGTGAGCACGATGGATGAGCGCCCGGGCAGCGGGCGCCCCCCCGGCAGCGAGTCCAGGGTGGCGCGGCCCATGACCAGGGTCTTGCCCAGGGTCATGCGCTTGAAGTATTGCAGGTCCTTGGGCAGGTGAAAGAGCATCCCGCCCGCCCGGCCGATGGCCCAGTTGCCGTCCACAGCGACGATCGCGTCCATGCCCCGCTCCTAAATCGCCATCTCAAACTTGCCGGGCAGCTTGTGGCTCTGATAGTTTTCAAGGTAGATATCGTCCACGGTGAAGCGGTAAAAATCATCGATGTCCGGATTGATATGAAGGGCGGGCGCCTCAAAAGGCGCGTTTTCCAGGATGGCCTCGACCATGGGCACATGCCGGTCATAGATGTGGGCATCGGCAATCACATGGATCAATTCGCCCGCTTCCAGGCCGCTGACCTGCGCGAACAGGTGAGTCAGCACGGAATATTGCACCACGTTCCAGTTGTTGGCGGCCAGCATGTCCTGGGAGCGCTGGTTGAGGATGGCGCTGAGCTTTTTGCCGGTGACATTGAAAGTCATTGAGTAGGCGCAGGGATACAGCGCCATCTCATGCAGGTCCTGGTGCACATAGATGTTGGTGATGATGCGCCGGGAAGCGGGATTGTGCTTCAGGTCGTAGAGCGCGCGGTCCACCTGGTCAAACTGGCCTTCGCGGTAGGTGTGCTTGACGCCCAGCTGGTAGCCGTAGGCCTTGCCGATGGAGCCGTTCTCATCCGCCCACAGGTCCCAGACATGGCTGTTCAGATCCCTGATGTTGCTGGATTTTTTCTGCCAGATCCAGAACAGCTCGTCCACCGCGTTTTTCAGCGGCGTGCGGCGGATGGTCAGGATGGGAAACTCCCGGGACAGGTCGTAGCGATTGACCAGCCCGAAGACCTTGACGGTGTGCGCCGGCGTGCCGTCCTCCCAGCGCGGCCGCACCGGCTGGTCCCTGTCCCAGACGCCCTGGCTCAAAATCTGCCTGCAGTTATTGATAAATACGGTATCCGCGTAGCTCATGCTTTCCTCCGCGCAGGTGTTCTTCTTGTTATTCTACCCCAAAGCTGTTGCTTTATCCAAGCCCGGCCCACAGACAGGGCGGCTGATATAGATAAGGCGCTTTTTGCGTTAAAAGCGGCAACGAAGTCATGGCTCGGTTATGGAACAGCCCCTGATAGGATGCACCGGTTTTGACGGGGAGGATCAGCCTGTTTCCGCCTGCTCCACCAGGGCATGGGCCAGCCGCTCAAGGGTCTCCTCCGGGACGGCGTCCAACGCGTCTTGGCTGACAAAGCCGGCGCCGCTGTCCGCGTCCTGCTCATGGAGCGCGTCCCGGAGGGCCAGCAGGGGTCGGACGCTTTCCCCCAGAGAGTCCTTTACCGCCTCCTGTTTTTCCTTTTCCAGCATCGCCAGGGCCTGCAGCAGCAAGGTGACGCGGCGCTGTTTGTCCTTGGCTTCCCGGGCGCGGCCCAGCAGGTAAAAAATCCGATGCATGCTCTCTTTCTCCTTTGGATCACCCCGGCGCGCCTGGTGGCGCCAGGCCAGAAGCAATACCAGGCACAGGGACAGGGCCAAAATGGCGGGCCAGCCCGGCCTGCGGACCTGGAAGTAGACAGGGGATTGCCCGTTTTCGGGCAGGACAGGCGGGTCATAGGGCAGGCCGTAATCCTCAAACAGCCCCCTGAGGTTGAGCAGGGAAATCACCGGGATGCCCCGGGCCAGATAGTAAGCGCCCAACCCCTCTTCCTCGCCGGTGAACGCTCCCGGGCTTTTGATCAGGCCCCTGGCTGTCCACAGGGGGCTGTCCGAGGGGCCCAGGGCGGCGTCATGCCCGCCCACGGACACAAAGCAGTCGATCCGCCCCAGGGCGCTCTTGCGCAAAGCGACAGCCTCCTCATAATCCCGTGGCCGGGTGAGGCCCATGCGTTCATACAGGGCCAGGATGTCCCTGGCTTCCTCGGGGAAGGCCCAGCCCATCATATTTTGTCCGCTGTCCTCCTGGCCGCCCGGTGTGATGAGGGCTGGCGGGCTTGCAATCAGCCCCTTGTCGTACAGCAGCAGCAGCATCTCCGGCGCGCTGAGGGCGGGCTGGTTGGCCCCGTAGGTGGAGGAACCCAGGGACACCGTGTACACGTATTCCAGGCCCAGGGCGTCGCAGGCGCTCAGCAGCGCTAGGTTAAGCCCCGGAAAGGAGCCGGAGAGCACCGCGCCCACCCGCTCCCCGGATTGCAGCCCGGCCTCTCTCAGCAAGCGCGCGCATAAGGCGGCCGTGTCCGGCAGGGCGCTGCTGCGCTTGGCGGCCAGCGGACCCAGGGTGGTGGTGATGGGGCTGGAAGCCATACCGATCACCCCGGACAGATGCCGGTCCTCCTCCGGATTGACAGGGATGCCCAGGCGGGTTTTTTCCTCCCGGATGGCCGCGAGGCCCCGCTCCATGCGCCGGGCGGCGTCCAGCATCAGGTGGTAGTCGGGCAGTGGCTGGCGCGTGGTCATTAGCAGGCTGCCCAGCACGCTCGTCAGGGCGATGAGAACAACAAGACCCAGGGAAAGCCAGGCGCGCTTCTTCACAGCAGGCCTGCCAGGGAGAGGGCAAGCCAGGTGAGGGCGCTGACCGCAGCCAGGCTCAGCAGGGTTTTTAGGACGCCCTGCCGCTCCATGTCCCGCACGCCCAGCCCGGGCAGCGCATAGCCCGCCAGCGCCCAGGCGTCGCCTGCAGGGGAGAAGCCGGACAGCGCCGCTCCCCAAAGGCAGCACACCAGCACTGCCAGCGCCCAGCGGCGCCTGCCATACAGCAGGACATGGGGGGACAGCAGGCGCAACACAGCCCAGGTGAGCAGCATCGCCGCCAGGGTCATCAGCAATCGCCCGGGTTCTGAGGCCGACATGGCCAGGTAGACCGGCAGCAGCAGGCCGCCGGGGGACAGGCGGGTGCACTCATAAAAAAACAGGGCGATCGCAAGGCCGATCAGCACCGCTTGCCAGCTCATCCCGCGGCCCCCTTTCCAAAGCCGGTCAGATCGCAGAATCGCCGGCCCTCCCCCTGGATGTTACCGATGGCTACCAGCAGACAGGGCTTTTCCCCAAGGGCTTCCAGCACCTGCTCAGCCCTGGCGCAGCGCCTGACCTCAAGGCCCGGACAGCGCTTTTTGAGCCGGCCAGAAAACCAGGGCTGCATGTCGCCCAGGAGGAAGACCCCCCGGACCTTGCAGATCTCCGGCGCCCTGAGCATGTCCCGCGTCCGCTCCGGCCGGTCGGCCCGGTTGTTGATCATCAGCCACAGGGGGAGCTTTGGATGACGCTCCTGACAGCGGCCAATCAGCATCAGCGTGCTGCTTAAATCGTTGGCGGATAGGGCGTTGACCAGCGCGCTTTGCTTCCACGCCGTTTCACTCAGCGAATAAGGGTCCTCCCGTACCCGGGCAAAGCCCCTTCGGGCGTCTTCTTCGTTTACGCCCATTGCCTGGCATACCATCAGCGCCAGTGCCTGGTTCTCCGGGAAATCGCCCCCGTCCCGGGGCCCCGGCCTGGCCAGCGCGCAGCTGCTGCCCAGCCGCGCCGCTTTGTGGCTCAAAAAGGCATGGGCGCTCTCCTGCCCTGTGAACAGCAGGCCCTTTTTGGGGATGGTATTGGAGAGCGCCGCCAGCACCTCTGACCGGCTGTAGCCCATCTGCTCCTGGTGGTCGGGGCGGGCGTTGGTGATGACGCCGATATCGGCCATCAGCATGCCGTGCTGGGTTACCTTTTGCAATTCCGGCGCCACGGCCATGCACTCGATGACCAGCACCTGGGCACCCTGGGCCGCGGCAGCTTTCAGGGTATCCAGCTGCTCGCGCACATTGGCCGGGCCCAGGCGCCTGATCAGCCGTTCCCGCCCCGCGATGTCCCGGGCCAGGGGAAGGGTGCCGGTGGTCTTTCCATACACCCGCAGCCCGCCGGCCCTCAGGCCGGCCTCAATCAGCCGGGTGACGGAGGACTTGCCCCGGGTGCCGTTGACATAGACGACATGCTGCAGCTTTCTCCGCGCGATCAGCGCCTGGCGCTTTTCCAGCAGCAACAGCAGCAGGAAGGCCGACACAGCAGCGGCAATGAGCGCGACATCCTTCATTCCAGCATTCCCAGGTGGCGCAGGGCATATTCCACGATCTGCAGCTGGTCCTTCAGGCGCAGCTCCAGGGGGAAGCCGCGGAAGGTCTCAACGGTGATGACCGGGATCTGAAGCAAATCGCTCACCGCCCGGTTGACGCTGCCTTCGGGGCCCGGGCCGCTGGGCAGAAAGGGGGCGGAACCCAGGAGCCCGGCCTGGGTGTCCTGGGTCAGGTCCAGCAGCAGGTCCTCCAAGCCGTCAATGCGGGTAAAAATCAGGGTGTTGCCCAGAAAGTCCACGCCTTCCCGGTAGGTGATCGCCTCGTGCAGATCCAGCACCAGGTCGGGCTGCGCGGCCCTGATGTCGGAAAAAATGGCAAAAGCCAGCCGGCTGGCTTCATCGCCTTCGGCCTGGCCGGGGAAAGACCTGTTCAGGTCCTGCTTGTCCCGGACATAGCGCGTGCCCTCCCTGGCCCCCCTGGCATTGGCCGGCGCCAGCACATACAGCGTGCCCCGGGCGATGGAGATGTCCCGGAGCAGCAGGCCGGCTCCCCAGGCGGCGCGCTCATTGCCATGAACGCCCCCCACCACATACACGGTTTTGCCGGGTTCCCGGGCTGTGATTTTGGTCACGGCGGTCTCCTGGGGCGTTCCGGGCATCAGGGCATAGCGCTCCCGGCTGACCGGGTAATCTTCTAAAAAAGTACCAGCGATCTGCCGGGCGCTGGTGTCCTCCAGCGCCAGATCGCTTTCCGGCTCCACGATGCGCCCGTCCTCCCGCGGAAAGCTGCCCGGGTCATAGCGCTGCGCGCCGGCCGGCAGGGCGGCCAGCAGCAGGAGGAGCAGCCAGACGGCCAGGCTTCGTCCCGCCATGCTCACAGCTCCCTGGGAGGCGCCAGGAAGGCGCCGATGCCCTCCGCCATAAGCTGGCTGTAGCCGGGAAGATGGCCCAGGTCCACCTGGCCCTTGGGGTACATGGACTCGTTGTATGAAATGGCTACCTGCTCAATGCCGCAGAGGTGGCGGGCCACCCGCTCGCTCAGGGAGATGCCCGACGCCGGGTAGGACACATACAGCTTGCCGTAGCTGTCCGCCAGGGTGTAGTAGGGATCGATCCCCTTCACAATCAGCTCCTCGCTCATAGGGCCGCGCAGGCGCCCCTGGGAGGCGTTGGCCGATTCAAACAGCACGGCCAGGGTATCGGTATGATCGCCCAGCTCCCGGTGGGACAAGCCGCGCAGGTTCTTGGGGCTGACCTCCAGGCTGATCTGCATGCCTTCCATCTGCATGTACATCACCGCCCAGGTGGCTACGTCCATGGCCCGCTCATGGGAAACCAGGGCGTTGATGGTGGGGTATTCCGGGGAGGCCTCGTGCAGGTCAATGGTGATGTCGATGTCCTTTTCCCGGATGAGGGAGGCGATGCCAAAGGCGATCTGCTCGGTGAAGTTGCCGTTTTCCAGCCCCGGGTAGGCTCGGTTCAGGTTGCGCGTCTCCATGCCGGACAGGGTCTGCCCGGAGGAGGCGTGGACATAGACCTCCCGGTCGGGCCACTGGTCAATGGGGTTGGTGGCCCGGCTGCCAAAGCGGAAGACCCGGGGCCGGCCGGCTGTCTCAATGGCAAAGTACATGGGCGCGGCTTCCTGTGGGTCGGTGCAGGTGAAGGCGGAGTGGTTGGCCCGCGGGATCACGTACAGAATGCCCTCCCTGGGCTGGCAGCGCTCCACCAGGGAGAGGGCTGCGATGAAGCCTGCCGGCTCGTTGGGGTGGGTGCCGCCCAGCACCAGCATGCTGGCGCCCGGCTTGCCGCTGTCGAGCACATAGATATCCGTGTCCCCGCGGCTGCCTTTGAGACGGGGAATATAATCGCTCAGCTTCTCCACAGCGCTGACTCCGGGACCCGGGTAAATGGGCTCATCCTGCCACATGCCGGTGAATTCCCATGCCAGCACGACCACGGCACATACCACCAGCAGGCAGAGCGCCGCGGCGCTCAGGATATGGGAGGGTATTTTTTTGAACATGTCCCCCTCCTCCTTACTTGATCAGCATCAACCGCAAGATCAGGGGCACCAGCACCAGGGCGGCCTCAATCTGATAATGGGTGTTTTTCTTTTTTCGGAACATGTTGACCACAATAAGCACCAGGCACAGGGCCACAATCCCAAGGTAGACAATCTTCAGCATAGTGTTCTCCTCAAGGCGTCAGGAAGGCCAGGGCGCCGGTGAACTGCAGGTAGACCAGGGCCAGGGTAATGCACACCAGGAAAGGGATGGCGCATTGTCGCAGCACGGGCCTATAGGGCAAGCCCACGATCTGGGCGGAATAATTGCCCGCCAGCGCCGTGGGCGGCATCAGATCGCCCAGACAACAGATAAAGGCCAGCAGCGCGGCGATCGTGATCTGATCCCCGGTGTACAGCAGCGCCAGCAGGAAGGGCACCCCCATGACCGAAGCCGCGCCGTAGGAGCTGATGGCGCCGAAGGCCGGCATGATGATGGCGATGGCCGCGTACAGCAGCACCTGGGGCAGGCTCAGGCAGCTGACCACGATCCATCCCCGGGCGCCGGTCAGGGTGAGGACCTGGATGAACATGCCCACCCCCATCAGCTTGCCCAGCACCGGGATGGTGGTATCCATGGCGCTCAGGCTCTTTTCCCACACGGGAAAGCGCCTGCCCGTCAGGGTGGCCGCCCCGGCGCAGATCAAAAAGATCAGCGGCGTACTCAGCTGAGGAAACCAGGCCGGGAAAGCGTTGGACATCACCAGCAAAAGGGCCAGCAACACGATGGGCAGGTAAAGCTTCAGGCCGTACTTGCGCCCGACCTCCAGGTCCAGCTGGGCCTGCAGGGCCTGCAGGTCCAGTTTCTTGCAGTGCTTCAGCCCCAGAAACAGCACCGTAAAGACGGCGCAGACGACGGAGATCAGTAGCAGCGGCCCTTCAAAGCCGATGTACGGCATGTCCACGCCCCCGGCGATCAGCATGGCCGGGATGTTCACCGGCGGGGCCGCCATGCCCATGATGGCGCCGATGGCGATGATGGCCCCGGCCTTGGCCTTGGGGATGCCGATCATCGTGAGCACGGGCGCCACAATGGCCCCGGCGGTCAGCACCGCCGCGGTGGAGGAGCCGGTGATCATCCCCGGAAACATGATGGTAAACATCAGCAAGATCAGCATGATGGCCGGGTATTTGTGAAAGCGGGTGACGATGGCCGCGTTCATGGCGGCCAGGGCGCCGGATTCCTGGATGGCTGTCATGAAGAGCATGGCGGTGGAGATGATCAGGATGGTGTCAATATAGGTAAAGGTGCCCTCAAACAGGTGCCGCAGCGGGATGCCGTGGCCGGACACCAGGCTGGCCGCCACCGCGCCCAGCACCATGGACAGGCTGACCGGCTGCCTGAGGAGCAGGTGGGTCAGCAAAAACACAGACAGCATCACCAAGAGGTAGAGGAATTCAAGGTTCAAGGCGCGCCTCCTGAGACTGCGTCGGACAACCCGCAGCCCGCCCCGGCGGAAATAGCCGGGGAAACGGGCCGCGGCGGAGGGGACGGGGCTGCATTTACTTGGCGAACAGCTCAGTGAACACCGCCACGCCGTTGGCAATGGCGTAGATAAAGGTCAGTGGCAGCCCGTGCTCCTCGGCGTACTTGGTGAACATGCCGTCGAAATTGGCGTCCTCCACCACCAGGGCATAGGAAGCCAGTTCCAGTACCATCGCGGTGTACTTGTCGCTCAAGGCGCCGCGGCGGGTGCCGCCGCCCAGGTGGCACATGATGACGGCCAGTTCCTTCTCCTTGATCGCTTCCACCATGGCCTCGGCCCTCGCGGTCTCATCAGCCTCGGAAATCCCGGCGCTGCCCAGCCCCTTGGTGCTGGCGCCCACCGCGATGATCACGGTCTTTATGCCTTCCAGATCCTCAACCGTGGCCAGGGAGTCAAAGGTATAGTCCGTTACCCTGGCCCGCTTCATCAGCGCCTCCAGCATGGCGGCGTCGGCGCTCTGGCCAAAGCTGGTCACCAGGAAGGGCCCCTCAAAGAGGGTCTTGTCCACCTGTCCGATGTGGAAGACCGGGTTATCCATGCTGGTGTTCATCTCAAAGTCCGGAGCCTCGCCGGCCTGTGCGAGCGCGGCGGCAGGTATCAACAGGGACAGGGTCAGAAGAAGGGCTGTGATTTTTTTCATGTGTTCCTCCATTATGGTTTATGGTGTATTGGCAACAGGCTGCAGCAAGGCGCCCAGCCCGGCTTGCGCAAGGGCTTCATAGTCGGAGAAGCCGGTGAACTCTATAGGGTTCTCGGGGAAGGAGTAGTTATAGGCGGTCTTCAGGGAATCCAGGCAAAACAGGTGGCGGGCGACCCGTACGTCCAGCGGGATGCCCTCCTCCGGGATTTTGAAGGGGATGTGCCCGTCCAGATGGGCCTGGCGGTAGAGCGGCTCTTTGCCGTCAATCACCAGCTCATCGTCCATCTTGCCGTGCAGCGGGCCCATGGAGGGGTTGTAGGTCTCCATCAGGGTGACCAGGGCGTTTGTATTGTCCCCCAGGCTGCGGTGGGACAGGCCAAGGCTTGTGGGCCCGGACAGCTCGATGTTCATCTCAAGGCCGGCCAGCTGCATCTCAAAGGCCATGTCAGCCGCCACATTCTTGGCCCGCTCGTGGTACATGGTGTAGTTCAGGTAGCGGAACTCCGGCGAGCCCTCATGCATGTCCATGACCAGGTTGACCTGTTCCTGATCGATCAGGTTCTTGATGCCGGCGCAGACCTGGTCGGTGAGCGTGCCCTGCAGGGAGCCAGGATAGAGACGGTCCACATTGCGCATCTCCACCGATTCGGTGGTGCGCAGCTCCCGCCCGGAGGCGCCCCTGTAATAGGGCAGGTCCGGCCACTGGTCCAGGGGATTGGTCAGCCGGTTGCCCACCCGGAACACCCGCTGGCTGCCGTCATCCAGGGTGATGGTGAAGAAATCCTGCATCCCGTCCAGGGGCGAGGTATGGCTGAAGGCAGAGCGGTTGGTGCGGGGGATGACCAGCACCTTGCCGGTTTGCACCCAGATGTTCTCAATGAAGGCAATGGCTGCCAGCGAGGCCGCGGACTCGTTGGGGTGGGTGCCGCCCAGCACCAGAAAGACCCCGCCGGGCTGGTCGGAATCAAAGAAATAGACTTCCGTGTCAAGGGCGGTGCCCGCAAGCCCCGGCGCGTAGTCGGACAGCCGGCGGACCTGGCTTAAGGCTTCGGTGCGCACAATCGGCTCGTCCCTGCGCATGGCCAGAAAGTCCAGGCTGGCCGGGATCACAAACAGCAGGGCCAGGCCCAGGGCCAGCAGGTTTTTCCAGAGATAAGCGTATTTTCGCATGCTGTCTCCCTTCACTTGACGCCAAGTGCGCGCAGGGCCAGCGGGGCGATGACCAGAAACAGGGCGATCAGCTCCGGCAGCGGACGCTTTTTGCCCGCCCTGGCCAGGAGGAGCAGCGCCAGCAGGGCCGCGATGACAAAATACATGGCCTTCCTCCTTACACAATCAGGATGCGCAAGGCATCCCCGAAGAGCACGAAACATACCCCGCAGGCCAGCAGAACCGTCAGGGGAAGCCAGGCGCCGGCCATGATCCCGCGCCACGAGGCATTCAGCCCCAGCCGTTCCCGCGCGTCCGTCAGGATGCCGCCCCGCGGCGCCAGCAGCACAGCGGCCCCCAGGGCGGCGCTGCACCCGGCCACCATCACCACATTGGCCATCCAGCCGATGGGGAAGACGGCGTAGGCCGCCAGCCACCCCGCCAGGGGAAAGGCCAGCGCCAGGCCGGCCGGCAGCATCAGGCCCATAAGCGCCAGCATCACCGTTGCCGGGGCGTAGGGCAGGATGGCGGCGCTGAACAGGCCGCGCAGGCCCGTCATGCTGGACACCTCGATCACGGCGCCCAGGGCGAATACGGAGGCGACAGGCAGCAGCAGGTCCGCCGCGCCGTCGGACAGGCTGGTCAGCACGTCCCTGAGCGGGCGCTTTTTGGCCGGCAGCAGCATGCTCAGCAGGCTGCCCGCCAGACAGATCACCGGCATGCCGCCAAGATAGACCTGCGCGGGAAACAGGTTCTCCAGCGTCACCGCGGCCAGCACCAGGAGCAGGGGAAGCAGGCAAAGCAATGATGTCCCCGCCCGGGTTTCTTCCGTTTGGCCTGTCCGGCTTTGGGCCGGGGGCATGACCCGCCTTGCGGCCAGGGGCCAATAAGCCAGAAAGGCCGGCAGGGTGAGGGCCAGAAGGGGCAGGAAGAAGCCGGTGTAAGGGGTGGGCAGCACGCTGCCCGCGCCATTGGCCGCCACCATGGCCGGGATGCAGGCAGGGGGGAGCATCATGCCAAGAAAAGCGCCCACCACCACAAACTGGCCCACCCTGTTCTCGTGGACGCCGGCTTTGCGGAGCTCATCCCGCACCAGGGGCCCGCTGATCAGGATGCCGGCCAGCGCGGAGCCGCTGAGCATGCCGGGCAGCGCCATGAACAGCATGAGGCACAGGGCGCGCGCGCCCCGGCTTTTCCGCCGGGCGGCCCGGGAAAACAGGATGCCCAGCGCGCCGCCGTCATGCAAGACCCGCAGGAACACCATCCCGCACAGCACGCTGAGCATAGCGTCCAGAAAGCCGAAGGGCCCCTCCACGATCTCGCGGAAACGCAGGCCCATCCCGGCGGCCAGGCTGCCGGCGATGGCGGACAGCAGCAGGATCAGGGGGGTATAGCGGCGCTGGTTTTTGGTGATGGCGCCGCCCGCAAGGAGGACAGCCAGCATCGCCAGCGCGATCACAATCTCTTCACGCATATGTTTCTCCTGGCCCCGGGGCGGATCTCCGCCCCGGGGCAGACAGCAGGCTCATGCTTGGTCCGAATGGTCTTACATGCGATGAAACCTGCTGCCATGTTGGACGCGATGTCTTCAGCGAATGATCAGTAGGCAGCCGAGCCGTAGAAGCGCCGGTGATCGCCGTTGGCGTGGAAGGTGCGGCTGACCGGGTCAAACATGACCGCGGCCACGCAGCCCACCTGTCCGCTGTACTCTCCGCCGGCGCTCACCTCAAAGCCCAGTTCATTGAGGGCGTCCAGCAGCGGCTGGCCATACCGGGTCTCGGTCACCAGCTCCTTGCCGTTGCGGTCGCGGTAGCTCCTGGGCGCGTTGACGGCTTCATGCACGTTCATGTTGAAATCAATGACATTGGATACCACCTGGGCTACAGCCGGCACCAGGGCCCAGTTGCCGGGTGAACCGGCAGCCAGGATGGGCTGTCCTTCGGCGTTGGCCACGATGGTGGGGCAGATGGTGGAGCGCACCCGGATATAGGGCATCAGGCGGTTGATGCGGGCGGAGCTTGAGTTGTTCAGGTTGCCCAGGTGGGCCGAGAACACAAAGCCTGTGCCGGGCACCGCCACGGCGGAGCCGAAGTTGATGCCGTTGGTGTTGGTGGTGGACACCACATTGCCAAAGCTGTCCATCACGGCCAGGTGGGTGGTGCCGCCCTGGTCAGGGGTCTTGTCCTGCGACATCTTCTCGCCTGTTTCCGTCAGGCTGACCTCCAGCCGGCCGGCCTTGATGCTTCGGTAGTAGGAGTCCAGCTTGATGCCCTCAGAGCGGGTTTTGGCGTAGTCCTTGCTGGTCATGGTGTCAGTGGGCAGGTTGTAATAGTCCGGGTCAGCCATCCAGGCCACCCCGTCCATATAGGCCAGGGCATACGCGTCCGCGGTCACCTTGATTGCCTCCAGGCTGTCATGGCCAAAACCCGGCAGGTCGAAATTCTCCATGATGTTGAGCATCTCCAGCAGCGCCACGCCGCCGTTGGAAGGACCGCCCACCGTGTATACGCTGTGGCCGCGGTAAGTGGTCGACAGGGCTTCCCGTTCCACTGTTTTGTACTGGGCGAAGTCCTCGCGGGTCAGCACGCCGCCCACGCTTTGGATATGGGCCACCATCTGGTCGGTCAGCTCGCTGTCATAAAAGGCGGCGGCGCCCCCCTGAGCGATCTTCTCCAGGGTATCGGCCAAATCCTTGTTGTAGATGGTTTGCCCCTTGGTGTAGAAGAAGCCCATGTCCGTATACAGCTCCAGGGTGTAGGGATAGCTGGACAGGTTGGCGTAACGCCCCTCCACATTGCTGTTCCAGCGGTCGGGCAGCACGAAGCCGCCCCGCGCCAGGTCGATGACCGGCTGGAGCACCTCCCGGGCGCTCATGGTGCCGTATTTTTCAAGCGCAGTCATGGTGCCATGCACCACGCCGGGGATGGCGATGCTTTCCGGGTTTGGCGGGTTGGAAGCGGTGTCGGTGCTCAGGGCTCCGGCCACCGCGGCGCCGGGCGCCTGGGTCATGTACTCCAGCACCAGGTAGCGGCCTTCCTCGGCAAGGTAAATCAGCATCTGGCCGGCGCCGCCCATGCCCGAGGCCGCCGGCTCCAGAAGCCCCACGGCATAGATCATGGCCACAGCAGCGTCCACGGCGTTGCCGCCCGCCTTCAAAATGTCCACGCCGATCCGGGCGGCTATGGGATTGGCGCAGGCGGCGGCTCCGTTGGCGCCGCTGCTGCCGGTGTTGAAGGTATCCCCCGGGAGACCTTCCGCCAGCGCGCCGCCCAGCAGCAGGCACAGCATCAGGGCCAGGGCAAGTGCTCTTTTCATGATGAAACTTCCTTTCATATGTCCCTATGGATGGGAAGACGGGCATCCGGGATGCCCTGGACGCCCGTCTTCCGGTTCAATTATTGGCCGGAGACTCAGTCCGTCACAGCCTCAATGCTCAGGATGTAGTACATGGATTGTCCGCCCAGGCCGGGGATGATGGCGTCAGGCCGGCCGTCCACCCAGCCGACAAAGCACTCGGCCAGCTCGTTCGCGCTCACCGTCCAGGAAAAGCCGTCCGTAGCGGTCAGCTTGTACTCCGCGGCCTCCACCATGCCGGCCTTCTCAAAGATCTCAGTGAAGGGAACATTGGCCGCGTCCACGCCTTCTGTGGGCTCAGGCAGGAAGAAGAAGGCGTCCTTGGCCAGCACGTAGTAGCCAACCTTCTGCAACACGTCGTTGCGGGGCTGAATCTGCCCCAGGGTGAAGGGGTGGGTTCCCTTGCTGCTGGTCATGGCCATGAACTTCTGGGCAAACAGCTCCACGGGCTCGGTCTTGGTGGAACCGTCCGCAAAGGAGATGGCCGTGACCTCGCCCTCCACGGGGATCTTAAACTTGTCCAGCAGGTCCTTCACGGCGAAGGAGTCGTACAGCACGCCGCCAAAGTTGGTCACCTCAGGGGCTTCCTCACCATAGACACCCTCGGCGTTTTCGAATACTGTGATTTTGTTCACGCCCTCCAGGGGCTCAAAGCCTTCCTGGTCAGCGCCTTCCACATAGATGTAGCGCACATTGTACAGGGTGTATTTGCCCAGGCCCGGCAGCACGCCGTCAATGCGGCCATCCACAAACTCGATGGAGCTCTCCCCGAGCTTGTCCGCGTCCACCACATGGGTATAGTCGTCAGCGGCATGGAAGACGTACCTGTCAGCCTTGGCCATCCCCACATCCTCAAACAGCTCATCCATCTTCCAGCCGTCCTCCTGCATGAACAGCAGGGCTTCAGGGCCGGCGATGATATAGCCCATGTACTGCACCGCGGCGTTCATGGACTGGTTGGGGCCGCAGATCACGTCGTATTCATCGTTGAATTTCAGGGAGATATGCTTGTTTTTCAGGGCCTCAAAGGTATTGCTTTCATCTGTGTAGTAGTCGGAATAGGCCACCACGCTCACCAGGGTGTCCGGGGCGACATCGAACCAGAAGTTGTCCTCCACCACCTGGGCTATGCTCCAGGCGTTCAGCCAGTAGGCGTTGTAGCGGTTGGATGAAAGGGCCAGGTCGCTGTGCGCGTTGTTGAGCACGATGATCCGTTCCACCGCGAAAGCAGGCGCGGCAAAAGCCGTCATCATCGTTAGGGCAAGCAACAGTACAAAAAGTTTACGCATATTCTTCCTCCTCAATAATGGTCTTGATACAAAGTATTTACGCTACTATGAATTATAGCACAAAACCGGGCTTCGTCAATTCAAAACAGCGTCTTTTAAGCAAAGGAAAGGAAAGATGCTTCAACCGCCCCGCAGGGCTGATGACAGACCGGCCCGCCAGGTCGGCGCATCAAGGCCTGAAGCGTCAGCAAAGGTTTGGATGCGAAGATGCAAACGAACCAGGAATCAGCATGACACACTGAAAATGAAATCCCCATATCACACATGGCGTTTGCGCAGGAAAATTCAAAAAAATTATATTACCGGATAATGACAGGCGGCCAGCTGGCCAGGCCTGTACTCCAGCAGGACGGGCGTTTCCACCTGGCATTTGGGCTGGGCCAAGGGACAGCGGGAGGCAAAGCTGCAGCCCGGGGGCACCTCAATGGGGCTGGGAATGTCTCCCCGGGTGATGACCGGCTCTTTCTGCTGGTCAAGTGTCAGCACCGCCGCCAGCAGGGAATGCGTATAGGGGTGAAGCGGCTGCGCGAATACCTGTGCAGTCGGGCCGTACTCCATAAAGCTGCCAAGATACATCACGCCCACGCTGTGGCTGATGTCCTTGACGTCCGCCAGGTTGTGGGAAATAAACAGGTAGGTCAGCCCCAGCTCCTCGTGCAGGTCCATGAGCAGGTTCATGATCTGGGCGTGGACGGACACATCCAGGGCGGATACCGGTTCGTCCAGAATCAACAGCTCCGGATGCAGGGAGATCGCTCGGGCAATGCCGATGCGCTGGCGCTGGCCGCCCGAGAAATCCGAGGGATAGCGGTGGCGGTCCTCCGGGCTTAACCCCACCAGATTCAACAGCTCCAGCACCCTGCCTTCCATCTGTTCCCTGGAGAAGCCTCCCCGGATGTGCATGGGCTCTGCGATGATGCGCTGTACATCAAAGCGGGGATTCAGGGCGGAGAAAGGATCCTGAAACACCATCTGCATATTCTGACGGGCGGCCCTGAAGGCCGGGGTGCTCAGGGTGTACAGGTCATCGCCTTTGAAAAACACCTGTCCCTGCGTGGGCCTTTGCATACCAATCACCGCCTGCGCCAGGGTGCTTTTGCCGCAGCCGGATTCGCCCACCAGGCCAAAAATCTGGCCTTTTTGTATCGTGAGGCTGACTCCGCGCACTGCCTTGATATGCCGTCTCTTGCTAAAGAGGCCGGCCTTGACCGGGAAGGATATGGCCAGGTTTTCTACCTTAAGCATGTTGTGAGTCACCTCCTTCACCCTTCTGCAGCGGGAAATGGCAACGCACCTCCCGCTGGGGACTCAGGGAGCGCAGGGAGGGCACGGTTTGCTTGCACAGCTCTCCGGCATGGCTGCAGCGCGGGTGAAAATGACATCCTGAGGGCTTGTTCATGGGGTTGGGCACCTGATCGGGGATCTGATAGAAACGCGTGTTGCAGGTATCAAGCCTTGGCACCGAGGTCAGCAGACCCTCGGTATAGGGATGGGCAGGCCGCTTTAGAATCTGCTTGACCGGTCCTGTTTCCACGATTTTGCCGCTATACATCACGAGGATCCTGTCAGCCAGGTAGTTGACCACGCTCAGGTCATGGGTGATCAGCATCAGGGCGGTGCCGGATTTGCGCTGCATGGCGCGCAGCTCCTCCAGCACCTGCATCTGGATGGTGACATCCAGGGCTGTGGTAGGCTCATCGGCGATGATCAGCTTGGGAGAGGCCGCGAAGGCCATGGCGATCAGCACCCGCTGGCGCATCCCGCCGGAGAGCTGATGGGGAAACTGCCTGTACCGCTGCGCGGGGGACGACACGCCCACCGCGCGCAACGCTTCAATGGAGGCTTCCTTCGCCTGGCTTTTGTTCATGCCGCAGTGCTTGAGGAAGACCTCGTCCAGTTGCCGGCCGATGCTCATCACCGGGTTGAGTGCGGTCAGTGCATCCTGGAAGATCATGGCGATGTCCTTGCCCCGGATCTGGGCCATTTGCTGTTCGTTAAGCGCCTGCAGATTTTGCCCGTCAAAGCGGATGGTCTGTGCCCGGACAAGGGCGGGCGGGGTGCCAAGCAGGCCAAGGATGGCCAGGCTGCTGACGCTTTTGCCGCAGCCGGACTCCCCCACCAGGGCCAGGCATTCGCCCGGATGGATGGCCAGATCGATGCCTTCCACGGCCTTGATGATGCCGGCATCGGTGGGAAAGATGACTTTCAGGCCTTCCACCAGCAGCAGGGCGTCCTGGCTCATGGCGCGGCCTCCTTCCCTGCCTCATCCGTTTCCGGCCTGTCGTCCATTGCGTCAAAGACCTCCTGGATGTAGCTCCCGTTGATGGATTTGAACAGCCGCAGCAGCATGCCCGAGCGCTTCATGCGCGGGTTGAAGACCTCCTCCAGGGCAAGGCCGATGCGCATAAAGGCAAACACGCTCAGGAAAATCCCGATGCCCGGCGCGATGATCCACCACCAGTGGCCAAAGAGCAGGGCGCCGCCGGACTGGGCTTCAGCCAGCATCTTGCCCCAGCTGATCGCCGTGGGATCGCCCAGGCCCAGGAAGGACAGCCCGGCCTCCGCCACCATGATGCCGGCGCTGGTGAGGGCCGTGCTCATGATCAGCAGGTTGGAGACGCCCGGAAGGATATGGCGGAACATGATGTAGCGGCGGGAGGCGCCGGCCAGCTGGGCGGCTTTGATGTAGTTGCTGCTTTTGAGCACAAGCACCTGGGAGCGGATGACCCGGGCCAGCCCCACCCAGCCGAAGATGGTGAAGATGAAAATGATCATCCCGTAGCTTTTGCCGAACAGGTTGGTCAGCACGATGGTCAGCGGCAGGGTGGGGATGACCAGCATCACATCCACCAGCCGCATGATCAGCGTATCCCAGAAACGGCCGCCATAGCCTGCCAGAATGCCCATGAAGGCGCCCAGGAAGGCGATGGCGAGGCCTGTGACAATACCGACCAGCAGGGATACCCGGGCACCGTAGATCAGCATGGAGAAGATGTCCTGCCCGGTGGAGATGCTGGTGCCCAGCAGGTGCGGCCAGCCGGGCGCCAGCCCCTTTTCCGCGCGCTGGGTCACATCATAGGGGTCAAAGGGGGTGATCCATGGGGCGGCCACCGCAGCGAACACCAGCAGCCCGGCCAGGATCAGGCCCACCTGCCCCTGGGGATGGTGCCATATCATGGCCAGCAGGTTGTTTTTGCGCCTGGTTGTTCTCATCGTCTGCCTCCTCCCGCCGAGACCCGCGGATCCAAAAGGGAATACAGCAGATCTGTCACCAGGTTGGCCAGCAGGGCAAAGCTGGACAAAAACAGCATGATGCCCATCATCAGCGGATAATCATTGGTGTTGTTCGCGGTCAGAAACAGGGTGCCCATGCCGTTCCAGTTGAAAATTTGCTCAATGACCACCGACCCGCCAATCAGGCCTGACACGCTCATCCCCAGGGAGGTCACGATGGGCAGCATGGCATTGCGCAGCACATGCCGGTACTTCACTGTCCGGGTGCTCATGCCCTTTGCCCGGGCGGTGGTAATGAAATCCTCCTGGGAAACCGCGATTACGCTGTTGCGCGTGCCCTGGGCGTAGGAGATCACCCCGCCGATGGACATGGAGATCACGGGCAGGGCGGCGTTGCGCGCCACCTGGGCGATGGCGCGCCAGCTCCAGTCAAAGGAGGCCACCATGTCCGGCTCCGTGTAGGCTGGGAACCATCCCCACTCAAAGCCCATGTACAGGGAAAACACCAGCGCCAGGAAGAAGGCTGGCAGGGCAGTCATGACCGTAGACGCGTTCATCAGTGCCCGGTCCGCAAACTTTCCCCGGTTCCAGGCTGCGCTGGTGCCCAACAGCAGGCCCAGCGTCACACTGATGAGCATGTTGGACAGGGACAGCACCAGGGTCCAGGGCAGGCGCTGGGCGATGAGGGTGGATACCTTGGGGGAACCGGCCTGCAAGCTGGTGCCCAGGTCGCCCCGGGAGAGCTGGGACAGGTAGCGCAAATACTGCTGCCAGCCTGACACGTCAAAGCCATACTGCTTGCGGGTCAGCTGCTTGATGATGCTGTACTCGGTGTCGGTCAGGTTGCCCTGGGGAGGGTAGTAGCGCTCAGCCGGATCTTCCACTCCAATGCGCGGGATAAAGAAATTCAGTGTGATCACGATAAAAAAGATAAAAACAGTATAGAGGATACGCTCCAGGACATAACCTTTTCTCATGTTGTCACCTGCCCTTCTGCCCGCTTGGCGTCAGGCGCGAGAGGGAGTCCATATTAAAGGCGCCAACGCCGGGGCTGACCACCCAGCCGGTAAAGCGGTCGGTTCTGGCGGCGGAGAGCACATCCTGGCAGTACAGGGGCAGCTTGTAGTAATGGGCCGCCGCCAATTCCTCAATCTCCTGAACCAGCTGATACTTGTACTCCCGGTTGAGGGTGGTGCGCATGCTGGCGATGCGGGCATTGAGCTGCTCATCCTTGAGCCGGCCGTAGTTGGAAGAGCGGTTCAGGTTGCAGTAGTGGGCGTTCATCATAATGTCCACATTGGCCGGCGTGAAGCTGACCCCCTGCAGCGTCATATCGAAATTTCCGCCGTACAGGTAGGTATTCTCGGGGGAGTTCCCCTTGGGGGCATAACGCACCTCCACCCCGATTTTCTGCAGCAGCACCTGAAGGTAGTTGATCATGTCCTGCTCCCCGGGCGATCCGAGCACCTGGAAGGACAGGCGGCTGCCCGAAGACAGGCGGTAACCTTTGTCATCCTTGTCCGGATAGAGGCTATCCAGTATCTCATTGGCCTGCCGGAGTCGTTCCTCCATAGGCCCCTGTATCAGGTCCGCCTGGGGGTTGTGCAGCACGCCCTCCCTGACCAGCCCCATGGGCACCTTGCGCCCGCGGCCCGAGAGCACATAGCCGATCAGGGTGTCCTGGTCAATGGCCAGGGCGATGGCCTTGCGCAGCAGGGGGTTTGTCAGTTGCTCCCGCATGGCGTTCATGCGCTCAGGCGGCGGGTTGAGGTTGATCACCAGCGTCTGTGCGAAGATGCCGGGGGCGGAAAACAGGCTGATGCCGGGCTCGTGCTCAAACAGGCGGGCATAATTGGCGCTGACGGAGGCGTCCAGCACATCCACATGCCCTTTTTTCAAGGCGTAGATAGCCACGTTGATCTCCTGAAACAACACGAACTTGAGTACATCCACCTTGTAGAGCGCGCCGCCGTCCGGCGCCTTGAGATGGTAATCCGCCCGGCGGGTGAGCACGATTTCCTGGCTGTTGGTGTTGGCCCGGTCCAGCTGGTAGGGCCCGCAGCCCACCGGATTTTCGTAGGCATGGCGCAGCTCGGGGCTTGGGTCCGTATTGTTGATGGGCTGTTCAATGCTCACCAGACTGCCGTAGATATGCTCCGGCAGAACCAGGATGGTGGACACCAGGGGCGTGATGGCTCCCAGCACCTTGCTGACCTCAAAATAGAAGACATGGTCCTTTTCGGCTTCCGACACTGGGTAGCCGGCCTCGTTGGCGCCCGTGTCATAGGTATAGATGCCCTGGCGGCGCAGCCGCCCGGTGTTCTGGTCATATTTATGCATCAGGTCATTGGCCCACACCAGGGCGCCGGCATGGTTGGAGCGCTTCTGGTTGGTTGCCAGGTCGAAGGTGAACACGATGTCACGGACGGTCACCGGCTTGCCGTCAGACCAGGTGGCCTGGGGATTGAGCGCGAAGCGCACCGATATAAAGGCGGTGTCCTTGCCGGAATACTCCTCCTCAAGACGGGCGTAGTCCACCCGTCCGTCCGCTGTGATCAGGGGCTGCCCCTGTCTGTCCAGATAGGCCCATTCCGCGGCCAGGTTGGGCTGGTAGGTGTCGGTGATGTCATCATAGCTCAGCAGCGTTGAATAGATCATGCTGGAGATGGTGGGCGCGACGCCGTCCCTTGAAAACCAGGGCATAAAGGTCTGGGGGAAGGAGGAGGCCACCTCAGCGATGTACAGGGCGCTGCTCACATCCTCCAGACGTTCAAACCGGCTAGCGCAGCCGCTCAGCAAAAACGCCAGAGCAAGCAGCACTGCCAGCATTTTGGCGGGGCTTCTCTTCAAGGCCTCCTCCTAAAAGGGATTTTTGGGCTCAGTAGGGATATTGCATCTGGTGGCCGAAGCCGGTTTTGGAGACGGAGTTGTCAAAGATCTCCTCAATCCGGAAGATATAGGCCGGGCGGCTGAGCCAGCGGCTGGTATCCGGATGGTGGTAGACATCATGCTGGGCATTGATGAATTGCTGGTAGATCTCTCGCTTGCCCGAGTCGGTCTCATCATGGATTTCCATCCGGCCGCGCACCTCAAAGGAGATGGCCGGGGGTTCGTAGAACAGCAGGGTAGCCTGCGGGTTGACCTTGTAGTTCTCATAGCTGTGCTTCTTGGCCAATTCCAGGCTGCCGACCCGGCTGAAATCAATCCGGTCATGGGCAGCCTCGCTGTACATCCAGTCCACCAGCAGCTTCAGGCCCCGTTTTCCATACTCCTTGTCCCCCGGGGTGAAGGAGGCGATGTGCGCTTGATAGGCTGCCAGTGTCTCTTCCAGGTATTCGTCCTTGGGCAAAAAGCCAATGCCTTTGATGCTGGCGTTGAGGCCCGCGGGGCCGTTGGACACAAAGGCCGGGTTGTGGGAGCAGAAGCTGAGGAACACCTTCTCGGGCGACATCTCTTGGCCCTGCTCCAGCTTGATGACGGTCTGCGCCCTGGTTTCAAAAGCCCAACGGAAAAAACCTTCTGCTGTTTTCATGACAATCTCCTTTGTTTGTTTTGAGCATTATAGCATCCCTGAAGCGGTCTGCCTGTGGCTGTATCTTTAAACACAACAAAAAAACAGGCTGGAAGACGCAAAATACAGCGAGGGAGCGCCGGATTAATTGACAAACAAGAACTTGCTTCATAGAATAATTCTAATAAAATATGGGAGGTATGCATAATCATGAAAATGAAAAGGAACCTCGCGCTGCTCCTGGCCCTGGTGCTGTTTGTCTCTTTGAGCCTGACGGGCATGGCTGAGCCGGACCTTGCCGCCCTGGAAGGCAGTTATATCATGGACGCGTCCGCCCTGGGCATGCCCATGTCGGTCTATCTTGTGGTGAATGCGCAGGGCGGTTTTACCTGGACGAACAAGCTGGAGGGCGGCACGGACAAGGGCAATGGCGTCATCGGTGCGGAGGGGGATACCTACCTGCTTTTGTATAGCGATTCCACCCCGGACAGCCTGAAGATGGTCCCCTTCGTGGTGGAGGGCAAGACCCTGGTGTTTCAGGCCCGCGTCCCGTACGGCTCCAGCGGCTTTGCCCCCAACCTGGAGAACCCTGACCAGCCGGTGTATCCTACCGCCAGGATGATTGCCTTTGAGGAAGCGCTGGGCACCTATTCCGGCGGCCACACCGCCCAGGCCATGGGCAGCGAGCTGGATTATAACTATGACCTGGTGCTGGACTACGGCGCGGCCTACACCTTTACCAACCGCTTTGTCATGGCTGGCGAAACCCATGAGTTTGCCCAGCAGGGCCTGTTTGATATTCAGGACGGCGTGATCAGGCTGTTCAACCCCGAACGGGAGGGGCAGGAGGGGCAGATCCGGGATGATGGGATCACCCTCAACGTCTTCCTGTCGCCCATGTCCAAGTCCCTGGCGGAGGTCAGCCTCAAAAAGGCCACCACGGCCCAGCAGGCTGGCGTTTACCTGGCGGTCAAGGACATGAGCATGATGGGCTTTGTCGTGTCTGCCACGCTGACCCTGGATGCCTTTGGCGGCTATGTTTATCAGGCGCTGGCCGGCGATGAGGCCGAGGCGGCCTACGAGGAAGCCGGCAGCTTCATGATCGACAAGGACCAGCTGACGCTTCTGGCGGCAAAGGAAGGCGCAGAGCCGGGCGCAGGCGTGCTGACCGGCCCCGTCCTCACAGTCAAGATGCCTGTCAGCACCCAGGTGCCCATGAAGACCGAACTGACCTTTTACAACGAGAACGCGGTGGGCGTCTTCCTGGCGGAGGGCAAGGACGAAGCGGGAGCAGCCTATGCCTGTCAGCTGACCCTGAATACCGATGGCACCTATGCTCTGCAGGTCAATAAGGACGGCGTTGTGGCTTATGAGGAAAGCGGCAGCTTTGCCTACCAGGCCAGCCCCATGGGCACTGCGCTGGAGCTGACCAGCAGTGCGGGCCTGGTGTCCAGCGGCATGGTATCCGGTGCCATCAACATTACTCACAACATCGACGAAGCCATGAACACCCTGGGATTCACATACAGCAAATAGTGCAGATCTGAAACACGATCCGATTACCCAATCAAAAAGGCCGCGGCAACACGGCCTTTTTGATTGGAAGACGCGCCCGCTTGCACAGGCGCGCCGGGGCGGTCCGGGAAGATTGCCCGATCAGCCGTGCCTGTGCTTCAAGGACCTGAAGACTGCCATGGGCCGCAGGCCGCGCGCAAGTTCACGGGCGACCTGCGGCGGCATGCCCTGGGCCGCCGCGGACGCGATGAAGGCCCGCCTGAAGCCGCGGTAGGCGCGGGAGGTTCTCAGGAGGAGCCCTGGTGCTTTGCGCATCAGGCGTAGCACCAGGGCCAGGGTGCGCAGCTTGCTGCGTTTGACAGCCGTCATGTCAGGCTCAGCTGTGCTTGCCGGAGTCGAAGTTGAGGTTCTTGAGTGAGAAGGAAAACTCCTTGGCCATGTCCACCGCGGCTTCCTGGGGCAGCCCGGCAGCCAGCAGCTCCTTGTAATAAGCGCCCACTGCCTGGCCCATGTTCAGGCCGGCCTCCTTGGAGTACAGGCTGCCCATCACCTCGCGGATCAGCTTGGGCACCTTGTCGCCCACCACTTCCAGGATCTCGGCGACCTCGTGTTTGTTCTTCGCTTCAAATTCCTTGTTGTTGTTTTCAGACATGTCGTTTCTCCTTTCGATTTAAAGAATCTGTTTGACCAGGCGCAGGGCGCTGGCGGTGATGTCCCGCGCCTGGCGCAGGGGATGCAGGGTAGATGCAATTTGCGGCGAGTCTACAAGGCTTTCCTTCGCTTGCCGCAGTGGGCGCAGGGCCTGGGACAGGGCGCGGGGGATCAGCGTGGTGGAGGAAGGCGCGGCCTGAGTTAGCACGGGGAAGGGCGGCGCTTGCGGCAGGTCGGACAGGAGGGCTTCCCGCAGCGCCAGCGCCAGCCTCAGGTCCTCCATCAGCTCCGGGCAGGTGCTCAGCACCCGGCTGAGCGCGAGGCTGTCATTGACGGGCAGCCTGCCGGCCACGTACAGCGGCATCAGCTCACGGGCTTGTTCAAGTGTCATGCTGTTCACCTCCCAGGCGTGATTTGAGCGTGGTCCTCAGGCGGCTGAGCCGGCTTTTGACGGTGCCCTCCGGGATGCCCAGCACCCCCGCAGCCTGCCGCTGGGTGAAGCCCTGCGTGTAGACCAGGTAGAGCAGGCTTTGATCCTCCGGGTCCAGGGCGCGCAGGCTGTCGCGAATGTCCAGGGCCCTGGTTGTGTCGCTTTCAAAGCCACTGTCGCACAGGCGCTCATCCAGCTGAGTCTGAAGGGGTTCCCGGGCCTTTTTGCGCAGCGCATCGGCGCAGCGGTAACCGGCGATGGCGTAAAGCCAGGTCTTGATTGAAGCGTCTCCCGCGAATCCCTTGATGTTGTGCCATGCGCCCAGCAGGGTTTCCTGGTAGATGTCCTCGGCCAGGCTGCCCATGCGCTTGACCAGAAAACCGTACAGGCCGTTGAGATAGGGCGTGACCAGACGCTCGAAGGCTGCGGGGTCGCCCTTGCGCGCCAGGGCCAGGTCATGTTCTTGCATGGCAGCCTCCTTTCACTGGTGTAGTCGCTGCGGAGACGCGAAAGGTTCATTTCGAATGAATAAAAATCGGGCGGATCCTGGCTGCCTGCGGCGCGGGCTCAGGACGGCTTTGGCCGGCAGACCAGCCCGAAGGCCATCCCGCACAGGCCGCCAATGATGTGCGCCCATTGGGAGATATTGTCCTTTTGCAGGATGCCCCCGGCGATCTCCTGGCCCAGGTACATCAGCGCGACCAGCACCAGGGTCAGCGGGACCTTGCCGCTTTTGCGCCCGGCGGCGGCTGACAGCAGGATGAGCATGAACACGATGCCGCTGGCGCCCAGCACGGCCGCGTCCGGTGAAATCAACAGGTGGCTCAGCGCCGTGATCAGCGCGGTCAGCGCGATCATCATCGCCATTCGCCGGGCGCCGTAGCGCTGTTCCACCAGCGGCCCCAGCACCAAAAACAGGGCCATGTTGGCCGTGTAGTGCGCGAAATCGACATGTCCGAGCACATGCAGCAGCAACCGCAGGTAAAACAGCGGGCTGGCGGCGCTGGCGCGGTAGACTGAAAACAGCGCCCGCGTACTGCCCCCGCCGGTCAGCCAGCCCAGGATGAGCGCTATCAGCGATAGCCCTGCAAAGCCCAGGGTGAGCGGGGAGGTGATCTCGATCCAGTTGCCGGGCTTGATCTTCTTCCAAATCTGCTTCATACGGATGGTTCCTTTTGTTTGTATGTTCGTGTCATGCGGTCCCTTTGTCGCTTGTTGTTCGGATCGTCTTCATGGTATGATCAGCCAGGATGATTACAGGTTTGCTTTCCCATATCAACCGCAAAGGATCTTTGTCCATGAAACGCCTGCTTGTTTTGGTTGCCTTTTTGCTGTGTTGCTTCCTTCTGCTTCCGGTTTTTGGAGAGAAGATGCCTGAGGCAGTCTTTGCCCAATCCGTCCGGGCAGCCTTTCAGGGACGGGAGCTGCGTGTGCGAGTACAGTTAGTGACCTCAGGCGATATCAGGCAGCCCGTGCAGCTTGAGCTGCGGGATGAGGACGGTCAGATATTGGCGACGGGTTCGCTGCGCGCCGGACGGAGCGCTCAGTTTGCCTTTGTGGTGCCGGAGGACTGGCAGGGCCTGAAGCGGCTGACGCTTTGGCATGGGGAGCATCCGGTGTCCGGGGAGCTGCTGCTGGCCTGTGACGACCTCCGCAGCAAAGCCCTCAAAAGAGTGGAGACCTCCGGGAAGCAGCTGGCGATCACCTTTTGTGCCTTCCTGAGCGATCATTATGTTGCGGATTTTTTGGATCTGATGGATAGCTGCGACGTCCGCGCCACCTTCTTTTTGAGTGGGATGTTCGCTGACAGAAATCCCGATACCGTCCGGGAAATTGTCCGCCGCGGTCATGAGGTCGCATCCCATGGCTGGGCGCATATAAACCTGACCGAGGTGGATGAGAAGAGAATGTACAATGAAATTCTCCGCTCCGTACGAAAGCTTGAGGAGGTGACCGGCACGCGCGTCGCCCTGTTCAGACCGCCCTATAGCTATGCGAACGAAAAGCTGCGCGCCATCTCCCGGGCTCTGGGTTGTGAAATTGTAATCTGGTCGGTCGATTCCTGTGACTGGAACCATGACAACACAACCCGAAAAATCATTGACCGGTCCGCCTTTGCGGCCGCGCCCGGGGAAATCCTGCAATTCCACTTTGGAGCCAAGACCCTCCAGGCTCTGCGGGCGCTCCTGCCCCGGTTCAAGCAGCAGGGGCTGGAGCTGGTCACGGTGTCCCAACTGCTCATGCCCGGTCCCTACTCAGTTGATGCCGACGGCACCGCGCGTTTTGTGACGGGGGAATGAGTATGGACAAACCCATAATCCAAGGGGAGCAGCCAGTGGTGGCTGCTCCCTTTTTCGCAGGCAGCCGCAGACGCGGCGGGCGCTTTTTATTTGCCGGAGATGGTGATGCCGTCCACTGCCAGCCAGGGCAGCGAGCAGTTTCCGTCCTCCACGGTTTCGCGGGAAATGCCCGCGATGTGTTTGAGCATGCCGGCCAGGTTGCCGGAGATCATGGTTTCGCTGACTGCCGGGCCCACCTTGCCGTCCTCGATCAGGAAGGAGTTCTTGGCCACGCCGGAGAACTCGCCCCCGGTGCCGGCTGCGCCGCCGGAGTAGCGGGAGACCAGCAGGCCTTTTTTGGTGTTCCTGATGATGTCCTCCAGCGCCGTTGTGCCTGGCTCCACAATCATGGAGAAGCTGCTGTTGGGCGCGCGCTTCTTGCCGGTCTTGTTGGCGCCGTAGGCGGAGATCATGAACTGCTTGAGCACGCCGCGCTCGATCAGGTCGTAGTCTTCGGACAGGAAGCCCTCGCCGGTGTAGCGCTCGCCATTCACGATGCGCGGGTCGGAGGGCTTGAAGGAAATGGTCAGCCGTTCATCGGCCACCCGGGTGCCCAGGGCATCCTTCCACAGGCTGGTGCCGTCCAGCAGCACGCCGTCTGTAGCGAAATTGCCGATCAGCTCGCCCAGCATCCCGCCCAGGCAGTCCGGGGTGAAGATCACAACGCCTTCAAACTTGCCTTCCGTCTGCCGGGTGTGGATCTGGTTTTGGGCATCCTCCAGGTTTTGCCGCAGGCCGCCCATCTCCAGGAAGGGCTGGTCCAGCGAGGCGGTGGAGAAGCCGGTATAGTTGAAGGAGGATGTTTTTTCGCCCTCATGCCCGGAAAACATCACGCTGACCCCATAGCTGCCCTGGGTGGTCTGGTAGCGCACGCCATGGCTGTTGAGGTAAGTCGTGTTATGCGTGGTATGCTGGGCAATGACCTGCTCCAGGATCACCTTGGGGTACTCCCGGCGGATGCTGTCCAGCAGCTCCTTCGTGCGCTCAAACAGCTTGTCCAGGTCTGCTTCCACGGCGCCGGAGACAAACTCGCCCTGGCCTTCCCTGGCCATTTCCCAGGCGGGGTCGGGTTGGCTGGCCTCGGCGGAAGCCACGCAGTCCCCGGCGGCCGCGATCACGGCTTCCTGCTCAAAGCTGTTGCCGCTGACCGTGCCGCGGCGCTGGTCCTTGATGGCCTGCAGGGCCAGGGAATGATCCAGGGTGGTGCGCAGCAGGGTGAAACGCCCGCCCTCAACGGAAAACTCGCTTTTGCGGCTGGTGGCGGCCTGGGCGCTGGCGTCCCTGGCGCCTGCGGCGACCATCCGGTCCAGGGCCAGGTTTGCGGCCTTGTGTTCTCTTGTCATCTCACTTGCCTCCTATGATCACCTGGCATCGCAGTTCCGGCCCGCCCATTCCCACGGTCATGGGCTGTTTTTTGCCGCAAAAGCCGGAAGAGGCCCAGGTTACGGTGTCGGATACCATGTCCACGGTCTTGAGCATCTCAAAGGCCACCCCGGAAATGGTGGTGTCAAAAATCGCGTGGCCCAGCCGGCCGTTTTTGATCTCATAGCCGATGGTGACGCCGAACATGAACTCGCCCGTGGTGTCGGCCTGGCCGTTGTTGGTGTTGATCAGGTAATAGCCGTCCTCGGTCTGGGCAATCATGTCCGACAGCTTGCTGATCCCCGGGTGGATGGCGGTGTTGCGCATGCGGATGAGCGGCTCGTCGTTAAAGCCGAAAGCGCGCGCGTTGCCCTGGGGGCGCATGCTGAAATGGCGCCCCAGCTCGCGGTTGACCATGTAGCCCACCAGCTTGCCGTTGCGGATCAGCTCGGCGTCCTCGGCCAGCACGCCCTCATCATCCACATAGACCGGCAGGGGCGCCTTCTCGCCAAAGGCGGTGTGCGCGAAATCGGTCATGCTGACCAGGGGGCTGGCTACCATCTTGTTCAGGTTGGGTCCGGCCACCGAGCCGCCCAGCACCAGGTCGGCCTCCACCGTATGGCCGACGGCCTCATGGGCCAGGATGCCGGAAAGCAAGCCCGAGAGGATACAGGTTTTCATACCGGCCTGGGCGAACACGCCCTCGCGCTTCTTCATCAGGTGGTCATGCAGCTTGTCAATTTCACCATGCAGCCTGGCCGGATCGGTAAACACCGTGTCAAAGCCGCCCGGGCCGCCAAAGGGCTGGAACACCTCCACCGGCATGCCGGTTTCGGTCACGGCGTTGAGGATGACATACACATAGCTGCGCGGCGCCAGGGTATGCGCCGCATAGCCGTCCGAACTGAGGAGCTGCTTTTCCATGGAATCGGATGTGGCCACCACCGTGCGGCTGGCCAGCCCGGGATATTTTTCCTTGATGTACTCATCCAGGGACAGCGCGAAATCCAGGTAGCGCTTTTGCTCCACGTCGTTGAAGTCGGCCTGAGGGGGCAGGGAACCGGTGAGGATGGAAGGCAGCGGGCCCTTGCCCGGCTTGACGCGGCTGTCCAGGAACTCCGCGTTGGAAGAGGCGGTCTCAAGCGCCTTGCGGGCGGCGGCCTCGCTCAGGTCGGCGGCCGAGGCAAAGCCGTACACGCCGTTGCGGTACACCCTGGCGGATACGCCCTGGGAATCCGAGCGCGTGTTGCCCACCAGGTTGCCTGAGAGCAGCACCACCCGCCGGGACAGGCTGCGCTGGGCGCGCAGCTCCGAATGCGCGCCGGGAGCGAAGCTGCCGCGCAGGGAGGAAACGATGTCTGGTATCAAGGTGTGATCCTCCTTCATCTTGTCATTGTGTCAACAATGCATTATAGCATCAAAACGCCGGGCTTCACAAACCCGGCGTCAAATCCTTGTAAAGGGACGGTCTGAAATCTCATTCGCGCAGGCCGGCCATGAAGCTGAACACCATGTCATCCGCGCCCGGCAGGCCCTCGTGGCCGAAGTCCGGCCACAGCTCATAGCGCTTGGGCGCGTTGATCTTGTTATAGGCCGCGAACTGGGTGGAGGGCGGGCAGATGGTGTCCATCAGGCCGACCAGCATCAGCGTCCTGCCCCTGATGCGGTGCGCCAGGTGCTGCAGGTCGATGTAGCCCAGCTTGGTGAAGATGGCCTGCTCGCGCTTGTGCAGGGGGTCAAACCGGCGGAAGTAATCGCGCAGCTCGCTGTAGGCGCCCACCGCCAGGTCCATGTTCCAGACCCTTTTGTAATCGCACATGAAGGGATACATGGGCGCCAGGCGCGCGATGCGCGGCTCCAGCGCCGCGCAGGCCAGCGTGAGCGCGCCCCCCTGGCTCCCGCCGGACGCGCCCACGCGCTGCGCGTCCACCTGGGGCAGGTCCATCACGATGCGCGCCAGCTGCGCCGCGTCCAGAAACAGCGCGCGGGTAAGCAGCTTGTCCGCATTCGGGTCGTCCAGGCCGCGGATGATCTGGCCGTAAAGCGTGTTGCCCAGGACGCCGCCCACATCCTGGCTGCGCCCGCCCTGGCCGCGGCAGTCCATGGCCGCCACCACAAAGCCGGCCTGGGCATAGACCAGATGATGCGTCCAGTCCCCTGAGTCCCCTGTATAGCCATGGAACCTGACCAGGGCTGGGCATTTGTCCCTGTGTTGGGGCATCAGCAGCTTGGCGTACACCCGGGCGCCGCCCACGCCGGTATAATAAAGGTCATAGCAGTCCACGCCGGGGGCCTGGAAGGCGGCGGGCGTCTTCTCATAGCCCGTGCCCAGCGCGCGCATCTGCGCGAGCCCGCGCTCCCAATAGTCATGGTGATCCGCAGGCTTGGGGTTGGTACCTTCATAGACCAGCATCTGTTCCAGTGGCATTTCAAATATGGGCATGGTCACACTCCTTTCATCCGCAGCCGGGGAAGATGAGCAGATGCTATAGAAGCAGCATCATTTCCGAAAAACAGGAATGATGCCAGTGGTCTGATAAACCTGGTGTATACTCAGTTCTCAATGACAGCGCGGATGCGCCGCACGCCGGCGGAGGAGGCCTCCTCCTTTTGGATTTTGAACCGGCCCAGCTGCCCTGTGCTATCCGCGTGCGGCCCTCCGCAGATCTCCTTGCTGAAATCGCCCATGGTGTACACGCGCACCTTGTCGCCGTAGCGGTCCTCAAACAGGCCCATGGCGCCCGAGGCCTTGGCCTCCTCCACGCCCATCTCCTGAAAACTGATGGGCAAATCATCCTGGATGGCCTGGTTGACCAGGTCCTCGACCTGCTGGAGCTCCTCACGGGTCACCTTGCGGCCGAAGGTAAAGTCAAAGCGCAGCCGCTCCGCGGTGATGTTGGAGCCCTTCTGGTGCACCTCCTCGCCCAGCACCTTTCTAAGCGCCGCCTGCAGCAGGTGGGTGGCGGTGTGCAGCCTTGTGGTCTGCTCCGAGTTGTCGGCCAGCCCGCCCTTGAAGCGCTGCTCGGCGCCGGCCTGGCTGGTTTTCTGGTGCTGGCGGAAGCGCTCCTCAAAGTCGCCCTGGTCCACCTTCAGCCCGTGCTCCTCAGCCAGCTCCCTGGTGATTTCCACGGGGAAGCCGTAGGTATCATACAGCTTGAAGGCATCCCGTCCCGGGATGGTCTTCATCCGGGCCACCTGCTGTTCCAGCAGGCCCTGGAAGTTTTCAATGGTGGCAAAGGCTTCCTCCAGCCTTTGTAACTCCTGGGAAAACTGCACCACCTCAGGCGTGGGGCGCAGGGTGGAGCACATGTTCTTCATGACTTCGCGCGCTGTATCCAGGCGCTGCTGCACGTCCACGGAGAACAGGGTTTCCTTCAGCGCGTCGCGCAGGCTGCTGTAGCTGTCAATGGCGCCCTGCATGCGGCTGAGCACCTTGTCAAACTCGCGCATGCCCTGGCTGAGGGTGCGCGCGAAGCGCTTCTCCTCCAGCAGCAGCTGCTCCAGCACAAAGGCCCGGTGGGTTTCCAGCTCCGGATAGACGTCCTGATACTGTTCGATGATGACCGTGGCGATTTCAGCTGTGAACTCCTCCTGGAGCCCCAGCTGCATCCCGTGGCGTACCGCGCGGCGGATCAGCCGCCTTAGCACGTAGCCCTGATCCACGTTGGAGGGGACCACGCCCCGGGGATCGCCCAGGATGAAGGTGGCGGTGCGCATGTGGTCGGCCACCACGCGGAAGGAGCGCAGGGTGTCCTCGTCCGCGCCCTGGTACTGCTTGCCGGAGAGATGCTCGATCCTGGCGATGATGCCGGAGAACAGATCGGTCTCATAGACCGAGCCCTTGCCGGTCAGCACCATCACCGTGCGCTCCAGGCCCATGCCGGTGTCCACGTTCTGATGGTCCAGCGGCACATAGCTGCCATCGGCCTGCTTGTTGTACTGCATGAACACGTCGTTCCAGATTTCCAGATAGCGTCCGCAATCGCACGCCGGGCTGCAGCCCGGCCCGCAGGGCTCCTGATCATCACGCACGATGAACATCTCAGTATCCGGGCCGCAGGGACCGGTCAGGCCGGCCGGCCCCCACCAGTTGTTCTCCTTGGGCAGGAAGAAGATCTGTTCCGGCCTGGCGCCTGCCTTGACCCACAAATCAAAGCTTTCGGTGTCCCGCGGCGCGTTCTCGTCGCCCTCAAACACGGAGAAAGCCAGGGTGTCGGGATCCAGCCCCAGCCACTCCTTGCCGGTCAGGAACTCCCAGCTCCAGGGGATCATCTCTTTCTTGAAATAATCGCCCAGGCTCCAGTTGCCCAGCATCTCAAAGAAGGTCAGGTGGCTCTTGTCGCCCACATCGTCAATGTCGCCGGTGCGCACGCATTTTTGCACGTTGCACAGTCGTTTCCCGGCCGGGTGCGGCTGGCCCATCAGGTAGGGCACCAGCGGGTGCATGCCCGCGGTGGTAAACAGCACCGTCGGGTCGTTTTCGGGGATCAGCGAGGCGGAGGGGATGAGGGCGTGCCCCTTTTGCACAAAAAACTCGATAAACAGGCTGCGCAGGCTCTTGGCTGTAAGTTGTTTCATCTTGCCCTGCTTTCTTATAAGGAAAGGTCGACAAACTGGAGCAGCACCTTGAGCGCGCCTTCCATGTCGCGCATGTCGATGACCTCGTTGGCGCTGTGCACATAGCGGCAGGGGATGGACAGGGTGCCGGTGGGCACGCCGCCGCGGCTTTTCTGGATGGCGCCGCCATCGGTCCCGCCAAAGGCGAGCACCTCGCGCTGAACGCTGACGCCAGCAGCCTCGGCTGCCTCAAACAGTTTGTCGCGCACCCAGGGCGTGGCGATCATGCTGCGGTCCATGATCTTGACCGCCGGGCCTTCGCCCAGCTTCACAGCGGGCAGCTTGGTCTCCGGCGTGTCGCCCCAGGCGGTCACATCCAGCGCCAGGCCGATGTCCCGCTGCACGGTGTAGGCGGCCACGGTGGCGCCGCGCAGGCCCACTTCCTCTTGGGTGGAGAAGACGCCCACGATGTTGTGCTTCTGGCCGTCGGCATACATCATCAGCTCGGCCAGCAGCGCGCAGGCACAGCGGTCGTCCATGGCGGGGGAGGCCACCTTGTGGCGGCCCAGCGCGGTGAAATCCGGCGCGTAGACAGCGACATCGCCGATGGCGACCATTTTCTCGGCCTCCTCACGGCTGGAAGCGCCGATGTCAATGAACAGGTCGGCCATTTCCGGCTTTGTCTTGCCCTTGGTGTTGGGCTCGATCACGCAGATGCCGGGCGTGCCGTCGGAAAAGACCATTTTGCGCCCCCAGACGCTGCCTGGGTTGATGCCGCCTACGGCGTGCACGCGCAGGAAGCCTTCCTTCTCGATGTGGGTGACCACCAGGCCGATGTGATCCATGTGGGCTGAGATCATGATGGTCCTGGCGTTTTCATCGCTGCCGAATTTTTCAACGATCAGGTTGCCCAGGGCGTCGGTCTTCATGCTGTCCACATGGCCGGAGAGCAGTTCGCGCAGCTTGTCAGCCACCGCGTGCTCCTGACCGGCGGGGCCGTACACGGACAACAGGGTTTGCAGTGTATCCCGAAGCATAATGTTTCCTCCCGCTTATAAACTGTTGAGAAAAGCCACGGCCAGGTCGGCCTGGGCCTTGATGTCGGAGAGCTTGGCCACGTTGTTGCCTGAATGGATGTACCGGCAGGGGACCGACAGCACACAGGTCCTGGCGCCCTTGCCGGACCTCTGGAAGCTGCCCGCGTCATTGCCGCCGGTGACGGCGCGCTTGATCTGGTAGGGGATGTTGTGTTCCATGGCCACGTCCTGCAGGGCGCTGAACAGCTGTGTATCGGCGATGGAGGCGAGGTCCATGAAGCTGATAGCGACCCCGCGGCCCGGCACGCATACCTGGAAACGCTCCGGCGTGTCGCCCAGGTCGTTGGCAGCGGTGCCCTCCAGCACGATGACGATGTCCGACTGCAGGTGGAAGGCGGCGCCCGTGGAACCCCGCAGGCCCACCTCTTCCTGGGTGACAAAGGCGCAGCATAGCTCGCCCGCGTATTCGCTTTCCAGGATGCGCAGCAGGCTCAGACAGCCCACCCGGTCATCCAGCGCGCGCGCCGCCACAAAGCCGTCGCCAAACTCGGTATAGGGGGTGTCAAACACCGCGTAGCTGCCCAGGGGGCACAGCTTCTCGGCTTCCTTTTGCTCCCTGGCGCCGATATCGATATACAGCGCGTCATAGTCCAGCACGCGCTCGCGGTCAGCCTTGGTTTGCAGATGGATGGCCATCGCGCCGATGACGCCCTTGACGCGCTCCGGGCCGACCAGCACCCATTTGCTGACCGCCACGCGCGGGTCCACGCCGCCCACCGGTTGAAAGCGCAGCAGGCCGTCATCGGTATGCCCGGTGACAATGAAGCCGATCTCATCCATGTGCGCGGCGAAGGTGACGCTGGGCTTGCCGGGATCGCCGCCTTTTTTGCGGCAGATCACGTTGCCGGAGCGATCGACGGACACATCCCCGCACAGCTTGCCGGCGGCGTCCAGGATCAGCTTGCGCACCTCGTTTTCCTGGCCGGAAGGGCCAAAGGCTTCCGTTAACGTTCTCAGGTCCATAGCTCATCCTCCCAGGAGGCACGGACAGCGGCCGCGAAATGGGCCAGCAGGCGCCCGCCCTCCTTCAGCACGTGCAGGTCCAGCATCTCTACCGTGGTGTGCATGTATTTCAGCGGCAGCTCCAGCAGCACCGTGGGCACGCCGGAACGGGATTCGCCGATCTGGTCCGCGTCCGTGGAGGTATAGCGCGGAACCACCGCGGTTTGCAGGCTGATGTTGTTTTCCTGCGCTGTTTCGGTCAGCTTTTCGCGCAGCGCCGGATGGATGTAGGGCCCCATGGAAGCCACCAGCGAATCAAGCTTGTGGGTCCGCCAGGCGGGCGCGCCGGGGGTGCTCGCGTGGCAGACGTCCAGCGCCACGGCAAAATCCGGCTCCAGGGCAAAGGCAGAGGTCATCGCGCCGCGGGAGCCCACCTCCTCCTGTGCGGAGGCCACAAAATACAAATCGGCCTCATGGCGGAGGCCCTGCAGCAGCCGGGCCGCCTGCAGCATGATGGCCACGCAGGCGCGGTCATCGCAGGTTTTGACGGCGATGCGCCCGTTTTGCAGCTCGGTATAGCGGTGGTCCAGCTGCACCTGGTCGCCGACGCGCACCAGTTCGCGCACCCTGTCGCCGGGCAGGCCCAGGTCCACATACAGGTCCTCGCGCGTATAGTTCTTCTTGCGCTCCTCCTCGCTGAGCAGGTGGGGCGCTTTGGCGCCGATCACGCCCATCAGCTTTTCCCTGCCGTACACAAAAACGCGCTGCCCGGGCAGGATGCGCGGGTCCACGCCGCCCACCTGCCCCAGCCGCAGGCTGCCGTCCTCCTCGATGCTGACTACCATCAGGCCGATCTCATCCAGGTGGGCGCAAAACATGACCTTGGGGCCGGTCCCCTTTTTGCGGGCGATGACGTTGTTCATCGCGTCAATCGTGACCTCGTCGCAATAGGGCCTGAAGGCGTCGGCCACAAAGGCGCTGACCTCGCCCTCATCCCCGGACAGGCCGCGCATGGCGGTGACATCCCGCAGGAAATCGTCTGCTTGCATGTGTCTTCCTTTCACTGGTCATCATAAGCACGCCGGCCGGATATCACCGGGCGTTCCAGCCGGGGATGGCCGCAACAAGCCCCGGCGGATGCCGGCGTTCGCAACATCTTTAAGTATAGCATCCGCGCCCGGGTTTTGACAAGGAAACGGGCTTAGCAAGAAAATCGCCCAATGGGCTTAGCAAGAAAATCGCCCAAGAAAATTGCAAGAAAATGCGGATTAGCGTGAAAATGCGTTTTTTCCCTATTTTGTGTCGCTCTATGCGACAGGAATTTTAATATTATTCCTGATGATACCCGTGCTCTTCGCAGGCAGCGCCCGTGCTGTCCAGCTCGCCCCGGCTGAAAGCCTGCGCGGCTTCCAGTGCGCCGCCCTGGGCGCCGGTAACCACCTGGATGTGACGGCTGTGAAAGATTTCAATGGCGCCTGCGCCCATGCCGCCGGCGATAATCACTTCAATGCCCTGATCGCCCAGGAAATTGGGCAGGAACCCCGGCTTATGCCCCGGATTGGGGATGGTTTTGCTCTGGTTGTTGTCCGTATTATACAGCAGGAAGGCTTCACAATGCCCAAAATGCTGCGCCACCTGGCCTTTCATGCTTGCTACCGCGATGATCATAACTTCATTATGCTCCTTTTCCTTCAGTTCTTTTGGTTGCCGGGGGCAAACGGACCCTCATATCCTGTTGTTCTGCTTTATCCTGACAATCTTCCCCGCAGCTGGGGCAGTCATGATTGCATTGTCCGCTCTCCGATTCATTTCCCCGGCAGGGTCAGCGTCTGTCCCGCGGAAATGTACTGTATCTGCTCTCCAAGCAGCTGTTTTAGCGCATCGAAAGAAGGCTGGCCCGTACAGTGGCAGGTCAGGTAAATGCTTGGTGTACTGGCCAGATAATCAGCAGTGTGCCGGATGATTTGATCCTCCGCCTTTCCATATGTGTGCGAGTGCAGATGAAACCCGCCCAGGACATAGTCGGGAAACCCGCCGGTTTTTAGGTGATAATCCTTCATAATATTGATGATGCCTTGATGGGAACAGCCCGTGATCAGCAGGCTTTGGCCGCCCTGGACCAAGCTCGCGGCCTGCTCGTGAATGAAGTCATCCTGTATCAACTGACCCCGCTCCATCCTCATCAGCCCGCGGTTGGTCTCCGGGATGGCTTCACTGCGCATAAAGTCCGAATACAGGGTGACCCCGGGAGCGATTGTCATTTGATCATGGCTGAACACCAGGCGGTTGCTGTCCGCCAGCTCTTGTGGCACCCCGATGTAGTCAGTTTCGCCCGCTGCCCTGACGGCAAAAACAGGCGAGAGCGCTTCTTTTCGCATATATACGGACGCGGTTGTGTTCATTGTCAAAAAATCAGGGATCCCTCCGGCATGGTCATAGTGCCCATGGGATAATACGACGTGGGTGACCCGGGTGAGGTCCAGGCCCAGTTTTTGCGCGTTTCTGATGAACATGCCGCCACAACCCGTATCAAACAGAATAACCGCGCTTTGCATTTGAGCCAGAACGCTCAAACTATGCTCGCACTCCAAACGTTCATCAGCAACCGTGTTTTCCGATAAAACCGTAATTTTCATCCGCCCCGCTCCTTTATTGTTTGGATTTCAGTTTCTATTATTGATTAGTGATGGAGACAAATATATATTAGCACGCCATGCGCCTGGGATCGTGATAGCCCAGCCCTGTAATAGCGCCATGCTGATCGCCTTACGCGGATTCCAGCAATGGCATGATTTTCCGGTAGATTTCCTCTGCAGCCCTTCCGCTGGGACAATCAAGATCCACAATCGTACGCCCCTGGTTGACCGCCTGCACCGCCAGGGGGTCATAGGGAATGGCGCCCGCAAACAAGAGGCCTTCCCGCTGACAGTACGCCTTGATCCTGTCCGTGATCTCAGGGTTGATGTCCGCCTTGTTGACGCAGACGGCGATCATGACCCCGAAACCCCGGGCGGTTTCAATGATGCGCTCCAGGTCGCTCAGCCCCGACAGCGAGGGCTCCGCCACCAGCAGGGCGGCATGGGCTCCGCTGAGGGTGGCGATTACCGGGCAGCCGATGCCCGGAGAACCATCAATGACGGCGAAGCCGGTATACTCACCGGCGGCATGCTCCAGGCGGTTTTTCACCTGGCTGACCAGCAGCCCTGAGGTACCGCTGCCCATTTTGAGCCTGGCGGTGGAGAAGACGGCGTCCTCCCCGTAATACAGCGTCATGGTCCCTGCTTGATGCGGCTTCATGGCAATCGCCTGAGCCGGGCACACCAGCCCGCAAACCTTGCAGCCTTCACAAGCGTAGGGGTTGATCCGATAGGGAGACCCCTGGATCACCGCGTCAAACCGGCAGGCTTGTTCACAGGCGCCGCAGGCTGCGCATTTATCAGGGTCGATGACAGCCAGAGGCAGACCGTAATAGGATGCGTCCTCCTGACGTGTGTAGTCAGCGCCAATCAGGTGCAGGTTGGGCGCGTCCACATCGCAGTCCGCGTAAGCCCGGGTCCGGGACAGGCTGATGAGCGCGCTGGCGAGCGTTGTTTTGCCGGTCCCCCCTTTTCCGCTAAGAATGACCAACTGCCGCATGGCATGCCTCCTGATCTATTCTCTCAAGCAGGCGCTCAAACAGCGCGCGGTACCGCGGGTCTTCCTTCACCGCGATCATACCGTTTGAGGTTAGTTTCCCCAGCTGTACCTCAAAAGCGATCTCCGCCAGAATGGGGAGACCATGCGCCTGGCAGTACTGGCGGGAGGGATCATCCCCTGGCAGCGCCTTGTTGAGCACTACCCCGCAAGGCTTATTATAAAGCCTAGCCAGCTCATGTACCATAGCCAAATTGTGCGCGCCAAAGCGGGTGGGTTCCGCTACCAGCACACAGTAATCCGCGTCCTGGATGCTTTCAGACACCATGCAGGAGCTGCCGGGCGGGCAATCGATGATCGCCCTCCCGCCCGGATGTTTGGTGTTCAATAATTGTTTGATTACAGGCACGCCGGTGGCTTCGCCCGGGTTGAGAAAGCCGGAGAGCACCTGCACGCCCTGGGCTTCCCCGGTCTGCACCCTGCCGATGGCGCGCTCGGTCTCCCTCAGGGCCTGGACCGGGCACAGCATCGCACACCCGCCGCAGCCGTGGCACATCTCATCAAACACCAGCAGTTCCCTGCCGGTCCACGCCAGGGCGTGATATGCGCAAAAGTCCACACACTGCCGGCATTTAATGCATTTGGCCGGATCAACCCGGGGCACGGGCACATTGACCGCTTCCTGCGTTTTGATGGCAGGTTGAAAGAAAAGATGTCCGTTGGGCTCCTCCGCGTCACAATCGATATAGGTGGCAGGAGCGGCGGCGCAGGCAAGGTTCACTGAGATGAAGGTCTTGCCGGTGCCGCCTTTTCCGCTGAGCACTGCGATGGTTCTGTCGCTCATCATCAGTGCCTGTGGAAACCTTCGTGGATCTGTTCAAGGGCATCCAGTTTGCCTTGCGTGAAACGCTCAAGGTTCTCCCGCGCGTTCAGACCGGGCTGGGCCTTGTACAGCCTGATGCCGGCAGCTTTTAGCACCTTGGCCGCGTTGCTGCCCAGCTGGGGGGTGAGCAAAACGCTCACTTCGCTGTCCACAACAGTCTGGGCTGCCTGGATGCCTGCGCCGCCTGAGCTGAGAGCGGCCTTGTTCTGAATGTAAATGCTGGCGTCAGCTTCTGTGTCATAGACCATGAACATGGCGGCTCTCCCAAAGGTGTCGGATACCGCTGTGTCTTTCACGTCAGATACCACTGGAATGGCGATCTTCATTCTTTTTATCCTCCTCTTATAAACGATCTTCTAAATTTATCTGCCGGACGCATTCTGCCTGATATAAATTCATGTGGTCAGTCAGGCGAATGAGTCTCCTATTCATTCACCGTCACTGTGATGCCACCCCACATCCTGCCGCGATGTCCCATCGGGCCAAGGCGGGTGTTTATGGGAAGGCAGCCATGCCGGTTTCGATCGGTCTGGCGATCAGGGGCACTCCCTGTTCGTGTGCCTATTTCCAGACACCATGCAGTTTGCCAGGGGACAGGCCCATGACAAACTTGCCCGGAGCGGAAAAATGACCCGCTCCGGGCAGCCAGTGCCCTTTAGAGGCTCTCAATTTGTTGGTCTATGGCATCCATGCGGGCTTGAAAAAGCTGTTTCTGCTCCAGCAGAGCAGCTTTCAATTCCTCGCCTTTCAATGGGGTTGCTACAGGCGTGCGGGCCATGAAGCCATAGCCTCTGCCGAACCCCGCGCCGCGGCCATAGCCGCAGCGTCTGCCCATCCCCAAGCCCATACCTTGTCCGCGCACGCCATATTGTGCGGCGCCGCCGCAGGGGCCAAGCCCCCGCCCGGTCATCTGCCCCGCGCCCGCGGGACCTGTTCCATCAAATCTTGGCATATTGCCCTCCTTTTTGTTCAATGCTCTGTGAACCTGATTTGGGAATTGCTGACATATGTCATATTCCGATTTCATTATACATGGTTTTTGACAAATGTCAATATCTGTTTTAAATTTTAGTATTAACACTAAAAAACCCCGATGACATCAGGGTTTAGTGGTCGAGGTGACAGGATTTGAACCTGCGACCTTTTGGTCCCGAATCAAAAAGAGGATGATTGATTTATCCTTTGATTTCAATGTGATTTGATATGTCTTGCGATTATTTAACGCCATATTTACTGCCAATGTGTTTTGCCGCCAGGGCCGTCGCTGCCTGTTCTCTCTCTTCTGATAGGTGTGTATAGATGCGCATGGTGATAGCCGGATCGGTGTGTCCGAGCCAGCGCTGCGCTGTTTTTACATCCACGCCGGCATCATAAAGCATTGTCGCGAAGGTATGTCGCAGGTCATGACATCGGAATGAAAAGTCTTTCCATACATGGCCCTCTGGCTGCCAACGTTTTGTACAGCCGTTCAACTTGACGGAACAGGCTGTGAGGAATGATCTCATTCCAGACCGAAAAGCGGATTCAGACATCGGTTTCATTGGAAGATCAAGGAAGGGCAATAACGGCGGCATGATGGGGATGGTCCTAATGGCCGCCGGCGTCTTGAGCTTCCCTGTGACCGGCTGATTGGAAGGCCAAGTGGTCGCTTCCCTTACATGGATGAAACCATTTACAATATCTCTGTCCGGTTTAATACCTGCCATTTCCCCTCTTCTGAGGCCCGCAAACAGCATCAGGAGGACAGGTAAGGTAAATGGATGCCTGTCCCTTGCAACAGCCAGGATGACGCCTATTTCCGCGTCTGTGAGCGCCCTGTGCGTGCCGTCCTCACCTGTTGGCGGCACAACGCCTTCAGCCGGGTTAAACGGGATCATGCGGTTGGCTACCGCTGCTTTGAACAGTGCACGGGTAGTCACCTTGTACTGGCGCAACGCTGAGCCGGAGGCGCCCTTCCTGCTGGCGTAGGCATTCATGATGTGGGCTTGCGTCACGGAGCGGAGAGGCAGATCGCCAATTGCGCTTTTCAAGTGCCGCAAGTCGTTCTTATAGCAGGCATAGGTCTGATGGCTGACTGTGTTCTTCTTATACACCTCCAACCATTCATCCGCCCATGAAGCCACGGTGCGCCCTGCCTGGTCTATTCTCAGGGCTGTCTTGACATCGGCCAGGAAGTCCGCCTTCTTCTTCTGCGCTTCTTTTAGTGTCTTGCCATACACAGTCTTTCGCCTGCTGATGTCGTGCGCGTCCCTGTAGCGGAAGTGCAACTGATACAGGCCGTCAGCCCTGCGGGTGGCCATTACTTCATCCTCCAAATTAATATACTGCAAAATGTAATTATAGGAAGCGGGACAACTTCTATGTTCAAGACTGGAACCAGCATTACCGGCATTCACAGCGATAGAAGTTATCCCTCAATCAGAACTTTACTACAACAGTTGATTGATGTCAAGAACGGCTTAGAAAGTGACAATCTATACATCCACTGCTTATTTCACACTCGTAATGCAAACTACCTTGTTACCGTAGAGGCTGACGACATGGAAGCTACGCAACGAATCTTATAGTATCTTTGATGCAAGGGGAAACTGTGAGAACTACCGAATTCCCATGCTTTTCATGAAACTAGAACAAAATGCATGAGAGGAAAACAGATCGGTCAAGTAAGCATGACGGAGAATTAATTTTTTGTTTGACGATATCATAACGAATTGCCCGGTTATTTAATAAAATAGTGAGTAGTCCATACTTGCAAGGAATTATAATTTACACAGAAAGTCCGAAACCTGAATTATAAGTGTTTTAAGGTTGTATCATTAAATCTAAAGTAAATCTAAAATCTACTTTGAAAACGATCAGATTACTTGACATTTTTGTCTATTATCATTTTATTTTGTTCCCTCTTAATAAATTATGTGATTTTATGAGCAAGAACAACAAATTACATTTCATTTCAATTCGTAGACCATCATCTTAAAACGCTTAAAATTCATTTTCAAACACAGACCACCATCTTAAAACTCTCATAATTCCTGAAATCCCGATATGCTATCAACAGATTACAAGGCATATAGCTTGCCATTTGGAAAAATTCATCAGTCAGGCTCATTGATTCCTCCGCAATTTTAGATGTGTCGGGGGGGGGTCTAAATCGCTCCCCTCTTCTAATACCATAAAATCAGGCTTGTTTAATAAGCCGTAATACATCGAGCAGGAGATGATGTTCATGGTAATGCAAAGCATACAAAAAGTAGTACTCAACATGACAGAACTCGCGGCGGTCACGGGTATCGGTCGCAGCAAAACGCACGAGCTCATCTGGCAACCAGGATTCCCGGTAGTATATCTCGGGCGGTGTATTGTCCCTGATAGACGCATTGAAAGCCTGGTTGGACGCGCAGGTAAAGAACAATGAAAACGCGTGACAATATCCCAAGGCTCTCTTCTCTCAGAGTAGCTGAACTCCTGGGGCTTTCCGTTATCAAGCGCGGTTCACGTTTCTGGACCTTATGCCCTTTTCACAGCGAACGAACAGCGTCATTTCTCTTCAACGAGGATGGGTCCTGGCATTGCTTCGGTTGCGACAAACACGGCAACGCTGTCCATTTGTATGCCGGTGTGAAGAGAATTTCTACTCTTCAAGCCTCGAGGGAATTGGCTGCTCACGTTTCACGGGGATTATATCTTCGTACACCAGAGGTCAGGAGCGATGCGCTTCAAAAGGCGCTTCTCCTGAAAAACGCTGTATCCAAATGGGTTGATGATAAATATCAGAAAGCGGACCAACAGTATCGCTCTGCCCGGTTGATTCTCGACATGGTAAACGACGAATGGAAATGGGCAAGGTATCACGGGATAGATTATGAATCCGGTCCGGCTTTTGATTACTGGGTAAACATCGAGTCCCGGGCCAGATTGCGCATGGACAAGCTGTATACCTCGGATCAACTTGAGCTAATGAAAATGATGCTGGAGGAACAAGACAATGAGCAGCATACAACAATATGAAAAACTACTGGAGACCGCCTCAGCCAAAGAGGTGCTGTCTCTAAGCCTGACTCCGCACTGGCCAGAGCTGCCCCAGAAGCTTCTGCCTGATTGTTTTCCGCTTTCAGCTTTGCCACCCATTGGCAAGGATATGGTGGAGGCAGTATCTGAGACGCTGCAAGTCCATCCGGATATAGTGGCTTGCCTTCTGATTGGCGCCTTATCCACCTGCGCTGTTGGAAAAGGCTCCATATGTGTGCGTCCAGGCTATCATGAGCCGCTTCAATTGTACATCGTTGTCGCGGCGGACCCCTCTGAAAGAAAAAGTTCAGCGGTTGCCCATATCTTTGGTCCCGTCTATGAATATCAGAAAGATATGATTGAGAACGGGCGTTCAGATATCAGAGACGCAGCTACCAGGATCGGCATGAAGAAAAAGCAATTGGACACCGCCCAAAAAAAAGCCTCGAAAGCGAAGCACTAGCGCTGGCGAAAGAAATTGAAGCGCTTGAAGAAATCAAACCATATGAATTGATCATCGGCGAAGGAACACCGGAAGCCATCGCGGAACGCATGGCTGAAAACAATGGCCGGATAGCAGTTGTTTCCGCGGAGGGCGGGCTTTTGGACATCTTGGGCGGAATGTACTCGGAATCAAAAGTCAATCTGGATCCGATTTTGCATGGATACTCCGGCGAGCCCATCAACAGCGTTCGTATTGGCCGGAAATGCAAACGAATAGACGCAGCCAATCTGTCCATCGCGCTCGCTGTTCAACCTGTCGTCCTGGAAGAGCTGCTCGACAACGAAACACTCTCCCGACGTGGAGTGACTGGTCGCATTCTATACAGCTTACCACCATCCATGCTGGGAAAACGTGATTCAATCAATGCCCGGGAAGTGCCTGTTGCTGTCTCGTCGCGGTATCGAAACAGATTGAGGGAGATTCTCAGCCAGGAAGAAATCCGTTTGACGCTGTCCCCTGGAGCACTGGAAGCCTTCAACAACTGGGACCGAAAAGTGGAAGCCATGCTCAGCCCCGGCAAGGAGTTGTCCAGGCTTACGCCCGGGTGGGGCGGGAAGATGCTTGGCAACACTGCGCGAATTGCCGGGCTGTTGTGTCTGCTGGAAGGGCAAGGAATAGAAGTTGCCGAGTATACAATGCATTCAGCGGTAACCATAGCAGAATACTTCATCTCCCAATTGGCCGCGATTACAGGCGCCAACGCAATAGTCAGTTCCGAAGCGTCAGAAGTGTTGAGCTATCTTATCAGGCTGGAACAACCGGAAGTCTCCCATCACCTCATAAAACAAGCACTGAAGAATCGCAAGCGCTTCCGGAAAGCGGAATTTGTAGACACTGCATTGGCCGAGTTGGAATATGCCGGCTACATCAGGCCAAAACCGATCACTCCGCACCAGGGAAAAGGCCGTCCACCTCAGCCCATGTATCAACTAAACCCATTGCTTCTTAAGAAGACCGACAGCATGGAGATAATAATATGAATGCCCAAAACGCCCTAACCATGTTGGAAGCAAACGGCTTCACGATCAAACTGAGCCCTGACGACAGAATCATTATCCGCTGTCCTGTAGATAAAGCATCGTCATTTGACCATGAGAAGTACCTGGATATCATTCGGCGCTGCAAGGATGAAGCGATACGATTCCTTAGGTGCCGAGCGCTCCAGCGCGAAGGATTCCAACAGGCCCTGCCATATGTTGCACCTCGCATATTAGTTACACGCGACATCAATGCCGCTATTGAAATAGGCTTGGCCATTCAAGCCGGCAAGGCGACCCTGTCCGGCCCCGTGATCTACAATTTGTCAAACGGTGAAATTGAAGTGCAGTATTCCACATTGGTTCCAGATGAGTGGCTGGAATTCACGCATCCGGAAAACTTATGAGGTTTGTTACTGGTTTTCGCTGAAGTGGACAGAAAAGTACAATCTCCGCTTTTATGCACATGTGACATAAACACACAAGGATTCAAAATCGGAGGATAAACCAGGTTGAAAAGCGCGAAGAAACAAAGAGAGTTTATAAAGTTGAAGGCTGAGGGCTATAGCAACGCCCAAATCTCGCGCATCTTGCACATCAGCGAGAGCACAGCCAGCCGGTACAGCCGCCTGTTGGAAGAAAATATCGCCGTGTACAAGGCGGAGCAACTGCAGGAGCTTTATGAAGCGTACTACATGACCAAGGCGGCCCGCATTAAATCGCTTGGGGATACTTTGATCCGTCTGAATGAAGCAATTAGCGCGGCGGAATTATGCAATATGCCCCCGGAACGCATGCTCGAATTAAAACTGAAATACCATAACTCCCTTCGGAACGAATACACCGCGCCACGTTCACGCGGCCCTGAGGACGATGAGATCCGGGAGGATTCAGCCAGGGCCATTCTCCGTCAACTGCGCAGGTTGCTCGAAGACGTCAAGAACAACGAGATTCCAATAAATCAAGCTGCAACCGAGGCCAGGATCCTGGAGCAGATGCTCAAAGGCGTGGAAACCGTGCTGTTGGAAGACCGGGTGGAACAATTGGAAAAAAACGTGAAAGGCTGAGGAGGAACACAAAATGAAAGCCGCCTTGAGAAAACGTCTGGACATCCTTGAGGAGAATTCTATGGGAAAGCTTTATGTTGTTGTTTACAAAGGAATACTGCCCTATATCGCCACGGTCCTTCACCTGGGAACGGGCGAAAAGCTGCCTGACATTGAACAGCCAACTGATGAGGATCTGGACGATTTTCTCAGTTCTCTTCCCGTCCACACGAAAGTCATCGTGATAGACTGCGGTGGTGTCAAGAGCTCTGATTTGCTGCTGTTTTCTGTTTGATTAAGGCATCGTGTCCTCCCGAATTCCTTGCATAATTCAGTGAATATCATATCCTGAAAACCTCATAAATAAGTCCGATAGCGCCATCATCCGTGCGTGACATCCTGCCCTTGCAGAAACATTCACAAAGATCTCATTTTGTTTTCGGGGACTTGAAGATCTCCGGTATCTGTTCATTTGTGATATACTATCGCCAAATATAGACACGAATGGAGTACCGTATGCTGACAGGTGTGATTCGCAATAAGATTGATAAAATATGGCTTGATATTTTCGCCGGCGGCATCGCCAATCCCATCACAGTCATTGAGCAGCTGACCTATCTAATGTTTATCCACGACTTGGATGAGGTGGAGACCGAGAGGGAAAGCTTTGAGTCCGTCAGTGGCGAGAGAATGCCTCGCATTTTCCCGCAGAACCAGGCCGGCCAGCAGATGCGCTGGAGCCGCTTCAAGCATCTGGACGCCCGCATCATGTACGATATCGTCGTCAACCGCGTCTTCCCTTTTATCAAGTCCCTTAACGGCGCCGGCAATGAAAGCGCTTTTTCCCGCTATATGCGTGATGCCATGTTTCTCTTCCCGGAGGGCAACAAAGCCCTGCTGCAAAAAGTGGTCACCGGGTTGGACGAGCTCTACGAGCACGATTTAAAGGACAGGGACCTGCGAGGCGACCTGTATGAGTATATGCTGAGCAAGCTCTCCGTCTCCGGCCAAAACGGCCAGTTCCGCACGCCAAAGCATATCCGCGACATGATGGTCCGACTGATCAGGCCCGGTCCTCGGGACCTCATCTGCGACCCCGCCTGCGGCACCGCCGGCTTCCTTATCTCCTCCGCCGAGTATATCCGAGAGACCCATGGCAGCCGCATGATCCCGTCCGACTGGGAGCACTTCACCGGCCCCGCCTTCACCGGCTTTGATTCCGACAGTACCATGCTGCGCATCTCCGCCATGAACCTCATGCTGCACAGCATCACCCACCCGCAGATTGAGTATAAGGACAGCGTCTCCCGCCAGAACGACATCAGCAACCGCTATGACGTCATCCTGGCCAATCCCCCCTTCACCGGCTCCGTGAATGTTGAGGGCATCAGCGATTCCCTCAGGGCGGTCGCCAACACCCGCAAGACCGAGCTGCTCTTTGTAGCCCTCTTCCTGCGCATGCTCAAGCCGGGCGGCCGCTGCGCCTGCATCGTGCCGGACGGCGTGCTCTTCGGCAGCTCCAGAGCGCACAAATCCCTGCGGACAGAGCTGGTGGAGCGGCACCACCTTCGCGCCATCATCTCCATGCCCTCCGGCGTGTTCAAGCCCTATGCCGGCGTCAGCACCGCCGTGCTGGTCTTCACCAAGACAGGGGCCGGCGGCACGGACAAGGTCTGGTTTTACGACATGCAGGCCGACGGCTTCAGCCTGGACGACAAGCGGACAGAGGTTAAGGAGGATGACATCCCAGACATCCTTCAGCGCTTTCATAACCTGGATGGTGAGAAGGACCGCGTCCGAACAGAGCGCAGCTTCTTCGTGGACAAGAAGGAGATTGTTAAAAAGGGCTATGACCTGTCCATCAATCGGTACAAGGAAGTAGTGTATAAGCGAGTAGAGTATGAACCGCCGTTTGAAATCATAGCAGGCATCATGCAATTACAAAAGGAAATTACTGCTGGCCTTGCAGATTTGGAGGCAATGCTGCATGAGTGAATGGGAGAAGGTAAGACTTGGGGATGTATGTGATGGTATATCGTCAAACATCGCACAAAAGGATCTTGCAGATAACGAGGGTGAATATCCCATTTATGGAGCAAGCGGACTCATAAAGCATGTGGATTATTTTGTGCATGATCAGGAGTATGTTGCAGTTGTAAAAGATGGTGCTGGAGTGGGTAGGACAACAATACATCCAGCGAAATCATCAGTTATCGGAACTATGCAGGCATTAATTCCAAAAATAATGATGGATACGAGATATCTGTATTATGCTGTTAGTGAAATGAATTTGGCGAAGTATTATTCAGGTTCAACGATTCCACACATTTATTTCCGAGATTACAAGGAAGAATTGTTTTTGCTTCCCCCTATGAAAACTCAAAAACGAATTGTTACAATTTTGGATAAAATATGTAATCTCATTAAGAAGCAAGAAATACAGGTGAAAATGCTTGAATTACTCGTCAAATCCCGATTTGTCGAGATGTTTGGGGATCCAGTTCAAAACACAAAAGGACTAGAAGTAAAAGAATTGGCGACATTAGGTACACTGGAACGAGGCAGATCAAGACATCGTCCAAGAAATGCTCCTGAATTACTAGGTGGACCTTATCCTCTTATTCAAACTGGTGATGTGGCTGGTGCGGGTCTTTACTTAACGGAATTTTCAAGTACTTATTCTGAAATAGGCTTACAACAAAGTAGGATGTGGGAAGCAGGGACTTTGTGTATCACAATTGCTGCAAACATTGCACAGACAACAATTCTAAAGTTTGATTCTTGCTTTCCAGATAGCGTAGTTGGTTTCATTCCCGGTTTAGAAGTAACCGCTGAATATATGTATTATTGGTTCACATTTTTCCAACAGTTGTTGGAGAAGCAAGCACCACAGGTGGCGCAGAAGAACATAAATCTTGAGATATTGTCAAAATTACGGGTAATAGTACCTAATGTATCTCAAGTACAACAATTCACGGATTTTGCTAAGCAGACCGACAAATCAAAATTTGCTATCCAGCAGTCTATCATCGAACTGGAAACTTTGAAAAAAGCGCTTATGCAGAAATACTTCGGTGCTCAGTAATCAAATCCTTCTCACAGGTGCCGCCTTCAAAGTCTTCAAAGTATAAACCAGCCAGTATAAACCAGCCCTGAGCTAAAGCAATGATTCATGTAGAACTAAAGAATAGAAAGGTGGTAGAAAGGTGGTAATATGATTATTGAGATTATTATAGCTTCACTTGGAGTTCTAGGCTCAATGGGTGTGTTGTACTGTCAAAAAAAGGAAGAACGCAAGGCGAAAGACCGAGAAACAAAAGAAAAGATGTATATTGGATTCCTCGAAGCGCTTATACACTTTAAAACTTTAAATGCTGACGGGGTTAATCCGAGTAAGGCTCTGCAGTCCGTCTATCTGGTGGGTAATGAAGAGGTTGTTGTATGCACTAGAAAACTCATTAAGTACCTGGAGACTGAAGAAAATAAAACCAAACAGATGCAGGATGAATTATATACAGCGATGGTTATTGCCATGAAACGCGATCTATATGGGACAAAAGGCTCGGCTAGTCTGCCGGTCGAACTTGGATTGACAACCTTCACAATTAACTAATTGAAACGAGTACGGAGAACAACCATGACCAACTTCAGCTTCCTGGAAACCGCGGCCCCCTACAGCCTCTTTGCCCCGGCCTGCATCGAGGCTGAGCGAGTGCTGGCCACTTCCCCCGCCATGAGCGCAGTAGGGAGCCGCAAGGCGCTGGAGCTGGCCGTCAAGTGGGTCTATGCCGCGGACAACAGCTTAAGCCCGCCCTACCGGGACAACCTGCAGGCCCTGATCCATGAGCCCGGCTTCCGCTACGCGGTGGATGACCGCACCTGGGGCAAGCTGCCCTATCTGGTCAAGCTGGGCAACCTGGCTGTGCACACCGGGCGCCGGATCGACCGGGGTGAGGCGGTGCTGGCGCTGAAGGGTCTGTTTGAGTTCATCCAATGGCTGGATTATTCCTATGGCGCGGATTATCAAGAGCGCCGCTTTGATGAGGCGCTGATTCCGGACCGCCCGGTGCCCCTGGATGAAGCGCGCATCCGTGAGCGGGAAAGCCTGCTGCTGCAGCGCGAGCAGGAGATCGAAGCACTTCAGCGCCAAATCAACCTGCTGAGTTCTCAGTATACAGCGGCCAAGGCCGCCCGCCAGAGGGAACGGAACTTTAACCCGGACACGCTCAGCGAGTACGCCACCCGCAAGCGCTACATCGATGTGGACCTCAAGGCCATGGGCTGGGTCTTTGGAGAAAGCGTGCTGGAGGAGGTCGAGATCACCGGCATGATGGGAATCCCCGGCCAGCCCGGCAAAATTGATTATGTGCTCTATGGTCCGGACCGCAAGCCCCTGGCCCTGATCGAAGCCAAGCGCAGCAGCGCGGACAGCAACCAGGGGCGCCAGCAGGCCAAGCTCTATGCCGACTGCCTGGAAGTGCAGCATGGCCGGCGCCCGATGATGTTCCTGTGCAACGGCTTTAACACCTGGTTCTGGGATGACAGCAGCGCGCCGCCGCGTCGCGTCAGCAGCGTGTTCGGTCAGGCCGACCTGCAAAAGCTGATGCTGCGCAGGCAGTCCCGCAAGAACCTGGGCGATGTGCCCGTCAACCAAGCGATCACGGAGCGCTATTACCAGCTGGCGGCTATCAGGGCTGTCTGTGACAACATTGAGCAGGGCCTGCGCAAGAGCCTTCTGGTCATGGCCACCGGCACCGGCAAGACCCGCACGGCCATCAGCCTGACGGACCTGCTGAGCCGGGCCGGGCATGTGACCAACATCCTGTTCCTGGCCGACCGCACCGCCCTTGTCAGTCAGACGCACAACGCCTTTAAAGAGCATCTGCCCGAGCTGAGCCTGTGTAACCTGCTCAGCAACAGGGACGATAAAAATGCCCGGGTGGTTGTCTCTACCTACCCCACGATGCTCAACGCCATTGATTCCGCCCGGAACGATGACAACAGCCGCCTGTTCACGCCGGCGCACTTTGACCTGATCATCATCGATGAGGCGCACCGAAGTATTTTCCGAAAATACAGCGCGATCTTCGAGTATTTTGACGCCCTGCAGGTGGGGCTGACCGCCACGCCCAAAACCGATGTGGACCGCAACACCTATGATTTCTTTGAGCTGGAACAGGGCGTTCCGACCTATGCCTATGAATATGACACCGCTGTTTACCAGGACCATTACCTTGTTCCCTACCAGAACATCGAGGTCAAGCTCAAGTTCCTGGAAGAGGGCATCGTCTACGATGAACTGAGCGAGGACGAAAAGGAAAGATACGAGGAGGAGTTTGCCGAGGAAGGCCACATTCCCGAGAGAATCCCGCCGGAAGACATCAACCGTTTTATCTTCAACCAGGACACCGTGGACACCGTTCTGGAAAGCCTGATGCGTCAGGGCATCAAAGTCAGGGGCGGCGAGCATGTCGGCAAGACCATCATCTTCGCCCAGAACAGGCACCATGCCCAGTTCATCATCGAGCGCTTTGACAAGCTATATCCTCAGTATCACGGCAGGTTCGCCCGGCGCATCGTGCATGACGATGCCTATGCGCACAGCCTGATCGACGAGTTCAAGCGCCCGGACAAGGAGCCCTGGATCGCGGTTTCCGTGGACATGCTGGACACCGGCATCGATGTGCCGGAAATCGTCAACCTTGTGTACTTCAAGAAGGTGCGCAGCAAAACAAAGTTCTGGCAAATGTTGGGGCGCGGCACCCGCTTGTGCAGGGGGCTGGAGTGCGTGGACGGCCTGGACGGAGCTTACACGGACAAGCGCCGCTTCTATATCTTTGATTATCTGGGCAACTTCGAGTATTTCCGCACCGATCCCCGCCCGGTCCTGAGCGCGGAGACCGAAACCCTGTCGCAGGCGATCTTTATCAAGCGCGTCCGCCTGATCCAGCTTCTCCAGAGCGCCCAGCACATGGATCACCATGCCTGGCGGGAGGAGCTGGTGCATACCGTCTGGTCGCAGATCAAGGCGCTCAACCGCGAGCTGACCTCCGTGCAGCTGCGGATTGAGTACGTGGACCGCTACAGCGAAAGGGAGCGCTTCAACTTCCTCAATGAGCAGGACAGGCAGCACCTGGGTAGGTACATCTCTCCTCTGGTCTTTATGACAGATGAGGACGAGTATGCCAAGCGCTTTGACAACCTGCTTTACGGGCTGATCAACAGCCTGATCATGGTGCTTCCGGAGTTTGCCGCCTACCAGAAACGCCTGAAGGCCATCGCGCTGGCGCTGGAAGACAAATCGACCATCCCGCAGGTCAGGACGCAGATGCCCCTGATTAAGTCCCTGAACACGGACGCTTTCTGGAGCGCTGTGTCCCTGGACGTCCTGGAGCAGGTGCGCAAAAACCTCCGCGGCCTAATTCAATTCCTTGGTAATAGCGGTGAGCCTGAGAGAAGGGAAACCGCTTTCACTGACGCGATCCTGGCTATCAAGGAGGGCGATCCGCTCGGCGGGGCGGATGACTACCGGGATTATCGACTGAAGGTGACCCAGTACATCCAACAGAACCTGAACCATACGGCCATCTACAAGCTGAACCACAACCTGCCCCTGACCGCGGGCGATTACCAGGCCCTCAGCGACATCCTCACCAGGCAGCTAGGCAGCGAGGAGGATTACCGCGAGCATTACCAGGACCTTCCCTTTGGCCTGCTTGTCCGCAAAATCGCCAGGCTGGACCACGAGGCCGCCATGGATGCCTTCAGCGAGTTTATCAATGACCAGCGCCTCAACCACCAGCAAATCGAATTTGTGAAAAAGGTGATCGATTACATCGAGCACAATGGATACATGGAAAGCACGACCGCCCTGATGGCTCCGCCCTTTGATCGCCCGATGGGCTTGATGCTGCTTTTCGACCAGGAGCAGCAGCGAAGGCTCATTCGGATTGTGAACAGCATCAGGGAAAACGCAGTCAGATTAAGTAGTTGAATCGGTAAAATATTAGAGCCTGTTCACACTATTGCACAATTGATGATCCCGTGATAGATTATCAGTATGAAACTGACAGCAGCTCAATTTGAGAAGATTTCTCCGTATTTGCCACGACAGCGCGGGAATGTAAGCATGAGCAATCATCAACTGGTGAACGCAATTCTGTATGTCACAGAGAACGGCTGCAAG